>ERZ1026947.89-NODE-89-length-66408-cov-6.634576_pt1 | contig 66408 bp, 64 predicted proteins | sample MGYA00519568_ERZ1026947 | MGnify/ENA primary metagenome ERZ1026947 (study PRJEB26926, sample SAMN06164744) | human gut metagenome | biome: ENVO:00009003; feature: ENVO:2100002; material: ENVO:00002003 | host: Homo sapiens | place: USA | collected 2012 ...
AATAGATAGAAAAAGACTGCTTTGATTCCTATGTGTTTAGCATACCAGAGTGGTAGTAAAACCAATAAATTGTTTAAAATCAATCCTTGTTAAATGAGCATTATAGTAAATATGGTCAAGAAATTGCAGATGTTTTAAGTGATTCCAACTATTCTATTGATAAATACTTAGATGATGCAAATTACATAATAAACAATGGAACATATATACCAGAGTTAAATGGTTATGTGAGTTTCATGAGTGGTAAAAAATATGGTTTTGTAGGAATTAACCGTACTACAGGAGATATAACCACATTTCATATAAAAAGCATCTCTGAGTTAATTAAGAAAGCTCCAAGTTTAGGATTTGAAAGGTAGGTATAAAATATGCATATTGAAGAAATTAACTGGTTAGATATAGGGGGAGAAGAAGCAGTTTTAAAAGTTGTAAGTAATGCAGATTGTTTAACTTGCTTCTCATGCCCATGTTCATATGATGTAGGAGATGTATTAATTGAACCGTTAGAATGTCTCGATACAGATAATATTATAATGTGCGAAACAAAAGAAAATATTATTGAAAAAATGGAGGGCGAATTCAAGTATAAGTTAAGAGGTGAATTAAAAAATATGAAAAATGGAATTGTTGAGGTAAAGGGTTTCATTTTACATATTGATGAATACAAAATCCCAAAAGATATGTCAAATGGGATGTGTATTCAGTTTGAAGTATCTAGAATTGATATTTGGTAATTTGTAATTCGGATTGAATTGCCGGAATGATTGAAGATTACGGCATTGATGGTAAAGATATCTCAGGAAGAACTATTCTGGATGTACTTGGTATACTGGCAAACGGTGTCCAGATGGGTGCATATGGAAATGCATTTGCAAATGGATTTGCGGGTGCTGCCGGGGTGGCAGGTAATGAAAGAAAGAGCGAGACCAGCTATGGGAAGTCAAGTGGAAAATTAAACTGGGACGCAATTGTTAGTAAAAAAGGTGAAACCAGGGTTGATCATATTAATCGACATGCGGTTCCAAATAATAGTCGAGAAACACATGGTGTATTTAACGGGAATCCGATAGATATGGTAAATGATGCATGGGAACAACGTTATTTGGTTGAACCGATATCGGATGGAATGGGAGGAACAATTTATAACATTCCGTACAAAAATGCAGGCTATGAAAGTGGATATATTAATACTGGTGCTCAAATGGATTATATAACAATAGTAACTCTGGATGAAAGTACTGATTTAATTACCGCATTTCCGTCTTTTGGAGATTATCATAAGTGATGGGAGGGGGCTAAAATGTATAATATTGGTTACTGTAAGATATGTAAGCAAGGCTTACTTGAAATTGCAAAAGATAAATTAACTAAAAAAATATTTATATGTTGTGATGAATGTGAAGCAGAGTGGGATAATCCGGAGGATGCATTAAAAGGTATCAATGGAACGAGAAATAAATATGGAGAAATAGAATATCCAAATATAGAAGATATACTAAGAGAAAAATGGAGTGTTTCAATAAATGAGCATCACAACTAAGCCTCCCCACCGGCAGGCTTAAATCATAGTCTTACTACAAAACAGTAACAAAATTTTTTAGGTTCATAAGGCTTACCATCCCGTAATACGGTGGTAAGCTTTTTTGCCACTGTACTGGTGGTAGTCAAATGGCGTTTACCTTGTTCATGCTTTTTTGTAGTAGGCACAAGTCTAAATGTACCAAATTCTATACAATTATCGCGGGAAAATCGGTTTACAAATTGTATACAAAATGTTATATTGCGAAATGGATGGTATTCGAGAGAAACTATACTGGGAAATGAATATGGTGCACACCCCTTTGGTCAGAAAGAAGAGGTGATGGTATGAAGATTGGATTGATTGGAGCTGGCAGAATGGGCTTTACGCTCGGAAGGCATTTATCTGATTTCGCACAGACACATGCAGATATGCTCTGTGTGGAGGGCTATTACAGTCGGAATCCGGAGAGTGCAAGAGAGGCAGCGAGATTTACTGGTACGAAATACTATGAAGACATGGAGACATTGGTTCAGGCGTGTGATACTATATTTTTAACGGTTCCGGACGGACAGATCGCGAACGTGGCGGAAGAGATTGCAGCTAGTTCGGTGTGTCTGTATGGAAAAACGATGATTCATACAAGTGGGGCTCTTTCCTCACGTATATTTTCTGGTATGGGTAGTCGCGTAAGCGGGTATTCAATACATCCTATTTATGCAGTGAATTCGAAGACGGATTCCTACATACATTTCCAAGACTGTTACATGACAATTGAAGGCGAAGGAACGAAGACGCAGGAACTTATATGCCTGTTTGAGAGAATGGGACATACGATCCGGCAGATTTCTGCAGACCAAAAGGCGAAATATCATGCGTCGGCAGTATTTGCAAGCAATCTGGTGATCGGACTATATAAGATGGGGACAACCCTTCTTTCGGAGTGCGGATTTACACCGGAGGAGGCAGAGCACGCACTGATGCCGCTCTTTGCAAATAATGCAGAGAATATGGAACGCTTTGGTTGCGAGAAGGCATTGACGGGACCGGTCAGCCGCGGCGATGTGGCAACGGTGGAGAAGCATCTGCAGGCACTTGATGGCGATGCGCGAGAGGTGTACCGGCTGCTTTCAAAGCAATTGTGTAATGCAGACAGTCAGGCAATTCAAACTATATTGGATATGAAGGAGTAAACCATGAAAAAAACAGTAACTACTTTTGCAAAGGCAAAGGCTTCCGGTGAGAAGCTTACAATGTTGACAGCGTATGATTATTCAACAGCCAAGCTGATGGATGAGGCAGGTGTGGATTCGATTCTGGTCGGCGATTCGTTAGGGAATGTTGTGCTTGGATATGAGGACACAGTCTCCGTAACGATGGAGGATATGATCCATCACGGAGCTGCGGTTGCACGTGGTGCGAAGGAAGCTTTGGTCGTGATCGATATGCCGTTTATGTCTTATCAGACATCGGTTTATGATGCAGTTGTAAATGCGGGACGTCTGATGAAGGAAGGCCGTGCCAATGCAGTCAAATTAGAGGGTGGTGTGGAAGTAGCACCACAGATTAAAGCAATCACACAGGCAGGTATCCCAGTGTGTGCACATATCGGACTTACCCCACAGTCTATCAATGCATTTGGTGGATTCAAGGTACAGGGCAAGACCGAAGCAGCCGCACAGAAGCTGATCGACGATGCGCTGGCTGTACAGGAGGCGGGTGCATTTGCAGTGGTACTCGAATGTGTACCGGAGAAGCTGGCTACACTTGTGACAGAGAAGTTAGATATTCCGACCATCGGTATCGGTGCCGGAAATGGCTGCGACGGACAGGTGCTTGTATATGCAGATATGCTTGGCATGTTCAGTGATTTCACACCGAAGTTCGTAAAGCGGTTCGCAGAGACCGGTGCGATGATGAAGCAGGGATTCGAGCAGTATATCAAGGAAGTAAAGGAAGGCACGTATCCTTCCGCAGAGCATACCTATGCGATCGCAGATGATGTAATCGAGAAATTGTACTAAGGGAATACGCTTTGCAAACCGCATTTGGCAAGTATTTAATGATTGTACTTATGATGCAATATCATTCCGATGCGTTGTATTGCAATTAAGAATTCCTAAGTGTTCTTATCAAGATTATTAGCCACTTACGCAAACGGCGCCAATTCGCCGTCCATAGCTCAGTGGCGCCTTGCGTGAACATCGTGTTCACGCATTGCTTGACATTTCTAAGAACACTAAGTAATTCTAAATTGCAAACAAATGCATCGGAGATAATATTGCCTCATGTGTACAATCATTGAATACATACAATATGCGATTTGCAAGCGTCAACTTACAATAGAATTTTGAATTTAATAAAAATTGAAAGGAAGAAATAACATGGAAATCGTAACAACAGTGAAGGAAGTTCGGGATAGAGTTAAGGCATGGAAGAAGGAAGGCAAACAGGTAGGTCTGGTGCCAACGATGGGATATCTGCATGAGGGACATAAGAGTCTGATCGACAAGGCGGTTGCAGAAAATGATGCGGTTGTAGTCAGCGTATTTGTAAATCCAATGCAGTTTGGACCGACTGAGGATCTGGCAAGCTACCCAAGAGATTTAGAGGCAGATGCAAAGCTGTGTGAGGCAGCCGGCGCAAGTCTGATATTCCATCCGGAACCGGAGGAAATGTATAAGGACGGTTTCTGTTCTTTTGTTGATATGAACGGACTTACCAACGCACTGTGTGGATTGTCCCGCCCGGTTCATTTTCGTGGTGTATGTACGGTAGTGAATAAGCTGTTCAATATCGTACAGCCGGATAAGGCATATTTCGGTGAGAAGGATGCACAGCAGCTCGCTGTAATCAAGCGTATGGTTACCGATCTGAACATGGATATCGAAATCGTTGGATGCCCGATCATCCGTGAAGCAGACGGACTTGCAAAGAGCTCCAGAAATACATACCTTTCCCCGGAGTCCAGAAAGCAGGCAGTGATCCTGTCCAAGGCCATCTTCCTTGGTAAGAAGATGGTAGAAGATGGCGAGCGTGACGCAGCGAAGATCAAGAAGGCTATGACCGACCTGATCAACACAATGCCGCTTGCAACCATCGATTATGTGGAGATCGTAGATGGTATGACCATGCAGAGCATCGACACATTGAAGGGTGACATCTTGTGTGCAATCGCAGTCAATATCGGCGGCGAAGCAAGACTTATTGATAATTTCCACTATACAGTTTAAGAGTTAGATAAAAAAGGAGATACATGTATGACAGTCAATATGCTGAAAAGTAAAATACATCGCGCAACGGTAAAGCAGGCGGAACTGCAGTACGTCGGCAGCATCACGATCGATGAGGCTCTGATGGAGGCGGCTGGCATCTTCGAATATGAGAAGGTGCAGATCGTCGATATCGAAAATGGAAACCGTTTCGAGACGTATGTGATCGCCGGTGAGCGTGAGAGCGGCATGATCTGCTTAAACGGCGCTGCCGCAAGACAGGTGTGTGTCGGAGATAAGATCATCATTATGTGTTATGCAGATATGACGCCGGAAGAGGTACAGACACATAAGCCGAAGGTTGTATTTGTGGATGAGGAGAATAAGATTTCGAGACTGACAAATTACGAGAAACATGGTAGACTAGAGGATATGTGAAATATACCTTGGACTAGGAGGAACATTATGCTTACAGGAAAGAAGATCGTGCTCGGTGTGAGTGGTGGTATCGCAGCCTACAAGATGGCGAATGTTGCAAGCATGCTTTCCAAGCTGCATGCAGACATCCATGTTGTGATGACAGAGAATGCGACACATTTTATCACACCGGAGACATTTGAAGTTCTGACAGGAAACCACTGTTATACAGATACATTTGACCGTTGCATGGAACTGCATGTACCGCATATCGCGCTCGGCACGCAGGCGGATGCAATTCTGATCGCACCTGCAAGTGCGGATGTAGTTGGCAAGATCGCGAATGGAATTGCGGATGATATGCTCACAACTTGTGTGCTTCCTGCAACCTGTCCGGTTATGCTTGCCCCATCCATGAATGTACATATGTACGAGAATCCGATCGTGCAGGATAACATGAAGAAGCTTGCCTCCTATGGATATGAAATCATCGAGGCGGACGAAGGATATCTGGCATGTCGGGATATCGGCAAAGGAAAGCTTCCACCGGAGCATGTACTTGTGGATTATATTATCCGTGCCTGCGCAATGGACAAAGACCTTGCAGGCAAGAAGGTGCTTGTGACAGCGGGTGCCACACAGGAGTCTATCGATCCGGTCCGTTATATCACGAATCATTCGACCGGCAAGATGGGGTATGCATTGGCACGTATGGCGGCATTCCGTGGCGCCGAAGTTACACTTGTGGCTGGACCGACGAATCTGGAAGATCCGTTGTTTGTCGATATGGTGAAGGTTGTCACAGCGGAAGATATGTATGAGGCAGTGACAAGCCGGAGCGCGGACATGGATATCATCGTCAAGGCAGCGGCGGTTGCCGATTACCGCCCGGAAAATGTCAGCGAGGAAAAGATCAAAAAGCAGGATGGCAGCATGGCTATTCCGCTTACAAGAACAAAGGATATTCTGGCATATCTTGGCGAGCACAAGAAGGACGGACAGTTTATCTGCGGATTTTCTATGGAGACAGAGCATATGGTAGAAAATTCAAAGAAGAAGTTAGAGAAGAAGCATATTGACATGGTTGCGGCGAACAACCTGAAGGTAGCAGGCGCCGGATTCGGCGTCGATACGAATATTATGACACTCATAACAAAAGAGGGAGAAAAAGAACTCCCTCTGATGAGTAAAGAAGATGTCGCAAATGCGATATTGGATGAAATTATAGCAAAGATAAACTAATCATTTGGTATATCATGAAATCTGCCAGCGAGTTCTTCGGTTTTGACGATATTGATAAACGCATGTGGATCAATCGAACGAATCAGAGGAATGAGCTGGCGTTTTGCTTCTGTGTTGATGACAGAGTAGATCAAAGTTTTCTCTTTTTCTTCATAACAGCCGATGCCCTGAAACAGCGTGGCGTCGTGGTTGGTTGTTTCCCGTATTGCTTTATAGATCTGTTCGGAGTAATCCGAGATGATAAATAATGTTTCTTTTTTGTATCGTTTATAAAGAATCTGAATCGCCTGTGTGCTGCAGAACTGGAAGATGATCGAATAAAGCGCAATCGACCAGCCGAAGAGGTAACCGGCCAGAATCAGCAGCATGACATTTCCGAACAATATATAGTTCCACGCATCAATTCCCTTGCGCTGGGACAGATAGATGCTGATAAAGTCTGTACCTCCGGTTGTCGTGCCGACATTCAGACACAGACTGATGGCGAATCCGTTGATCAGACCGCCGAATACGCTGTTCAGCATGGCATCCTGCGTAAATACATAGGTAGGCAGTATGTCGACGAAAATACTCGAGAAAATGATTGTGAGAATCGAGTAGAGCGTGAATTTCCGACCGATGAATTTGAACCCGATGTAGACAGGGATGATATTTAACAGGACATTTAGCAGTGTATATGGAACATGAATGTGCAGGAATTTTTGGAAGATCTCCTGCAAAAGCAGAGATAAACCGGAGAAACCGCCCGGAAATAATCCCGCAGGACGTGCGAAACAGCACAGATTCCATGCGAAGATGATGGACGCGAGGATAACGATGAAGATCCGGAATACCTGATAGAATTTCGGGTGTTTGTATTCAATGGACTGGAACATGGTGAACCCTCCTTTGCGGTGTGTGGAATTTGTGGATATGTTGCTATTTCATTGCAGTAATATGAGATGTATTGAAACGCAATCATATATCCACAAATTACAGAACATCTTAGTGTTTGATTATTTGTTTCTTTTCTTCAAATTATAAATATAGTATACTATGATTAGTTGAATTTATAAATATGAATTAGGTAAAAAGAGGAACGAAAGTGAAGAAAAACGATAGCATAGAATTAGTGATAGAAGATATGGGAACGGACGGGGAAGGAATCGGACATGTAGCGACTGAGGACGGCAGAAGCATCGCAGTATTCGTGAAGGATGCCGTGATGGGCGATACGATCCGTGCCGCAATCACGAAGGTCAAAAAGCAGTATGTGTATGCGCGGTTGGTGGAGGTAATTAAACCGTCACCATATCGTGTAGAACCGAAATGTCCGGTGGCAAGACCATGCGGAGGCTGTACATTGCAGCATGTCAGCTACGAAAAACAGCTTGATTACAAATGGAACAAGGTGAAGAACTGTCTTTCGCGTATCGGTGGAATCGAGCATCCGGAAGATCTGATGGAGCCGATTATCGGCATGGAAAATCCGTGGAATTACCGGAACAAAGCGCAGTTCCCGGTGGGACGGGACAAGGATGGAAAGGTCGTAACCGGATTTTATGCAGGCAGAACGCATACGATCATCGATACGCCGCATTGCGATATCCAGGCGGAGGGCAATGATACAATTATTAAATGTGTGCGGGATTTCCTGCAGGAATATAATATTTCAACTTATGATGAGGAGACGCATACTGGTCTGATGCGCCATATCTTAACAAGGGTAGGATTTACAACCGGTGAGATTATGGTGTGCCTGATCATCAATGGCACGAAGCTCCCACATGCGGATGTGCTGGTAGAGCGGTTGCGCCAGATCGATGGAATGACGAGCATCAGCATCAATATCAATCAGGAAAAGACGAACCGGATTCTGGGAGATACATGCAAGACCTTATGGGGACAGGATTATATTACGGATTATATCGGTGATGTGAAATATCAGATATCACCATTGTCGTTCTATCAGGTAAATCCGGTGCAGACAAAGAAACTGTATGACAAGGCATTGGAATATGCCAATCTGCAGGGCGGGGAGACAGTCTGGGATCTGTACTGTGGTATCGGAACTATCTCGCTGTTCTTGAGCAAAAAGGCGGCGAAGGTGTATGGCGTGGAAATCGTCCCACAGGCAATCGCCGATGCAAAGGTAAATGCGCAGATCAACGGCATCGAAAATGTGCAGTTCTTCGTTGGCAAGGCAGAAGAAGTGCTTCCAGCTGAATACAAGGAACACGGCGTATATGCGGATGTGATCGTTGTCGATCCGCCACGCAAGGGCTGTGATGAGACGTTATTACAGACAATCGCAGATATGCAGCCAAAGCGGATGGTCTACGTGAGCTGTGATCCAGCCACGCTTGCCAGAGATGTGAAGCTCATGGGAGAGCTTGGGTATCAGGTCGAGAAGGTTGCGGTCGTGGATCAATTTTGCCAAGGGGGGCATGTGGAGAGCGTGTGTTCTCTTGTCCCAACGAAAAGCAGATGATTATGCTGAGGTGGAATTGGAGTTGTATGAACTTGATGTAACTTCGGCAGAAAGTAAGGCGACATATGCAGAAATTAAGGATTATGTCTTGAAAGAACATGGGTTGAAGGTTTTCAATCTGTATATTTCACAGGTAGAAAGAAAATGTGGAGTAGAGGTTGGGGAGAATTATAATTTGACAAAATCGGAGGATAGCAGACGGTCTCTATGTCTAGGGGGAGAAGAAAAAGCAATTGGGGATGAGTTGGAACACTTCGGGATGATTTGAGTATATTTGGAAAGAAATTTGAAATACAAAGGAAGGAGAATTTTTATAATGATTGATATAATTCTATCAAAATGTGATGAAAGATATGAAAAAACAGAATGTGGAGAATGTATGGATTGTACGTTTTATGAATATTGTCCAGGAGATTGTGAAGTTTGTTTGGATTATATTCACAATCCGTCTCATTCACCAGCGAATGCTCCTGTACGCAAATATGATTGTGTACATATGGCGGACGTGTATGCATGTAAATATTCTTGCCGTTATACATCAGAAATAATATATGCGCTTAAAAGATGTAAAGATTTATGGGATATTGATGAATTAAAGGTATTGTCGTTTGGATGTGGTCCATGCACGGATTTATTTGCAATTGATTATTTGCATTCTCAAGATGAATTAAAATATGAAAGACTGGAATATCGAGGAGTGGATTATAGTAAAGATGTTTGGAAAAATATACATCGAGATATAAAACAATTTGAAAATTCTGAAAGGAAAATCAAGTTTTTTTATCAAGATGCGTGAGAACTTATTACTCAAATAGAACGTAGTACTTGGGTGCCCAATCTTATAGTGTTTCAGTACGTTTTTTCTGATATGCGAAAGCATACAAATAAACGAGATATAAATTACTTTATGGATACTTTCGCACAATATTTTAATGAAAAAGTAAATTCGAAAACTTATATAATACTTAATGACATTAATTTAGGACGAGATTATGGAGGTGGACGAGAATACTTTGACCAATTATATAGAAAACTTAGAGATTCTATTTCGAGGGAGGGACGTTTTTGTAATGATAATTCAAGAAGTGTGTATTATCCTAGAGGATATACATATGGAGAAAACTCAGATGGGGAATTTCCTCAAAATAAAAATTTTTTTGATCTAAGAAAATGGAAAAAATACTCACCATTTGATACATGTGCTAGTGCCCAAATGTTAATAGAAAAGAGGTGATTTGATGATAATTAGTGCAAGCAGACGCACAGATATACCGTCTTACTATTCGGAATGGATGATTAATAGATTAAAAGAAAAATATGTATTAGTTCGAAATCCGATGAATATTCATCAAGTTAGTAAAATAGATTTATCTCCAAGTGTGGTTGATGCTATAGTATTTTGGACAAAAAATCCTACCCCAATGTTGCCATATTTGGAGCAAATTAAAGATTATACATATTATTTTCAATTTACATTGACTGCATATGGTCCAGATGTAGAAAAAAATTTACCATCAAAAAATAAAATTATTATTCCAACATTTCAACGGTTATCAAGGGAAATTGGCAAAGAAAGAATTATATGGAGATATGATCCAATATTCTTTAATGAGCAGTACTCTATGGAGTATCACTGTAAATATTTTGAGGTGTTAGCTTCAAAATTGAGTGATTATACAGAAAAGTGTACGGTAAGTTTTATGGACATGTATAGAAATACCGAGAGAAATGTGAGGGGGTTAAGTATTGTCAAAGACACATATGAAATGCAGGTAGAATTGTTACAACGATTTGTAGAAATAGCCAAGAAGTATGGTTTGTATATTGATACTTGCGCTGAAATTGGTAATTTCCATAACATAGGAGTTGAACATGCTCATTGTATTGACAGAGAACGAATAGAGAGAATTGGTGGATTCAGACTTAATGTAGATAAAGATAGAAATCAAAGAGCAGAATGTGGATGCGTGGCAAGTATTGATATAGGAGCTTACAATACATGTAAAAATGGATGCCTGTATTGTTATGCGAATTATAGTTCAAAAACTGTAGAAAAGAATTTTGGTATGCACAATCCTGACTCTCCTTTACTATTTGGAGAAATAGATGATATGGATGTTATCAAGGAAAGAAAAGTAAAATCACTTATAGATAATCAAATGAATTTGTTTGATATGTAGGAAAAGAGGTATTTTATGAAATATAATTTATATTCTTATAACGGTGGTGGGAATGTTGTTATGACGGATATGGATGGCAAAGAACTGGTGGAAGAGTGTGACAGGGCAGAAGCAAATGTGGTGCATAGATGAAGATACAAAGAGAAATTTTTTGAATTATTAAATGGATAGCAATACTGATTTTGGCATTGCTTGCAGTGTTCTTTTTAGTCAGAGCAATTGGAAAAGCAATCTATAATCAAACGCCTGCTGGTGGCATCAATGAGTCTGTGTATATTGATATTAATGGCACGAGGTAGTGGATTAGTATTTACGGCGAGGATATAGATAATCCTGTCTTGCTATATTTACACGGAGGACCAGGTTCTTCAACAAGCCACTTGGATTATGTGATTACAAGAAAATGGGCAGATGTGTATACGATAGTAACTTGGGATCAGCGCAATTGTGGGAAAAGTTATAGCAAAGAGCAGAACGATGTGGCTTTGACAAAAGACTTGCTTTTAACTGATGGGGAAGGAAGTTACAGAGTACGTGTTGGATTATCTGTCAAAGGATAAGCTGACTGTTTTAGGGCATTCATGGGGAAGTATATATGGATCAAATTTGGTGCTTGAATATCCAGAGCATTATGAATGCTTTATTGGAGCCGGACAACTTGTAGATTGTTTGGAAAATGAAGAAGCATTCAAACAAGAAGCTTATATATGGGCGCAAAATGATGAAGAAATGCTGAATCTGGTAGAACAGTTGACACCAGATAATCCGACGGTAGAACATTTTTCTATCAAGAACACGATTATGCAAAAGTATGGTTATGATATGATGGCAAAGGGTGCGGATTATAATTTGATTTCCACAATAATTTTTAATCCATACTATTCTGTTGGCGATTGGATTCAATACCTAAATACAGATATGAGTACATATTTGGATTTTTATTCTTCTGGTGAATTTGCGAGTTTCTCAATCAAGGATAAGGTTGAATATCAAGTTCCTTTCTATAATATAAACGGTGACAGGGATTATCAAACTAATTATAAATTGGCGCAAGAGTATTTTGAAGAAGTAAGCGCACCGTATAAACAGATGTTTATTATGGAAGATATGACACACGGATTACTAGAAAGAAAATCTGGTAACAACTTATAACAAATTATAAAAATGGCAGTTGGAACTGGATGGAATGCTTATAATACATTTTCAAGAAAGGATTGATTGTTGGGAGGCAGAAAAGAATTTAAAAATAACTCCCGGTTCTGAATGTGCATTGAATGAGCTTGCCATAGACAAACCTTTGGAGTATGCACGACTTTACCTTGATGGGACTATGCAAATGTGGATTGATGCAGAGGATAGTTTTGAATTGTGGTAATTATACAGGATTGCTAAGAAAGGAGTTCTATGCGATACACAATTAATAAGATTAATAAAGGCGAAGATGAGCTGATTTTAAATTATAAGGAGAAAAATCCTGAGGTTGAGGCAGTGTTGCTTTTTATGGACAAACGTCAAAGAAAACTAATTGGACGAAAAAACGACGAGACAATTGTTTTTACACCGGAGGAAATTCTGTATATAGAAAAGGTGGATAATAAGACATTTGTCTACACAGATGATAATGAAATTCAAGTAGAGATGTCATTATATTCAATCGAATTATTTCTAGACGATGAGAGTTTTTTCCGCTGTAGCAAGTCGATGATTATCAATGTAAACAAGGTGGAAATGCTAAAAAGTATGCCGTCGAATAGGATTGATGCAACACTTGTCAGCGGTGAGCATATCATTATTTCCCGTACATACGCATCGGATTTTAGAAAGCTTCTGAAAGGAGAAATGGCATGAAAAAAAGTGATAAGAAAAAAGTATCCCTCTGGGAAAGGTATCTTACAAAGGAAATTGGAATCGAGTTTAAGGCATGTCTTTATTTTTTCGGAGTTCTTTTTTACTACTGTACATATCGGCTCTGCATTGGGGTGACTGTGGCAGAAATACTGCATATGGCGGAAATGATTTTTTTGACCTATGCAGTTGGGTATCTTCAGGTTTATGTACTTTGGAATTTTGATGAGTCGGATGAAATAAGCAAGAAGGAACTGCTTGGTATAATAATCTGCACAATAATATATACGGCAGTGTCATACATAGGAAAATGGTTTGATAGAAATCCTTATGTGACTTTGGGGTTCGCTGCCTATGTTGTATTCGTATATTTTTGTGTTTATCTGGTATATAAATGCAGGCGCAGAATTGATGACAAAATATTGAATTCTGATTTAAAATTATTTAAAACAAGGACAGATAATAAATAGTGCAACTCAGAGTTGAAAAAGTGTCACTGATGGGTACAGTTATTGTGCCCATCTTTTTTATGTACTATTCTATCATCAAACGGAGGTACATGAGAAATGAAAGATATGATAACGATTCAAAATTTAACAAAAACTTATGGAAAACACAGAGGTGTGGAGGATGTAACATTCTCGGTTCGGGAAGGCGAAATTTTTGGGTTCCTTGGACCGAACGGTGCCGGAAAATCAACGACTATTCGGTCAATGCTTGGATTGATAAAGTATGATCAGGGCGAAATAAGAATCGATGGTCTTGACAGCGTAAAGGACAGAGAAAAAATCCTTGCAGACATTGGCTATATGCCAAGTGAAGCATGGTTTTATCCGGGCATGAAAATCAGGGAAATACTGAAGTATTCGGCAGCAGTCAGAAAGGTTGATTGCACCGATGAAGCAGGAAAACTATGCGACAGACTTCAGGTGGACGTAAAAAGAAAAATCAATGAGCTCTCACTTGGAAACAGAAAAAAGGTCAGCATCATCTGTGCAATGCAGCACAGACCAAAGCTTTTTGTTTTTGATGAACCGACCGGCGGACTTGATCCTCTGATGCAAAATGTTTTCTTTGAGTTGATTCAGGAGTATGTGAATGAGGGTGCGACCTGTATGCTTTCCACACACGTTTTATCGGAGGTGAGAAATCACTGTACTCGTGTGGCAATCATGAAGGAAGGAAAGTTGGTTGTCACAGATACCGTCGATAATCTTCTGAGCAGTCGGTCAAAGAGAATCAAAATGATACGGGATGGCGAAAAGCTTGACTATATCTATAAGGATAACCTAAACAATTTATACAGGGAACTGGAAGGACATCATATCGAGGATATTATCATCGAGGAACCGTCCATAGAAGAAGTATTTATGCACTATTATTTGAAGGAGGAAAAATAAATGCCGGTAATATTAAAAAACGAATGGAAATCAGGTTGGAAAAGTCTTTTGATATGGGCGCTTTCCGTGGGTGGAATGGGGCTCATCTGCATCATTTTATATAAGGGTATGGAAGATAGCATGGCTGATATGGCAGAGAGTTTTGCAACAATGGGCACGTTTTCTGATGCTTTTGGAATGAGTGTACTCAGTATAGCAACATTAAAAGGATATTTTGCCACAGAAATCGGAACGATTCATGCACTTGGAAGCAGTATGTTTGCAGCTTCCATCGCCACAGTAATTCTTTCAAAGGAAGAGGATGGGCATACTGCGGAATATACGTTTACACTTCCGGTTTCACGGGGCAAGGTAATAGCAATGAAGTTTTTTGCAGTGCTACTAAACCTTATTTGTTTTACATTGATTTGTGGCATGCTTTATGAAGTCGGGTTTGTTTTTCTTGGAGAAACGGATTTTGGAAGCATATTCACAGAGTATATGCTTTTTCAGTTAATGATGAATATCGAAATTGCGGCTATTTGCTTTGTGATCTCTGCGGTAAGCAAAAAGAACAGGCTAGGAATTGGAATTTCAGTTGCCATGTTGCTGTATGTGTATGATTTGATGGCAAGAGTTGTTCCTGATTTAAAGGACGCTATCTTTATTTCTCCGTTTTCCTATTCAAATGCGACATCAATTTTTGCTGGAGAATCAAAGGATTGTGTTGCTTTGATTTTAGGGACGATAACGATTGTGATTATGACTGTGGGAGCTGGTATGATTTACGCAAAAAGAGATCTCGCTTCATAATGATTAGATTTTAGTTGCTTGTTTTCTGATTTTAAATAAGAAAAAAATGAGTTGTTTCTCTACTTTGCATAGGTAGTAAATATAAGTTCTGTGTTTATGATATTTTTATAGGAGAGTCTCTTCTAATGACGAAAAGATGTATCTATATGATATAATTGACATAAAAAAAGAAACGAGCAACTCTCTCGGCAAATAATCGTTTACCAGACAAAAAAACCATTTCCTATGCGTTGATAATATTACAACAGATTAAGAATGTCAATCCGGACACTTTAAAAAAATATATAGAGGAGAATCCTATTTGAAAAAGAACCAAATAACCATTCGTTCCAGTGTAGCGGAATACTTAACAGATGTTGTCTTTGGAGGCGACCAACAGGATAGTATTGAGATGCACTATGAGGATGATAATATATGGCTGACGCAGAAGATGATGGCGACACTATATGATGTAGATGTTCGTACAATCAATGAGTATATCAAGAAGATTTATTCCGACTCAGAGCTTGAGGAAGATGCAACTATCCGGAATTTCCGAATAGTTCAAACCGAAGGTTCCCGTCAGGTTACACGTGATACCAAGCATTATAATTTTCAGATGATTATTGCTGTCGGCTTTAAAGTGAATAATGAACGAGCCGTGCAGTTTCGTAAATGGGCTAACGGTATCATTAAGGACTACACCATCAAAGGCTGGGCCATGGATGGTGAGCGCTTAAAAAATGGTGGCTCTGTGCTTACAGTAGAGTACTTTGATCGTTTACTTGAGCAGATTCGTGAAATTCGTCTCTCTGAGCGTAGATTTTATCAGAAGATAACAGACATCTATGCTACAGCTCTTGATTATGACCGTACAGCAAAAACGACAAAGCAGTTCTTTACAAAAGTACAAAATAAGATCGTAAAAAGTGTTGTCAGCGTTGCGAAGAATTATCTGAGTGATCAGGAAATGCGTTCATTAGAGCGTATCGTATCTGCTTATCTGGATCTAGCGGAGGATCGTGCAGAACGCCATATTCCGATGATGATGGAGGATTGGTCAAAGCGACTGGATCTATTTCTGATGGCAGATGATAGAGAGGTTCTTCAGGATGCAGGCAAGATCACAGCAGAGATTGCCAAGGCAAAAGCTGAAACTGAATTTGGTAAGTATCGAGTTGTTCAAGACCGGTTATTTATGTCTGACTTCGATAGATACATGCTGGAAATGGAAGAGAATGCGAAGAAGTATAGGAAAGATAGTAGACAGTCAGAGTGATGGCTGTCTATTTTTTGAAAGTAAGTGCTTTGTAAAATGTTAGCCATAAAAATCTCCAACATTTTCTGTATAATAACAAAACGACCCCCGCAGGAGCCGCTCGGGTTACGGGCTTCTCAAGTTTCCGTAACTCATTCACTACAAAAAATATAAGTCATCTATGACAGAATGTCAAATGCTTTTTAGTAGTGATTATATGATATGCAACTCATGAGATAATTATAACAAAAACTGATGTTCTACATAAGGAAATTTAAAAGGCGGGTTAAGAATAACATTGAAAAATTTGAAGGTGATGATTTTATGTTTGAATTAGATGATGAGGAAGTGGAAAAGCTTTTAAGGTGCAAAAATTTCACCTTGAATAAGGGAAGAGGTTCAAATATAAATACAAACTGTATGTGTTTACTCGCCTGCGGACCAGTTCTTCTTCAACTTGTAAGAAGATGTCCTTCCGAATATATACATATAATATCTCAAAAGCAGAAAGACAGTAAAAAATAAGTTGTTCATTCAATTACGATAAATACACATTGTTTAACATAAGGATATGCGTTATAATGTACACAAAGTGTAAACACGAGGTGACAAAATATGGAGCAAAAAACAAATTGTCAAATTGAAATCAAGAGACTTAGAGAATCCACCGGGATGAATCGCAAGGAATTTTGTGAATGTTTTGATATCCCATATAGAACTGTTACAGAATGGGAGAGAGGCACTCGTAATGCACCGGATTATCTCCTGAGACTTTTAGCATATTATATTAAGATGGAAAACATGGTGAAGGAACGAGGTGAACAGTAATGCCAAATTCAAATATTTTAATGTATACAACGGAAGATGGTTTAACAAAGATTGAAGCAACCTTTGAAAATGATACTGTTTGGCTATCGATTGATCAGATGGCGGAGTTGTTTCAGCGTGATAAGTCTACAATATCAAGGCATATAAAAAATATATTTGAAGAAGGAGAACTGAACAGAAATGCAGTTGTTGCAAATTTTGCAACAACTGCTTCTGATGGAAAAACATATCAGGTTGATTACTACAATCTTGATGTAATCATTTCTGTGGGTTACCGCGTAAAATCCTTGCGTGGAACACAGTTTAGAATCTGGGCAAATTCTATTTTAAAAGAATATATGAAAAAGGGATTTGCTCTAGACGATGACAGACTTAAGCGCCTTGGTGGTGGTAATTATTTTGACGAACTGTTATCCAGAATCAGAGATATTCGATCTTCGGAGAAAGTATTCTGGAGAAAAGTGCTTGAAATATATGCCACTAGTATTGATTATAATCCTAATGCAGAGGAATCAGTTTTGTTCTTTAAGCAGGTCCAAAATAAAATGCACTGGGCTGCACATAAGCATACTGCAGCAGAGATTATCTTTTCAAGAGCTGATTCCGAAAAGGATAATATGGGACTTACTTCTTGGGAAGGAAAGCAAATCAAGAAATCTGATTCTGAAATTGCTAAGAATTATTTGAATGACCAGGAATTAGATGCTCTTAATAAGATAGTATCGGCGTATTTAGATATCGCAGAAGTACGTGCACTTAATCATGAACCAATGTATATGAAAGATTGGCTTGAAACAATAGATGATTATCTTAAGATGACACGTCGAGAAATACTAAATACTAAAGGAAGTGTTTCACATAAGCAGGCAATTGAAAAAGCTCATGCTGAGTATGATAAATATAAAAAGAAACAAGATGAGTTATTGTCAATTGTAGAAAAGGATTTCATACATAGTATTGAAATGCTTGAACAAATAGAAGATGGTAAGAAATAAAGCTTGTCCGCGGTCATGGTGCAACTTTTTATCTTCTACGCCAAAGGGTGTAAAAAATGCGCTTTGCACCTTCGCATGCGCGAATGTTAATATAACGTAAAGTATAAGAAGCATTTTAGGACGAATAAAGAAGACAAAATATTCCGACTCAGAGTTTGAGGAAGATGCAGTTGATTATGGTTTCACTCAAGAAGATGGCTTGAAGGCAGGAAATTTGTGGTCAAATTTTTTGACCGCAAATCTAAATAACAAGAGTAGATATAATCCACATGTGTTTACAGAACAGTGAATAACCAATCATGAACTACGAAAACATTTTACAATTTAAAGGAACATGGCGTGTGTATCAGGCACGGGTGCTGGATCGGGCGGAGCATTATGTGCGGGATGGCAAGATCCATATCGTGGCGGCTCCGGGTTCGGGAAAGACTACGCTTGGAATTGAACTGATACGCAGGCTGCAGGGAACGGCACTGGTGCTTGTGCCGACCATTACGATCCGGGAGCAGTGGATCGCGCGGATTAAAGAAGCGTTTTTGTGTGATGGTGTGGACGCTGATGCATATTTGTCACAGAGTTTGAAAGAACCGCGGGCGATTACAGTGACTACATATCAGGCATTGCATAGTGCCATGACGCAGATACAGGATGGAGAAGAGGATTATCAGGGATTTTCCCTGCTTCAGGTCTTGCAGGATGCAAAGGTAGATACGCTTTGTCTCGACGAATGCCATCATCTGCGAAGCGAGTGGTGGAAATCGCTGGAAAGCTTGAAGGAGAAGTTGAACGATGTGACAACAATCGCACTTACAGCAACACCGCCATATGATTCAACACCTGTCATGTGGAACCGCTATATCGCGATGTGCGGCGAGATTGATGAGGAGATTACGACACCGGAACTGGTGAAGGAGGGAAGCCTCTGTCCGCATCAGGATTATGTGTATTTCAATTATCCGACGAAGCAGGAAGAAGCGGAAGTGATGCGGTATATGCAGGCACATCCGGACTGTGAGGAGTTAGATTCGGAGATAGAGAAGCATCTGACGAATTCCCTTGGGAAGATCGAAAGCATCCGTCAGATCACGCAGCATGAATATGCATCACTTCATGGAAGGCTGCATATGCTGATTCTCACGGATTACATAAGAAAGGAACATGAAAAATCAATCGGGAACCGGGAAGCAGATGTGAATCTGCTCGGGGTGTTGCCGCTCTTTGAGAATCTTCGGCGGGATGCGCAGGATATGTGGTCGGACATGCGGCTTGGTGTGTTATGTGGAAGTATCATTGTGATACCAGCCGGGGCGAAGGATGCACTATTAAAAACTGTGGGTGATGCAGGCGTGGTGACATTCTCGAAGCTTGGAAGTCTGCCGGAGACTGAGTATGTGAAGGTATCTGCGGTTGGTGACTCACATTTCCTGATACCGGCGGTGACACAGTTGTTTGCAGATGGATATATACAGGTGTTGATCGGTACGAAATCGCTGCTTGGCGAAGGCTGGGATTCCCCGTGCATCAATTCCCTGATCCTTGCAAGTACGGTTGGCTCGTTTATGCTCAGTAACCAGATGCGTGGCAGAGCCATCCGCACATGGGACAGGGAACCGGATAAGACAAGCAATATCTGGCATCTGGTATGCTTGAAACCGTGGTATGAGAGTTCGTTCGGGACGAAACCGGAGTCAAGCGAGGATTACCGGATGCTCACCAGACGAATGGAACATTTCCTAGGTCTGCACTACACGGAGGATGTGATTGAAAATGGGCTGGCACGTCTGTCGATCATACAGAAACCATTTACAAAAGCAAATGTCTCGGACATGAATGCGACGATGCTTGCCTTATCGAAGGAGCGGAGCCGATTGCGGGAGCGTTGGAACCGTTCGCTTACGATCTATCCGAAGATGGAGGTCGTGACAGAGGTGAAGGTGCGGGATAAAGCGGTGCCAAGGGCGGCGTTTCATGATGCGGTAGCAAAGATGATATTCTCGATATTCCTGTTGTGTGCTGCATGGTATATGGCGGCGCAGACAGGTGCGAAAACCGGGAGTGCGTGGCTTGGAACGCTAGCCGGAATATTTACGCTGGCAGGACTGGGGATGCTTTCATACTGCTTCCCGAAGATGTTTATGCTTGGAAGTCCGTACGAACGGTTGAAGACATTTGGTAAGGGAATCCGGAAAGCACTGGAGAAGCAGAAGCTTTTGGATATGCCGGACAGTAAGGTTGTGACGGAGACGCCGGAGGCGTATAAACATGTCGTATATCTGCAGGGCGGAAGCGGGAGAGATGGCGCGCTTTTTTCCCGGTGTGTGAATGAGTTTTTTGCACCGATTGAGAATCAGAAATATATCTTAGTCAAGCATGGAAGACAAAGAAGAAACGACCGTTTCTTTGCAGTGCCGGATTGTTTTTCGGTGAAGAAGGAACAGGCGGAGCAGTTTACAGAGTGCATGCGTCCATATATCGGTGCATATGATTGTGTTTATACGCGGGCAGGAAAGGGGAATGTTTTGCTGCAGGAGGCACAGAAGGCTGCCTATGCGAATCAGGAAGCACGCTGCAGCATGCGGCGGAAGGTAACAGGAAATAAGATGCATTTCTTCGATTGCGAGACAGAAGACTTGGTTGAATTATAGGAGAACTTTGAATGAATAAATTAAAGAAAGCGGAAGAGTTTGTAAATGTTCATAGAGTCAAAAAAGAACAATTCCCAGCGTTTCATGTAACACCGCCGTGTGGGTGGATGAATGACCCAAATGGTTTTTCTTCTTATCATGGAAAAATTCATTTGTTCTATCAGTTCCATCCATATAATGAGGCGTGGGGGCCGATGCATTGGGGACATTCGGAGACAACAGATTTTGTAAAATGGACTGAACTTCCCATCGCACTTGCACCAGACCAAAGTTACGATGATGCAGGGTGTTTCTCAGGATCTGCCATTGAGACAGAAAAAGGACATCTGCTTGTATATACCGGTGTGACAGAGCAGGAAGAAAATGGAGTAAAAAACGTATATCAGAACCAATGCCTTGCGATTGGAAACGGAAAAACATATACTAAGCTTGCGCAAGATCCGGTTGTAACAGGAGATATGATGCCGGAACATTTCAGCCGGGAACATTTCCGGGATCCGAAGATCTGGAAAGAGGAAGATGGCTATTATATGGTTGTTGGAAATAAGACGGATGATGGAAAACCGCATGTTGTTTTGTTTCATTCAGAGGACGCAATTAGCTGGGAGTATGTGTCTGTTCTTGCAAAAGACGATACAGGTATGCTTGGAACGATGTGGGAGTGTCCGGATTTCTTCTGCCTGGATGGTGCATATGTATTAATTACATCTCCGCAGGATCTAAGTGCGGATGAAGAATTTCATAATGGAAACAATTCGGTTTATTATATGGGAAGCTATGATAAAAACCAGCATATGTTCCATTATGACGCAGTTTACTCGCTTGATGACGGATTGGATTTTTACGCACCGCAGACGATGCTTGCGGACGATGGAAGAAGAATTATGATTGCATGGATGCAGTCATGGGATTCGAATATCCGTCCCGAAGGTCAGAAATGGTCCGGCATGATGATATTACCGAGGGAACTCAAGGTAAAAGATGGAAAGATTCTGCAAAGCCCGGTGCGTGAGATCGAAAACTATCATAGAAATGGTGTCAGGTATGAGAAGCAGGAAGTAGAGGGAACATGCAGATTCGATGGTATTAAAGGACGTGTACTTGATATGACCGTGGAGATTGCCGGTGGCGATTTCAGGGAGTTTACAATCTCGGTCGCAAAAAATGAACAGTTCCACACAGACTTTTCTATACTGCAGCATAAAAACAGGATAGAAATTGACCGAACATATTCCGGTATGGTGCGTGACGCGAATGCAATCCGGAGAGTAAAAGTAAAATCACCTTGTAAAAAATGGAAGCTTCGTATAATCTTAGATAAGTATTCAATGGAAGTTTTTCTGAATGATGGACAACAGGTATTCAGTACAACATTTTATACATCGCTCGAAGCGGATCAGATCAGTTTTGTGTGTGATGGAAAAGCCATTGTAAATCTTGAAAAATATGATATCGTTGTGGCGTAGAGTATGCAAGGAGAAACCGATATGAAAAAGTTTGATGTAACAGCACTTGGAGAATTGTTGGTAGATTTTACAGAAAATGGAATGAGTGCGCAGGGAAATCCTCTGCTTGAAGCAAATCCGGGCGGTGCTCCGTGCAATGTACTTTCCATGTTGCAGAATCTTGGAAAAAAGACTGCGTTTATTGGGAAAGTAGGAGCAGACATGTTTGGTACAATGTTGACGCAGGCGGTGAAAGACCAGGGAATCAATATAGATAATCTGGTGACAGATGATACTGTGCATACGACGCTTGCGTTTGTACATACTGGTGTGGATGGTGACCGAGACTTTTCTTTTTACCGTAATCCTGGAGCAGATATGATGCTTAGGGAGGAAGAAATCCAGCAGGAGATTTTTGCTGATACAAAGATTTTTCATTTTGGAACGTTGTCAATGACGGATTTACGGATGGAGCAGGTAACGAAACATGCAGTGAAAAAAGCGAAAGAGCAGGGAGCTGTCATTTCCTTTGATCCGAATTTAAGACCGCCATTATGGAAAAAACTTGGAGACGCAGCTGATAAAATGTGGTATGGAATCAGTCAATGTGACATTCTGAAGATTTCGGATGATGAGATATCTTTTTTAACAGGTACTGCAGATATCGATCAGGGAATTGGGAAAATCATGGAGCAATATTGTCCGGCATTGATTTGTGCAACGATGGGAAAAGATGGAAGCAAGGCATATTACAAAGGAAAAAGTGTATATGCGGAACCGTTTTTGCAGAAGAATACGATTGAAACAACCGGTGCTGGCGATACATTTATGGCATGTATCTTAAATACAGTACTTGACAAGGGAATCAATGGATTGTCTGAAAGTGATATGTATGAGATGCTCCGGTTTGCAAATGCAGCCGCTTCAATCATCACAACACGTAAGGGTGCTTTAAAGGTGATGCCACAGAATCAGGAAATCAGAGATATGTTACAGGAGGGATAAGTATGCGTGAAATTGAAATTATGCTAAGCTCTATTGAGGATGTCAAGCATTTTGTACAGACAATCACCATGTTTGATGGCGAATTTGAATTAGTCAGCGGAAAATATGTTGTGGATGCAAAATATATTGAAAATCTCCGATGATGAGATTACATTTGTTACGGGAAAAGACGCAGTGGAAGGAATATTAAAATATAAGAATGAATTATAGATTGACGATCAGTTACGATGGCACGCGCTATCATGGCTGGGAAAGTAAAAAAGAAGTGGATACGATCGAGGGAAAGTTGGAAGCGGTCTTCGCGAGGATGACGGAACAGGACGTGAAGATTCATGGTGCAGGAAGAACCGATGCAGGTGTGCATGCGATGGGCATGGTTGCAAACGGCTTCTTAGATACCACGTTTACGCCGGAAGAAATCAAAGCCTATGCGAATCATTATCTGCCGGATGATATCTGTATCCGGGAAGTTGCGGTTGTATCCGAGCGGTTCCATGCAAGACTTAATGCCAAAGGAAAGGTGTATCAGTATACCTGTTATATCGGGGACGAAAAGCCGGTATTTGACCGGATGTATACATGGGTGTTGCCGGAATGGGTTACGAATGGGACACCTGACCGGATGCCGGATATAGAAGCGATGCAAAAGGCAGCAGGATACCTGATTGGCACGCATGATTTTAAGAGCTTCTGTGGGAATAATAAGATGAAGAAATCCACAGTGCGGACAATCTATGATATTACAATCGCAGAGGAAGAAGGATATCTGCGGATGACATTTCATGGAAATGGCTTCTTACAGAATATGGTTCGGATACTGACCGGGACGCTCCTTGAGGTTGGCTATGGACGGATGCACGCGGAAGATATGGAGACGGTGCTTGCGTCACGGGACAGACAGATGGCAGGTCCGACAGCGCCGCCACATGGACTTATGCTTCTTGAAGTGGAATATTGAGTATAGTATTGAGCAAGACGAAAGGAAGGATACGAGATGTCAGGCTATTTGATCAAGGATACAACAAGGGAAGAACGCGAGCAGATTGTAGCAGAATCGCTCGGAAATATTGAGGCAACCTGTGATGGCTGTATGAGTGGCTTAGCGGAGATGTATCAGGATTACATCGATGGGAAGAAGGAACTGCGCGAGATTAATATGGAATTTAACGCCCGCTATGTGAAGGGCGAGGATATGCCACAGCGGAGCCGATGCCCGATGTAAGAAAGAAAATCTATATGAGACAGGGGACACTTTTCAGGACAAAAACAACGTCCCAAAGACCGGTGCAGAGATGTGCCGGTTTTTTCTTGACAAGGGAAAATCAAAGTGATATGATTTTGATATCAAAATAAAACGTGCATCGATTCAAAGGGAGGAATTGGTTATGGAAGAGAAAATTTATACTACGAAGCGAAAAGGTATGGCAGTACTGCTGACTGTTTTATTCGTTTATCTGATTGCGATTGCAGGCACTGTATTCGGAGCTGTAAAGTATGAGGATTCCGCAGAAACAGGCTATCTGGTACTCATGGTTGTTTCCATCGTTGTGTTATCTCTTGGATGGTTTCCGCTGATCGGACTTCGGGTGTTGAAGCCACAGGAAGCATTGGTTCTGACGTTGTTTGGCAAGTATGTTGGTACAATCCGCGAAGCTGGTTTTTACTTTGTGAATCCATTTTGTACAGCCATCAATCCGGCAGCAACAACGAAGCTTGCGCAGAGTGGTGATATCCAGCAGACAGCAGCGAAGAGTGCATTTTCTATCTCTGCGGATGGTACATCTGTATCGGTCGATGGTTCTACATCAGGAAAGAAGATTTCATTAAAGGCGATGACACTGAGCAATGGCAGACAGAAGATCAACGACTGTCTCGGTAACCCGGTTGAGATCGGAATTGCAGTTATCTGGCGTGTAATGGATACAGCAAAGGCGGTTTTCAATGTCGATAACTATAAGGAATATTTATCCCTGCAGTGTGACAGTGCACTTCGTAATATTGTGCGCGTCTATCCATATGATGTCGCACCGAATGTTGACACAACCGGTGACGGAGTAGCCGATGAAGGCAGTCTGCGTGGTTCCGCAGAGGTTGTAGCCGGAAGAATCCGTGATGAGATTCAGAGCAAGGTCAATGAGGCAGGACTTGAGATCGTGGAAGCAAGAATTACATATCTTGCATATGCACCGGAAATTGCATCTGTAATGTTGCAGCGGCAGCAGGCATCTGCTATTATAGATGCCAGAAAGATGATTGTAGACGGAGCAGTTGGAATGGTAGAAATGGCGTTAGAAGAATTAAATAAAAAACAGGTCGTTGACTTGGACGAGGAGCGAAAGGCAGCTATGGTTTCAAATCTCTTGGTAGTTTTGTGCGGCAACCATGATGCGCAGCCAATCGTGAACTCAGGAAGCTTATACTAAATGGCAGCAAAAAAACAGATTCCGCTCCGCTTATCGGAAAAACTGTATGCTGATATTGCCGCATGGGCAGAAGATGATTTCCGGTCTGTCAACGGACAGATCGAATATCTCCTATCCGAGTGCGTGAGACAACGGAAGAAAGATGGAAAATATGTCTCGGAGGAGATCGACGTTCCACCGGAACTGGATATCAAATGATATGAGACAGGGGGACACTCTTCATGACAAAAACAACGTCCCCAGGAGGGGAAAACTACGATGAAAAACTACATTACATTCAAGCAAAAGATTGTTGAAATACTTGCCTATGTTCTGATGTGGGCATCGATTGTGACCGGGATTATATGGTCTGCAAAGCTGCCGAAGGAAGTGGCAACACACTTTGACGCGGCTGGAAATGCAGATGGATATGGATCTCCGTATTCTTTCTTATTTTTACCAATTATTATGCTGATTACCTGTGGCATCTGCAGTCTGATCCTGCATTTCCTCCCACCCGATCTGTGGAGCATGCCGGTGAAAGTAAAACCGGAACATGCGGTGCGCGTGTACAGAGATGCTGTATGGATGATTGTGGGGATGGAATTTTGCTTTGGTATATTTACGCTCTATAGCACGATTACCGCTTATATGCAGAAGATGACAGGTATGCTTGCAGCAACGTTTATATTCATGGCAGTTTTATTTGGAATTATCATATGGTGTATTGTCGCCTGTGTGCGGCATAACCGGTAGGAAAACAGGAGATGAATCATATGAAGCTATCATTGGCGTATACATTACGGCACTATGATAAAAAGAATATAGGGAAAGATATCTTAGCGGGACTCATCATCATGGCAGTTTCTATTCCGATTTCGATGGGATATGCCCTGATTGCGGGACTTCCCGCAGTGTATGGTCTGTATGGGTCTGTGTTTCCGATTCTTGCGTTCGCGCTTCTTTCAACGTCACCGCAATTCATATTCGGCGTGGATGCGGCTCCGGCAGCACTGATTGGTTCCGCACTTTTAACCTTGCATGTTGAGGCAGGAAGTGAAGAAGCCATGGCGGTTGTTCCGGTGCTTACATTCTTTGTCGCGGTATGGCTGCTTGCATTTTCTTTTATGAAGGCGGGAAAGCTCGTCAATTACATATCAGCCCCGGTGATGGGAGGATTTATCACAGGTATCTGCTCGACAATCATTCTTATGCAGGTGCCGAAGATTCTTGGCGGTACGGCAGGAACCGGAGAGTTTTTTGAACTGGCAAAGCATATCGGGCAGACAGCAAAGCATGTGAATGTGCCATCTATCCTCTTAGGCGTGGCATCGCTTGTAATCCTGCTTGTGGCGAAAAAACTGGTTCCGAAATTCCCGATGGCAGTTGTATTGATGGTGGCAGGTGCCTGCTATACACGGTTTGGAAATATGCGGGAGCTTGGAATCCAGACACTCTCGAAGGTGGAGACGGGACTTCCGAAGTGGCAGATACCGGATTTTTCCGCTGTCTCAATCCGGGAGGCTGTGACAGTCAGCCTGTCGGTGGCAGTTGTAATTATGGCGGAGACGTTGCTCGCAGAGAATAATTTTGCACAGAAAAATGGCTACCGAATTGATGATAATCAGGAGATCTTTGCATTCTCCGTCGGAAACTTTCTTGCAGCCTTTACCGGGTGCTGTCCGATCAATGGTTCCGTATCCCGTACGGCGATGGGCGAGCAGTATCAGGGAAAGACACAGCTTACCTCGCTTGTGGCAGGACTTTCCATGATGGTGCTTTTGCTGTGTGGAACGGGATTTATCCAATATCTGCCGGTTCCGGTGCTTACTGCGATTGTGATATCGGCATTGCTTGGGGCGACAGAGTTTGATCTGATGGCGCGTCTCTGGAAGGTCAGCCGGACGGAATGTATGATCTTTGTTGGTGCATTCCTAGGTGTGCTTCTGCTTGGTACGATCAATGGTGTTTTGATCGGTATTTTGCTTTCCTTTGCGGAGGTGATCATCCGGACAGCGAAGCCATCCACCTGCTTTCTTGGGATTCAGCCGGGACATAAGCATTTCCGGGATCTGAAGGAGAGCAGCCAGATCCACGCATTGTCCGGTGTACTTGTTTACCGGTTCAGCAGCAATCTGTTCTTTGCAAATGTGCAGGTGCTGAAAAATGATATTGAGGATCATATTAAACCGGATACGAAAGCTGTAATCCTTGATGCGGGCGGAATCGGAAGTCTGGATATTACTGCGGCAGACTGCCTGAAACGTCTGCATCAATCATTGAAAGAAAAGGGCATCCGGTTCTATATGACGGAACATATTTCGGATGTGAACGAACAGTTAAGGAAGTTTGGTCTCGGATATCTGATTGAGGAGGGGTGTGTGCGCAGAACCATCCATATTGCATTGAAGGATATGGGAATCAACCGTCCGTATCCATTGGAAGACGGTGTGGATAATGAGGATCGCAGTGCGTCCCGGAAACGTGCAGATAACCGTGTGCAGGAGTTTGTGTGGGCGTTTGGCTCCGATGCGGAAAAACAGATCGAGCGTCAGATTGAAAAGCAGATTGCACAGTTAAAAGAAAGTGGGGATATCGAGGATCTGCTGCATGGACGATGGGCGCATATGGAGGAGCTTGACGAAGATGAGTGGCTGGAACACTTAGAGGAGCATCTGAAGGAGATTGTCAATATATCCGGCAAGGATGAACATACCCTTGCGATGCAGATTGAGGAACATAGAAAACAGGTGCATGACCGGATTGCAAAAAATCATCCGGAGCTTGCGGAGCGTTTCAAGGAGCGCAGACATGTCCTCGATACACATCTGAAAGAACGCCATCCAAAGGTGTATGAGCTTGTACTGCAGTCGCGCGAGAAGAATGAACGGAATCGCTGAGTACATCTTCGATAAAAGTGAAAATTCCACGGCAAAATTCTCCGTTTATGATTGCGCAAAACTGATTGAAACAAACGGGTAACTATGCTAGAATATATACAATTATGTGGCGTATAGAGAAATCTATGGCAGACATGAATCTACATGCGTGAATGTTGTTTGTTGCTGCCGACAGCCCGAAAAACAGGAGGATTTATACGATATGGAACAGTATAAAGAGCAGTTTATTGAATTTATGATCGATTGTAACGTATTGAAGTTTGGTGATTTCGTGACAAAGAGCGGAAGAAAGACACCATTTTTTGTGAATACAGGTTTTTACAGAACAGGTTCCCAGTTAGCACGCCTGGGCGAGTATTATGCAGAGGCAATCAAGGACAAGTTCGGCTTTGATTTCGATGTGCTGTTTGGACCGGCATATAAGGGAATCCCGCTTTCCGTAGCTACAACAATGGCGATTGCCAACAAGTACGATGCAGACATCCGTTACTGCTCAAACCGTAAGGAAATCAAAGATCACGGGGATAAGGGAATCCTGCTTGGAAGTCCGATCAACGATGGTGACAAGGTTGTGATTATCGAGGATGTAACAACCGCAGGTACTTCGATTCAGGAGACACTCCCGATTGTGAAGGCACAGGGCGATGTCGATGTGCTCGGTCTTGTTGTATCGGTTGACCGTATGGAGCGTGGCCAGGGGGAGAAGAGTGCACTGATGGAGATCGAAGAAAACTATGGATTAAAGACGACTGCAATCGTAACGATGGCAGAGGTTGTAGAGCATCTGTACAACAAGCCTTACAAGGGAAAGGTCGTGATTGATGACACCTTGAAGGCAGCGATTGACGCATATTATGAGCAGTATGGAGTAAAATAGTTTTATTGCAAGTATGGGAGGTCTAAAGTATGGAGAAGTTATATCATAAGATCAATGCAATCGGAATCAGCAATCTGGTTATTGGAATCGTGACAATTATTGTAGGCGTTGGTGCTGGTGTGACGATGATCGTGAATGGTGCGCGCCTGATTACAGGTAAGAAGGATATTACATTTTAAGGGGTTCATGGAGTCTCGAACAGATTGTGAAAAATAAGTGAATTTACAGAATTGAATTGACAGGACTTTTAAGAGTATGGTACAGTTACCATACTCTTTTTTTAACAACAAAATTATATCTTTTTTCATTTGCGATAAACATAGAAGATGGATTCCGTCAGATTTCTGCATATAGTTAAGGTATGGAGGAATTAATATGTTTATTTCGTTTTGGGAGAAAATTATTCACAAACTAAAAATTAATAAAATATGGAAACAGGTTCTTGTATATGGAATCGTAGCGTTTTTGATTATGCAGTGTTATCAGTTGCCGTTTGCATTTGAAAATGAAAATATACCTGATGAGGTGGCAAGCATTGGAGACGCAACGTGGATTGACGCATATCCGGATATGAATCTACAGGAACAGGAAAGCGATGATTTGCAGATAGAAATAGACGGTGTAGAGGTATACAGTGCCAATTCTGATTTATATTACCAGGCTCCGGATACATCAAATCCATTTGTGGCTTATGCAATGAATATTCCAAGAGGAAGTGGTATGAATTCAGATAATCTGTGTGCAACGTATGTATCGCAGGCGTTGTATGGATATTATGGAGATGAGGCCCCTGTTTCCGGAATGACATTGGTATCACAGATATCCAATACGTTAACAGGGAGCAGCAGTTGGGAATGTGTATATGCGGATGCTGCCTGCTTTCCGACTGATAAATTAGAAGCGGAGTTTGATGCAATATTTGATGGTCTGACAAATCCTGGAGATATTGTCTGCTTTGTAAATGGTAGTCTGGATAATTATGTCCATTGTGGTATTGCAGGAGGCGGTGCTGCATTGATCGGACATTTAAAAAGTTCCGGATGGGATTCTTTGCGCTCGTGCTATTATATTGATAATGCAGTCGATGTCAGAAAGATTTGTTCCGGAATGATCGTTTATCGATATAAGGAGAAACCAAAAAAAGGAACGATCTGTGTCTGTAAAAATTATAATGAAGATGTGTATAAAACTAATCCAGAGGTATATGATATTGCCGGTGCCAATTATGCAGTTTATGCAACCCGGCAGGATGCGGTTAATGGAACAAATGCACAGGGATATTGTTATATTGAACCGGACTGGAATGGTGGACCTGCAGGTGACAATGTTTCATGTACTGCAACTACGTATCCGAACCAGAATGGTGTGGAAGTGCAGTTTGAAGAGGGAACGTATTATGTGAAAGAATATAATGTACCAACCAGCGGTGCATGGCGTCTGGATCCAATGGTTTATGAGACAAAAATATATGCAGACAAGCTTACTGTGCTAGGATTACCAAGAGACAGCAATGCGAACCCGATTAATATGGATTATTATTTTATGTATTGTGATACGCAGACGATAGGTCCGGAGCGGGAGTTCCTGGGGGAACTTCAGTTAAAGAAAAACGTGGATCCCAAGTATCAGGAAATGATTCAAGATAATTCCAACTATTCGTTAGATGGAATTGAGTATACGATTTATGCTGTTTCTGGTGATCAGGTGTTTGATGGTTCCAATCCGGTTGGTACTTTTCGGATTGATGAATCCGGAAAAGGAATTGTACAATCCTGTTCACATGATGCAGCTTGTATAGGAACCAACAAAATGAAATTGCGGTTGGGCTGGTATCTGATCTATGAGACAAAGGCAAATACAAGTATGCGCATAAACACAACTCCAAAGTGGGTTCAGATTATGGGTGGACATACGGAGCCGGTTACGATAACTGTGTCGGATAAACCACAGTATGCAAGTATTGGATTATTGCTGCAGAAAAGAGGGAAAGAGCAACAACCGGTTGCGGGGGCTTATTACGAGGTAAAGTACTATCCGTGCGTATCCGATCGGAATCCGGGAGAAAATGGTCATTCAGCAGCAAGAACATGGAATTTCAAGACAGATCAAAATGGGCAGATAATTTATAAAAATGATCCTGCCTGGTTCGTGGATGGAGATGCATTTTATAAAGATGAATACAGAAATGAAGTATTGCCGGCAGGAACTATTACGATTCGGGAAACACGGGCTCCGGAAGGATATTTACTGGATGACACGGTATATGTGAAAAGAATTGTTCCAGATGGAGAGGAAATGGTCATGTCAGAAAATGCAACCTATGTTACAGAGAAAGAAATAAGGGGGGATCTGTCTTTCCGAAAAGTAAATGAAGATGGAACGCCTCTTGCTGATGTTGAGTTTCTGATTTCGGATGGGGCAGGGACTTCGTATCATGTCTGGACAGATCAAAATGGATATTACTCAACAGCAACGTCGTATATTCCACATTCATATCGAACCAATGAACAAAAACAGGGATGTGGAATCTGGTTTGGACGTGCAGAGGTGGATGATGCACAGGGTGCACTTCCGTATGGAGAATATAGCATTCAGGAATTACGGTGTGACGCAAATAAAAATCAATATCGGAATATGGAAGCTGTGACGGTTCGTATATCAGAAAATAATACGATTGTTGAGTTGGGAACATTTGTAAATTACAGATTTCCATCTATTAAAACAAAGGTGGGATATAATCTGACAGACTTTACGGAGATGCCGGATTCTGTTGTTCCGTGCACGGATATTGTATCGTTTGATGGGCTGGAAATAGGACATACCTATCGAATAAGCGGAGAAATTCGCTGGCAAAAAGATGCGGGGCTGTTAGAAGAGAAATACATAGAACAGGCAGGATATACAGAATTTGTTGCAACTGAGGAGCAAATGGATGTGGATGTCCTCTATAAAATAAAATATTGTGAAGCGCTGGCTGGCGTACCGATTGTATTTTTTGAATATGTGGAAGATACCGCTTATCCGGGAGAGACAGTAGCGGTACATACCGATATCAATGATGGAATGCAGACAATATGTTTTCCAAAGCATGAAGAACCGACGACAGAGGAGGTGACAACGGAAACGCCGACAACGACAGAAGCGGTGACAACAGAAATGCCAACAACGACAGAAGCGGTGACAACGGAAGTACCAACGACAACAGAGACAATAGTAACCGTGGAGACTATACCAACAACTGAAGTAAAGGGTACGTCAGAGACATTGACGACAGAAATAACGACAGAAAAAGCACAGACAGAAGAATCAGTAAAAACCGGAGATGAGGCAAATCTGTTTTTGGTGATTATGATTTTATCGACAACATTTGTGGGAATTATACTATTGGTAATGGGTAAAAAGCATAACAGAAGATAATAAAAGACAATAAAACCCCCATTCTGTCATACTGTACAGAATGGGGAAAATTAAAAATATCAATCATGTAAAGTTTTGTGTTTGCTTAAAAGCTCGATAAAATCGGTAGAATTCAAAGGCTTGGAGAAAAGATAACCCTGCAATGTATCACAGAATTGATTCTGCAGGATCTGTAACTGCTCGTTATCTTCAACGCCTTCTGCTACAACGGAGATATCCATTTTATGTGCCAGATCAATGATAGAATCTGCGATGCAGCGATCTTTTTCATTGCTACAGATACCATCAATAAATGATTTGTCAATCTTCAGGGTATCAATTGGAATCTGCGTCAGGTAGTTGAAAGAAGAGTAGCCAGTTCCAAAATCGTCTAATGCGATAGAACAACCAAGTTCTTTCATCTGATTAATAAGCTTTAAATTATGTTCGAAAGAGTTCATCAGAACACTTTCCGTAATCTCAATTTCAAGATGCTTCAGATTCATGCCTGTTTTTTCCGGGATATCTCTTATGATGTCAATCAGATGGTCGTCTTTTAACTGCGTGGTTGATACATTGACTGATACACGGAGTGGACCAAATCCGCTCTTGATCAGAACCTGATTGAAATTGCACGCTTCGATCAATGCCCATTCACCAAGGATGTTGATGATACCGGTTTCCTCTGCGATTGGGATAAATTCGGCAGGAGAGATAAAACCAACCAGTTCGGACTCAATACGCATCAGAGCTTCATAGCCGGTAACCTGACCACTTTCCACATTGACCTGGGGCTGATATTGTAAGTAAATCTCATTTTTATCAATAACATGGGATAAAATCTCGGCAAGATCGTTCCTGCGGTTGACATCATCCTCCATGTAGCTGTCGAAGAAGCAGTAGCTGTTTTTACCGGAGTTCTTCGCATTATACATTGCGATATCTGCATTTTTGATAAGCTCACTGACTGTCAGTCCGTTATTCGGGAAGACTGCAATACCGACACTCATGGAAACCATGGCAGTTTCATCGTTTAAGATAAATGGATGATGTACAATATTGACAAGCTGTTCTGCGAAGTTCTCCAGATCGTCCACGTTATCAAAGCGATTCTTTAATACCAGAAATTCATCGCCACCATTTCGAGCCAGAATATCATCAGATGCGATACAGGAAAGCATCCGGCTGGAGACATCCTTTAACAGAAGGTCACCATAGTCGTGCCCGAGTGTATCGTTGATATTTTTAAAATTGTCCAGATCAATAAAGAAGATGGCATGCCTGCTGGCACCGACGCTTGCGTCATGAAAAATATCGTAAGCATATTTCATGAATGCAACACGGTTATACAAACCGGTCAGACCATCGTGGTAGGCAAGCTGTTCGATGTGTGCATAGTTCTTTTTCAGTTCCTGTTCGCTGACTTCCAAAGCGGCTTTGGAAGCGGATAATTCCTTGTAGTTGTTTGAGATAATATCCATCATGCTGTTGAACATGCGGGCGAGATCTCCGAATTCATTGTCAGATAAAATATCACATTTGACATCCAGATTTCCGGAAGAGGCGTCCGACATGTTGTCACGCAGGGTGTAAATCGGCTCTGTGTATTTCGCAGATAAAATCTGGCTCATCCACACTGCAATCAGAAGAATGATGATGAGTGTGATACTCATTGTGATTGGCAATGTTGTTAGTATTTGCTGATATTGTGTTCCCTGCTGTTTGATCAGATACAGCCAGTTGGAATCGGAAAGCTTGCAAAAACCATAGATATTTCCGAAAGAGGAGGCTTTGAGATGTCCATAGTCATTTGTATTATCAGCTCCTTTCAGACAGTTAAATGCCTGTGTTTCGAGTTCCTTTTGCCCGGTCAGTCCGGTAGAAGTGAAGAGATAGCCACCATCGCTTGTCAGGATGAATGCGGAACCATCTTCCGGGATAAATGATCCGAAATACTTGGATGTAATATTGGCACGGATCAGACCCACAATCTGACTTTTAATGATAATTGGAGATACAACATCAATACTCTCAATCTCCTTGAGAGAGGAACACTGTAAAATCTTGGTTTCGGTGATATCTTCCACAGGAATTGTCATATGCTCCTGCCAGTCTGCAGTGTTTGTTTTGTCAGAACTTGTAATATAATATCCGTCGACATCATAGAGATAGTAGTTAACGTTATTTCCGGTATAATCGGAAGCTGTTGAAAATAGCTCTGAGACATTTGTATAGTAAGGAGAGTCATTTCCAAGAGTAACACCATTGTAATTCTCTAAAACCAGATTCTGGATGTTTGTACCATTGGTCAGACCTTCAACTTCCGCAATCTGGGAGTTTAACTGCGCTTGAAATCCCATGCCATAGTTTTTGGCAAGCTGTTCAGTAGATTCTGTTGCAAGCTCCATGTATTTTTTATAAGATAAATTGTATGTAAAGATTGTCAGAAATATAAGTGGCAGACACGCCATTAAAACAAGCGACAATCGCAAAGACTTTTGTATAGACATAAACCGTTCCCCTCAAAGTAAAGTATGTATCATAAATGTAACAGATATATTATATAGGAAAAGTTAAGAATATTCAATCATGAAAGCACTTATTTTTGCATTTGTACGGCAGTTGCTTTTTGGCTTGGGATTGTGTATAATAATCAATAAATTATGAATTCTTGACAGAAGAATTACATGAAGGAGGGGCGTTATGTTTGGAGTTTATTTTGGAAAATATCTCGAAGATGCGGGTGTGTTGACACATGAGCAATATACGGAAATCGTAGAGGCAAGTCGTACAGCACGTGTAAAGATGGGATTGCTCGCAGTCAGTGAAGGAATTATGACAAAGGAACAGGCAGACGAGGTCAATCAGCTGCAGGCGATGAAGGATGCCAGATTTGGTGATATTGCAGTGGAAAAGGGTTATTTGACAGATGAGCAGGTTGGAAAACTTCTGAAAAAACAAGGGGATTCCTATCTTTTATTTGTACAGGCGCTTGTAGAACGCAAGCTGCTTACTTTGGAGGATATTCAGAAGTATCTGAATCATTATAAAAAGTCAGAGCGTTATACGGCACTTGAGATTGATGCATTGAAAAGCTCAGATATCGATAAAATTATTCAGATTTTCTTAAAAGACAATCAGGTTCCGGCAATTGTGAAGGATTATCTTGCATTGCTTGCCAGAAATATGGTTCGTTTTGTTGATAACAAGGTTCGTTTTGAGCGGATTGAACGTATCCATACATATACAAGCAGGTACATTGCAAGCCAGTGCTTTAATGGCGATTATAATCTGTTTATCGGTATCTGTAATGTTGGAACAAAGCCGATTGCTACTGAGTTTGCAAAAGAAGAATTTGAAGCGATTGATGAGGATAGTCTGGATGCAGTATGTGAGTTCATCAATGTATGCAATGGGTTATTTGCATCAAAGGAGTCTCTGGAGGGTGTTCATATTGATATGCTTCCGCCGGAGATGTATACCGATATCACAACCATCAGTTCAGAGGGGATGATGTTCCTGCTTCCATGTTATGTGCATGGTGAACGTGCAGATATAGTAATCTGTCTGGAAACAAAGTGGAATATCGGTTAATACGGAAAGAATAGGATAAATAAGGAGAATGATTATCATGGCCAATATATTGATTGTAGATGATTCAAGAACATCCCGTAAAATCTTAAGAGGACTTTTGGAACAAAACGGATATGTAGTTGTTGGCGAGGCTAAAAATGGACAGGAAGGTTATGATATGTACGCACAGTACAAGCCTGACCTTGTAACCATGGATATTACAATGCCGGTGATGTCCGGTGTGGATAGTCTGAAGAAAATTAAAGCGGATTTCCCGGATGCAAAGATTGTTATGGTTTCCGCAGCCGGACAGCAGCATAATATGTTAGAAGCTGTACAGAGTGGTGCCGCAGAGTTTATTGCAAAACCATTTGATGCAGAGACGATCAAGAATGTATTAAATACCGTTCTCGAAGGTTAAGTAAAAAGAAAAATAAGCATGGAATGGTCGTATATACCCGATATGTATATATGACCATTTGTGTTGTTTGAATAAAGTCAGTGGAGTTGTTTTATAAATGATAGAGACAGTTGTATCCGTAGATTTGATGGTGGAAGAAGAACTGAAGGTAAAGAAGAATCATCTGGCACCGGATTTCCCTACGGGAGAAGAAAAGAGAATCTGTATTGTATCCGGGTTGTATGGGGATGAATTGCAGGGGCAGTATATCTGTTATGAGGTGATTCGCCGGATTAAACTGGAATATGAAAATCTGGTTGGGATTGTGGATGTATATCCGGCCTTGAATCCGATGGGCCTCGATTCTAAGACGAGAGAAATCCCAGGTTCGGGAATTGATATGAATTCCATATTTCCGGGATCAAAGCTAGGTGCGTTGGGTGAGTATACCGCATCCTGTATTTTCGATGATATCAAAGGGGCTGATGTTTGTATTGATCTGCATGCAAGTAATCTGTATGTACATGAGGTGCCGCAGGTTCGTATGAACGATGACCGGGTGGATGAGCTGATGCCCATCGCTAAGTGTCTGAATGTGGATATGATCTGGATTCATCCGAGCAATTCTGTATTGAACGGAAGCCTTGCATATTCCTTAAATGAGGTTGGCGTGCGTTCGGTCGTAATTGAGTCCGGGGTTGCATATCGGATCAATCAGCAGTATTGCAATGAGATTGTGGATGGATTGTTTGCGCTGATGAAGGAGATGGGAATCTGGAAAGGAAAAACTGTGACACCGAAGAAGGTCCCAATCACAAATGATAAGGACATCCGATATATTAATGCGGAAAGCAGCGGTATCTTTATTCCGGTAGTACAGTTATTTGCACAGGTAAAAAAAGGGGACGAACTTGGAACAGTTGTAAATGTGATTACCGGCGCTGTGGAAGAAGTTGTATATGCATCCGGAGATGGTATGATCTGTTCCATGCGCGATTATCCGGTTATTGAGGAAGGCTCCCTGCTTGCAAGAATTGTGGGAGGAAACACCTATGAATAAAGAAATTATATTTTCGATGAATACAGCATTTCGTGGAGAATTTAGCATTCATGGATATTCATATGGACGCGGGGATAAAGCAGCATGTATAGTTGGTTCTATGCGTGGAAATGAATACCAGCAGTTATATATGTGCTCACTTCTGGCACAGAGACTGGCAGAGATTGAGGCACAGGGAGATGTGGTAGCAGGAAAGGAAATCCTGCTGATTCCTACACTGAATTACAGTTCAATGAACGCAGAAAAGAAAAAATGGATTTCGGATGATTCGGATATCAACCGTTCGTTTCCTGGTAATATCGAGGGAACTGCGACAAGCCGGATTGCGGCAACGCTGATGGATCGTGTCAAAGATTATACATACGGTATCCAGTTTGCGAGCTTTTATCTGCAGGGAATCTCGATTCCGCATGTCCGGATGATGGAGACCGGTACGGAGAGTACCAGTCTGGCAAATTTGTTTGGCATGCCATATGTGCTTACCGGAGATACACGTTCGTTTGATACGGCAACACTTAATTATAACTGGCAGAAGATGGGAACACAGGCTTTTTCAGTATACTCTGCTACAACAGATACACTGGATGGCGAGAGTGCAAAGATGGCGGTAAGCGCGGTGCTCCGGTTTCTGACACGTATGGGAATCATCCGCTATGAGAGCCATGGCGGATATATTTCAACGACACTCAAGGAAAAAGATCTTGTGTCAGTACGTGCCGATGAGGCAGGTTTTTTCCGTTGCATCGTCGGGGTAAATCAGGAGGTAAAACGCGGGCAGGTGCTTGCGGAGATCATTAACCCGATGGATGGTAATATTAAGGCTGAAATTTTGGCACCGACGGATGGAATTGTGTTTTTTGTACAAAATTCTCCACTCGTGTTCCAAAATGTGGTAATATACAAAATTGTAAGACGTATGCACCAGTAATGTGCAGGAAGGAAATTACAAAATTCAGGAGGAAAGTCATGAGCAAGGTTAGACGAATCTATGTAGAAAAGAAAGATGCTTATGCGGTTAGGGCAAAGGACTTAAAGAAGCAGTTCAAGGATTATCTTGGAATCAAAGCTGACAATGTCCGCGTCCTGACACGGTATGACATGGAAGGCGTATCAGAGGATACCTACAATAAAGCGAAGGTTACAATTTTCTCGGAGCCACCAATCGATGTCGTATATGAAGAATCATTTCCAATGAATGAGAAGGAGAAATGCTTCTCTCAGGAATATCTTCCGGGACAGTTCGATCAGCGTGCAGATTCTGCGGAGCAGTGTGTCAAGCTTCTGAACGAGGAGGAGACACCGGTCATCAAGACAGCGACAACCTATGTGGTAGAGGGTGACGTGACAGAAGAGCAGATGCAGACAATCCGGGAGTACGTTGTTAACCCGGTTGATTCCCGTATCACAGACGAGACAAAGCCGGAGACGTTGGTTACAAACTTCGAGGAACCGGCAGATGTGAAGATCTTTGATGGGTTCAAGGATATGCCAGAAACAGAGCTTAAGGCACTGTATGATTCACTCGGACTTGCTATGACAATCAAGGATTTTGAGCATATACAGAGATATTTTAAGAACGAAGAACACAGAGATCCATCTATGACAGAGATCCGTGTGCTCGACACATATTGGTCTGACCATTGTCGTCACACAACATTCTCAACAGAGCTTACAAATGTTGCATTTGACGATGGATATTACAAGGATGTGATTGCTGAGACATATGATCGTTATGTTGATGCAACAAAGGAGATGTACAAGGGCAGAGACGATAAGTTTGTCTGCCTGATGGACATCGCCCTTATGGCAATGAAGAAGCTGAAGAAAGCTGGCAAGCTTGATGATCAGGAAGAGTCTGACGAGATCAATGCATGCTCCATTGTTGTTCCAGTTAAGGTTGATGGCGTCGAAGAAGAGTGGCTGGTAAGCTTTAAGAACGAGACACATAATCATCCGACAGAGATCGAGCCATTTGGTGGCGCTGCAACCTGTCTGGGTGGTGCGATCCGTGATCCATTGTCAGGACGTTCTTATGTATACCAGGCAATGCGTGTGACAGGAGCCGCAGATCCTACCGTATCTTTGAAGGATACGATGCATGGAAAGCTTCCACAGAGAAAGATCGTGAAGGTTGCTGCCGAAGGTTACAGCTCTTATGGTAACCAGATTGGCCTTGCCACAGGCCTTGTAAAGGAAGTATATCATCCAAACTACGTTGCAAAGCGTATGGAGATCGGTGCTGTTATGGGTGCAGCTCCAAGAAGATGTGTGAAACGTCTGAATTCTGATCCGGGCGATATCATCATCCTGCTCGGTGGACGTACCGGACGTGATGGCTGTGGTGGAGCAACCGGTTCTTCCAAGGCACATACAGAAAGCTCGATTGAGACATGTGGTGCTGAGGTACAGAAGGGTAATGCACCAACAGAGCGTAAGATCCAGCGCCTGTTCCGTCGGGAAGAGGTTGCAAGCCTGATTAAAAAATGTAACGACTTTGGTGCCGGCGGTGTGTCTGTCGCAATCGGTGAGCTTGCGGATGGTTTACAGATCGACCTGGATAAGGTTCCAAAGAAATATGCAGGTCTCGATGGTACAGAGCTTGCAATCTCCGAGTCACAGGAGCGTATGGCAGTCGTTGTTGATCCAAAGGATGTTGACAGGATGATGCAGTATGTGGCAGAGGAAAACTTAGAGGCTGTTGCGGTTGCAGTCGTGACAGAAGAGAAGCGTCTGGTACTTTCATGGAGAGGTAAAGAAATCGTCAATCTGTCCCGTGCATTCCTCGATACAAACGGTGCACATCAGGAGACAGATGTCAAGGTTTCCATGCCGGATGCATCTGCAAAATATTTTGATGAGAAGAAGGATGCTTCGGATGTGAAGAAGCTTTGGTTAGATACACTTTCTGATTTGAATGTCGCTTCCCAGAAGGGACTTGTGGAGATGTTCGATTCATCAATCGGTGCAGGTACGGTTACAATGCCATATGGCGGTAAGTACCAGCTTTCTGAGACACAGACGATGATCGCAAAGCTTCCGGTATTGAAGGGAAAGACCGATACAGTTACGATGATGAGCTACGGCTTTGATCCGTACCTGTCAAGCTGGAGCCCATATCATGGAGCTATCTATGCGGTATTGACATCTGTTGCGAAGATCGCAGCAGCAGGTGGTGATGTAAGCAAGGTAAGACTGACATTCCAGGAGTATTTCGAGAGACTTGGTACGGATCCATATCGTTGGGGTCTGCCACTTTCCGCATTGCTCGGAGCTTATGATGTACAGATGGGACTGGGACTTCCTTCTATCGGCGGTAAGGATTCCATGTCCGGTTCCTTCAATGATATTGATGTTCCACCAACTCTGGTCAGCTTTGCAGTGGATGTAGCAAGCTATCAGGATGTGGTAACACCGGAATTAAAGAAAGCAGGCAATCAGCTTATATGCTTCGATATCAAGCGCGATGCTTATGATAAGCCGGATTACAAGGATGCAATGGATAAATACGAGAAGTTGCATCAGGCAATCACGGAAGGCAAAGTTGTATCCGCTTATGCAATCGGCTTCGGTGGTATGATCGAGGCTGTCTCCAAGATGGCATTTGGTAACAAGCTTGGTGTGAAGCTTGCAAAGACTGTCGATGCAGATGATCTTACAGCGAAGAAATATGGTTCTATCATTCTTGAAGTAGAAAAAGACAAAGTGACAGAGCTTGGCATTCCATGTACAGTTATCGGTGAAGTACAGGATGCACCGGAATTCGTATATGGTGATAGTGTGATCACAATGGATGAGGCACTGGATGCATGGACAAAGAAGCTTGAAAAGGTATTCCCGACAGAGTCCGGTGTAGAGCAGAACGATAAGATCAATGATACATTGAAGATCGTAGACGGAAAGGTAAGCACAGGACTGTATGATGCCGGTTCTATCTATGTAGCAAAGAATAAAGTAGCAAAGCCAAAGGTATTTATACCGGTATTTCCTGGAACAAACTGCGAGTACGATTCAGCCAAGGCGTTTGAAAATGCAGGTGCGGAGGTACAGACAATCGTATTCCGCAACATGGATGCACAGGGTATCCGTGATTCGGTAGATGCATTCACGAAAGCAATCAGTGAAAGCCAGATCATCATGTTCCCAGGTGGTTTCTCTGCTGGTGATGAGCCGGATGGTTCCGGTAAGTTCATCGCAACTGCATTCCGGAATGCAAAGATTGCGGATGAGGTTATGAAGCTTCTGCATGAACGTGATGGATTGGCACTTGGTATTTGTAATGGTTTCCAGGCACTCATCAAGCTCGGACTTGTTCCTTACGGTGAGATTCGTCCACAGGAGGCTGATTCACCGACATTGACGATTAATAGCATCGGCCGTCATCAGTCCAAGATGGTTTATACAAAGGTTGTTACAAACAAGAGTCCATGGCTGCAGAAGGCTAAGCTTGGTGGTGTGTATACCGTACCAATCTCACATGGTGAGGGACGTTTTGTTGCAAGCAAGGAGTGGACAGAGAAGCTCTTCGCAAATGGACAGGTTGCGACTCAGTATGTTGATATGGATGGCAATCCAACAATGGATGAATATTACAATGTCAATGGTTCTTACTACGCAATCGAGGGTATCACAAGCCCGGATGGCCGTGTACTTGGTAAGATGGCACACTCTGAGCGTAAGGGAACAGCAGTTGCAGTAAATATCTACGGAGATCAGGATCAGAAGATCTTTGAGTCCGGCGTTGCTTATTTCTCATAAATAAAGGTTAAGATTGCGGCATGGACACATGTCACGGAAAGGGGATGTGTGTTCATGCCACATATTATTTCTATACAGAATTTACAGGATGCAGCTCTGGATATCTATGCCAGACTTTCAGAAGTGCAGCTTCTTCGTTACCGGGAACCAAAACCAGGTATCTTTATTGCGGAAAGTCCGATTGTCGTGGAACGGGCGATTGCTGCCGGATATCATTCAATCTCTGTCCTGATGGATGAAGCAGAGGTATCGAAACAACAGGGATTGCTTGAAGCGTGTGGAAATATTCCTGTTTATACTGCGAAGTTTGACGTGCTGACACAGATTACCGGGTTTAAGCTGACGCGTGGAATGTTATGTGCGATGGAGAGAAAGAAGCTTCCGGAAGCAGATGTCTTATGTGGGAATATGCACCGGATTGCTGTACTTGAGGATGTAATGAATCCGACAAATGTCGGAGCAATATTCCGTTCGGCGGCGGCACTTGGCATGGATGCAGTGCTTTTAACACATGGATGTGCGGATCCGCTGTACCGGAGAGCAATCCGTGTCAGCATGGGTACAGTATTTCAGATACCATGGACATATCTGCCGAAGACGGAAGAAGATACCGCACAGATACTTCATACGCTGGGCTTTCCATGTGTGGCAATGGCACTTCGGGATGATTCGTGTGAGATCTGTGATTCGCGGTTTGCGAAGCTTGATAAACTTGCTGTGATTCTTGGAACGGAAGGAGAAGGGCTGCGCCAGGAGACGATTATGCACAGTGATTATACCGTGAAGATACCGATGACACATGGGGTGGATTCCTTGAATGTGGCGGCTGCGAGTGCGGTTGCATTCTGGGAATTGTCAAAAAGAGAAACCGTTTAAGTGCGGTTTCTTTTTATTTTAAAAAAATCAAAAAAGTGATTGACAAATTGTTTTATCGTGTTATAATACACTCAAATCCTACTTAAAAAGTAGGAATATAGGGAAATAGAGAAGCAATAGATAATATAAGAAAATCTGGAGGTAGACATTATGAGTAAAGTAATTAAAAGTGCGTTGGAATTGATTGGTGATACACCTTTGCTTCAGGCAGATCGTTATGCGAAGAAGGCAGATGTGACAGATGTAAATCTGTTCGTAAAGCTGGAGTACCTGAATCCATCAGGGTCCGTAAAGGATCGTATTGCACTTGCAATGATCGAGGATGCTGAGGAAAAGGGAGAACTTAAGCCGGGCGCAACAATCATTGAGCCAACATCCGGAAATACAGGCATCGGTATTGCAGCCGTTGCGACAGCAAAGGGCTATCGTGCAATCCTGACACTGCCGGAGACCATGAGTGTAGAGCGTAGAAATCTTCTGAAGGCATATGGTGCAGAGCTTGTACTGACAGATGGTTCTAAGGGAATGAAGGGTGCCATTGCAAAGGCAGAAGAATTGAAGGAGTCTATTCCGGGAGCAATCATCCTTGGACAGTTTGATAACCCGGCCAATTCCGAGATGCACAAGAAGACAACCGGACCGGAGATCTGGGAGCAGACAGAGGGTAAGGTTGATATTTTCGTAGCCGGTGTTGGTACAGGTGGAACGCTGACCGGTGTTGGTGAGTATCTGAAGTCTAAGAATCCGGATGTGAAGATTGTGGCGGTAGAGCCTGCAACAAGTGCAGTTCTTTCAACCGGTCAGGCCGGATCCCATAAGATTCAGGGTATCGGAGCCGGATTTGTGCCAAAGGTACTCAATACGAAGATCTACGATGAGATTATTACGATTGAGAACGACGATGCATTTGAAGAGGGAAGAGCCTTTGCAAGAGCCGAGGGTATTCTGGTTGGTATCTCTTCCGGTGCGGCATTGAAAGCAGCAGATATCCTTGCAAAGAGACCGGAGAACAAGGGCAAGACAATTGTTGCATTACTTCCGGATTCTGGTGACAGATATCTGTCTACTGCATTATTTGCAGAGCAGTAAAGAGAAGAAAATGAACGGATAAAATATTGTTCGTTATCTTGACTTATGTTAGTGCCGATTATATAATTTTTTGTATCTGCGGACAGCAACGGAACTTATAATTATATAATCGGTTACTTTATGGAGGAATTTGCATGAAAATATCAACAAAGGGAAGGTATGCACTTCGTCTGATGCTTGATTTGGCAGTTTATAACACCGGAGAGCCGATTAGTTTAAAAGACGTTGCAAAGAGGCAGAATATATCTGAAAAATATATGGAGCAGATTATTTCTGTATTGAATAAGGCGGGATTTGTGCGCGGAATCCGAGGTGCACAGGGTGGATATCTGCTTTCTCGTACACCGAAGGATTATACGGTTGGTATGATCTTACGATTGACGGAGGGCGAGCTTGCCCCGGTTGCCTGCGTTGGACAAAATCCAATTGACTGCGAGAGAAGAAATAGCTGTGTGACGGTTCGTATCTGGGAGAGACTCTATGATGCGATATCGGATGTCGTAGATAATATCACATTGCAGGATCTGGTTGATTGGAACAACGAGCAAGCGGATCAATACATGATATAATAATTCCGTCATGCAAATAAGCAGCGAGGCTGCTTGCAGACGGAGGTGCTTATTTATATGACGGATAAACAGACATAAGCATGAAGGACGATAGTCCGGAATGCGCATGGCTGTTACGATTTCGGGAGTTCGAAGAACGGAGAAATCGTGATTATTATATGTAATGTATAATGATAATCACGAGTTCGCAGAACGGAGAAATCGTGAATATTATGAATAAGACGGAATCGTGTTCAATGATGCATCGGCATAAAAAAATTATATATGGAATATTGATCATCTGTATGGTGTTTTTTGGTATTTTCGGTTCGGGAAATCTCCTGCGGGATGGAGAGCGAACTTCTTCGGAATCGTCAGATACGGAAGAAATAGCCACGACACAGATTTCTGCGACAACCGAGCAGGCGGCAGAAGAAGGAACGCATTCTTCTTCAGATGCGCAAATGACAGTGCTTGATGTGCGGATACAGGACAAGATTCAGACGATGAGTCTGGAAGAAAAAGTCGGACAGATGTTTTTTGTAAAAAATGATGGACGCTTCGGACCGGATGAGCTAACGCAATATCCGGTTGGGGGCATTATTTTGTTTGCAGGAGATCTGGCTGGGGAGACGGCAGATTCGCTGACAGAGAAGATCCAGTCGTTTCAGGATGCTTCGGATATCCCATTGCTGATCGGAACGGACGAAGAAGGCGGTACTGTGACGCGTGTCAGCCGGTACGGTGCACTGGCGGATCACGCCTTTGCCTCCCCAAGATCCGTCTATGCATCGGGAGGTATGGATGCAATTAGAAAGGACACGGAAGAAAAATCAAAGCTACTGTTGTCGTATGGAATTAATGTCAATTTTGCACCAGTCTGTGATCTATCCGGAAATCAAAGTGATTTTATATATGAACGGTCTTTTGGGGATGATCCACAGGAGACAGCGGAATATGTCGATACCGTTGTTACGACGATGCGGGAGGCTCAGATCGGAACGGTATTAAAGCATTTTCCGGGGTATGGCAGTAATGGGGATACTCATATAAACCGGATTGAAGACACGCGGACGTATGAGCAGTTTGTGACGCAGGACTATATTCCGTTTGAGGCAGGCGTAAATGCAGGTGCGGATTGTATCTTAGTCAGTCACAATGTGGTTGCTGCGATTGACGATACATATCCGGCATCCCTGTCGGCAAAGGTGCACGACGAGATTCGGAACGTATTGCAGTTTGACGGTGTGGTGATCACCGATGATCTGATGATGAGCGGGGTGTCTGCAGGATATGATCTGGATGAGGCGGCAGTGCAGGCGGTCAAAGCGGGAAATGATATGCTTCTTTCTACGAACTATCAGGAGCAGTTCAAGGCTGTGTTACAGGCGGTCAAAGATGGAGAAATCGACGAGTCTCAGATAGACATGGCAGTTGCACATGTGTTGAGATGGAAGAACAAGTTAGGACTTGAAATATTTTAGAAATTGACAGAAAGGGGTAACGGATGAAATTAATACATTGTGCGGATATTCATTTGAATTCCTCCCTGTCTACACATCTGGACGGAGAGAAACGGAAACAGCGGAGAACCGAGATTCTGCATACGTTTTTACGCATGGTGGATTATGCCGTAGAGCAATCGGTGGATGGAATACTCATCGCCGGAGACCTGTTTGATACGAAGAAGGTTGACCGGACAACTGGGGATGCCGTGCTTTCTGCAATCATTGGACATCCGGAAATCTTGTTTTTCTATCTGCGTGGAAATCATGATGCAGATGGTTTTCTGCAGTCACTAGAGAAAATCCCGGATAACCTGAAGCTGTTTGGTGATACATGGCGTTCATATGCGTGGGAAGAAGACGGTGCGACAATCGTGATCACGGGAGTTGAGAGCTCTGCACGAAATGTACAGACGTTATATACATCACTCAGACTTGATCCGAAGCATATCAATCTTGTGATGTTGCATGGGCAGGAGACACCCTACGCAAGCGGGTCAAGACAGGATGCGGAACAGATTCCACTTGCTTTATTACAAAATAAGGGAATCGATTATCTGGCACTTGGGCATATCCATACATACAAGCGTGGGCAGCTCACTGCAAGGGGAATTTATGTGTATCCCGGTTGTTTAGAGGGCAGAGGCTTTGATGAATGCGGTTTACATGGGTTCTGTCTGCTTGATATTGATGCTGCACATCATAAGATGCAGGATACTTTTGTCCCGTTTGCAAGCCGCAGACTGTGGGAAACATCGGTGGATGTAAGTGGATGCACATCCGGTGTGGATGTCTTAGATGCTGTCAGAGAGACGTTACAGGAGATGCAAGTGCAGTCTGCCGATCTGGTGAAGGTCTGTCTGACCGGCAGTCTGCCTGCAGGTGTGGAAGTAGATGTAGAATTGCTTGCGATGCAGCTTGCGCAATCTTATTTTTATGTAAAGGTTGTGAACCGGATCGTGCCGGAGATTGACTATGCGGCATATACATATGATGCGTCATTAAAGGGGGAATTTGTACGGCTGGTTCAGGCACAGACTGGTCTTTCGGAAGAGGAGAAGGCGAAGATTATCCGGACAGGGATATTGGCACTTGCCGGGGAGGCGTTCGTATGAGACTACTGACATGTCATATTGAAAACTTTGGAAAATTGTCGGATTTTTCCTATGATTTTGCAGATGGATATAATGCCATTGTGCTTCCGAACGGTGCAGGGAAAAGCACGTTTGCGGCATTTATCCGTGTAATGTTTTATGGCTTTGCCGGGGAGACAAAGCGGACGGAAATTGAGAAGGAGCGGAAGCGTTATCAGCCGTGGCAGGGTGGTACCTATGGCGGGCAGGTTACATTTACGGTGGACGGAAAATATTATCTGTTGTCGCGTGTCTTCGGGAAGACAGCAAAGGGCGATTCTTTCCGGTTACAGGATGCGGATACTTTGCTGGATAGTACGGATTACACGGAACAGGTCGGGCAGGAGTTGTTCGGAATCGATGCGGAGTCCTTTCAGCGGACCATCTATATCGGTCAGGCGGAGTGTGCGGCGTTTGCGGCGACAGATCGTGTGAGTGCGAAGCTTGGCAATCAGATGGAAGAGACTGAGGATATGGCAAGCTATGACGTGGCAAATAAAAAGCTTGCCGATGCGATCAATCAGTTATCAGATAAGCGGAGCACCGGAAAACTTGCGAAGCTCGAACGGGAAGCGCGAGTGCTTGCCCAGGAGATACAGGAAAAAACTGCAGTGCAGGAAGAATTAGACTCGGTTTTAAACCAGTTGACGGCAGTGAAGGCACACTGGAATGCATGTGTCGCAGGGAAAATGTCTGGGGAAAACGATGAGAAAAAAGCTGCAAGTCCATCCGGACAGGAACAGGCAGATAGCTTGCAGCACAGAAAAAATGAAAAAAACGAACAGCGCAAATATAAAGGTATCACAGGTGTTGTATTAGGTCTGCTTGTAATCGTGTATGCACTGCTTGCCGCAGGCAAATGGTATCGCATGTTGATCCTCATCTGTGGTGGATTCAGTGTAGCTGCAGGTGCTTTTATGCTGCTTGGCTATGCGATAAGCAGGAGAAAACAACGACCTGAGACAAAGCCGGAGCAGCCAAATCCGCTTTCGGAAGAACAGCAGCAACAGCGGGCATCAGAGATGGAGACGCTGTCGAGGCAGATCCTGCAATACAGCCGGAGACTTGATGAGTTGGAGAGCGAGTTTGACACACTGACGGAAAAGGAAAGAAAATTGCAATCTCTTAATGAAGAATTGATTACGCTTCGGGAAAAATGTGATATAATACAAAAGACTAAGGCTTTTTTGATGCAGGCAAAGGAAAATTACGGTGCACGCTATCAGGCACCGGTTATGGATGCATTCCGGAGGTATTACCGGATGTTAGCAGGTGAAGACGGAACAGCGTATGGACTTACGGCGACGTTCGAGATGGAGAGGCAGGAGCAGGGAATGTACCGGGATATGGGATATTTCAGCCGGGGATATCAGGATATGACCGGTTTGTGTATGCGTCTTGCATTTGCGGATGCCATGTACCGGGAGGAAAAGCCGTTTCTGATTCTGGATGATCCGTTTGTGAATCTCGATGAGGAAAAAATAGAGCATGGAAAAGCATTTATAAGAAAAATCGCAAAGGAATATCAGGTGATTTATTTCACCTGTCACGAAAGCCGCGCGTGATAAAGGGGTATACTATGTACACATATAATAAAAAAGTTCTTTTTTCAGATGTTGATGCAACAAGAAGAATGTCGTTTGGGAGTCTGATGGATGCCATGCAGGATTGTGTCAACATCAATTCCGAGTCGGTAGGCAGAGGCATTGACTATATGCTTGAGCATAAGCGGACCTGGTTCGCAATCGGCTGGAATATTGAGATCCGCCGTATTCCGAAGATGTTCGAGGAGATAAGCGTGAAGACCTGGGCGTATGAATTTGCAACATCCATCGGCTATCGTAATGTTATTGTGACAGATGAGAACGGCGAGGATATTGTCTGTGCAGATTCGATGTGGACACTCATGGATATGGAGACGAAGCATCCGGTTCGGATTGAAGAAGAGGATGCAAAGGGATATGAGATCAGACCGCGGTATCCGATGGAAAGATGCGGTAGAAAGATCCGTCTGCCGAAGGAATTCGAGGTCGTTGACACAGTAGTTGTGCCAAAAGCAGACATCGATTACAACGGACATATGAGTAACGCAAAATATATCCTGCTTGCCAATGAATATCTCGAGGATATCACGCGTGTCAGCCGGATCCGCGTGGAATATAAGAGTCAGGCGCGGTATAGGGAGACTCTTGTGATCGAGCGTGCACAGTTGGAGAATAAAACAGACGGCGGGACGGAAACACATGTGATCGTCAAGATGAGCGGCAAAGAGGTAGGCGATGTCAAAGCCGTTGTTGATTACAGTATAATAGAAGCTTAAAATATCATTTCGTAGATAAAATAATACAGGAAAAACAGTATATGGAATTAGCAAAAAAAGAGATACAGAATCTAATCCGGATTGCAGCAGATGCGCGTAAATCTGCATACGCCCCATATTCGCAGTTTGCAGTCGGGGCAGCATTGCTTGGGGCAGATGCGAAGATATACACCGGATGTAATATTGAGAATGCAGCATTTACACCGGGAAACTGTGCAGAGCGGACAGCTGTGTTTAAGGCTGTGAGTGAAGGCTGCAGGGAATTTACGGCAATCGCAATTGTAGGCGGGAAACTTGACGAAGATGCGCTTGCGCAGACCGGATACACTGCACCATGCGGTGTGTGCAGACAAGTGCTGCGGGAGTTCGTTAATCCGTCCACATTTGCCGTGATTTTAGCACGCACAATGGAGGAGTATAAGGTATATACATTGGAAGAACTGCTTCCGGAAAGCTTTGGACCGGAGAATTTGAAATAGATGATGGAGGATGAATCGTTTGAGTAAATTAGAGAATCTGACCGCATATACGGTAGTGGAAAAGAAGGAATTGAAGGAAGTTAACGGATACGGATATATCCTGTCCCACAATAAGACAAAGGCACGGGTGGCTGTGATTGAGAACGATGATACGAACAAAGTATTTACGATTGGGTTTCGAACACCGCCAGCCGACGATACCGGTGTGCCGCATATCACAGAACATTCGGTGCTTTGTGGTTCCAGAAAATTCCCGGTTAAGGATCCGTTCGTGGAGCTTTGCAAAGGAAGTCTGAATACATTCTTAAATGCAATGACTTATTCGGACAAGACAGTATATCCGCTTGCAAGTCTGAATGAGAAGGATTTTCATAATCTGATGCATGTCTATATGGATGCCGTTTTTTATCCGGATATGTATGAGAAGAAGGAGATCATGATGCAGGAGGGCTGGCATTATGAGATCGATGAGGAGACCGGGGAGCTCACGTATAACGGTGTAGTATTTAACGAGATGAAGGGCGTGTATTCTTCTCCGGAACAGCAGCTTTACCGAATTATTGAGAAGTCGCTGCTTCCACATACAGCATATGGCTTTGAATCCGGCGGAGATCCGGAGGCAATCCCGAATCTGACACAGGAGGATTTTATTGCGTTTCATAAGCAGTATTATCATCCGAGCAACAGTTATATCTATCTTTATGGAGATATGGATGCCGCAGAGGAGCTTACATTTATTGATGAGGAATATTTACAGAATTTTGATTATGCGGAGATTGATTCGGCTCTGACAGACGAGCCGGCATTTGAAAAACCGGTAACGGAACGGGCATATTACTCAATCTCTGAAAACGAATCCGAGCAGGATAACACATATCTGGCATACAATATGGTTATCGGTACAAGTGCGGATAAGAAATTATGTGCAGCATTCGCGATTCTTGAATATTCCTTGCTGTCGGCACCGGGCGCACCGCTCAAAAAGGCATTGATTGATGCAGGACTTGGCAAGGATATTCTGTCATCCTTTGATGACGGTATCAAACAGCCGAACTTCTCAATCATTGCAAAGAATGCGAATGCAGAGGATTTAGAACGATTTATACAGGTGCTTGAGGATACGCTTGCTTCCATTGTGGAGCAGGGTATGGATAAGAAATCGCTGCTTGCGGCAATCAATTATTTTGAGTTTAAGCACAAGGAAGGAAACTTTGGACGATTCCCGAAGGGATTGATGCTCGGATTAAATGCATTTTCTACATGGCTTTATGATGATGCGGCAGCGCTTGATCTGTTCAGCCTGAACGATGTGTATGATGCGTTGAAGCAGGATGTAGAGACCGGATATTTTGAAGCTCTGATCAAACAGTATATTTTACAGAATACGCACAAGTCATATTGTCTGCTGATGCCAAAGAAGGGGCTTAATAATGAGATTGCAGAGCGTGAGAAGGCACGGCTTGCGGCATATAAGGAGACGCTTTCTGCGGCGGATATCGAGGAGATCCGTGCGAACATGATGCATCTGAAGGAGTACCAGAGTTCCGGTGATGCGGAGGAAGACTTGAAGAAGATTCCGATGCTTGCAATCGATGATATCGAGAAGCATGCCAAGAAAATAAATAACCGCATTCTGGAGATTGAACATGTCAAGGTACTAAGTCATGATATTTTCACAAACGGAATCACGTATCTCAGCTTGAATTTCTGTATGGATGATATCGACTATGATAAGTTCCCGGTAATTGCACTTTTGACGGAAATTTTTAAGTATGTGGATACGGAGCATTTCAGTTACAGTGAATTGTCGAACGAAATCAATCTGTACACCGGTGGCATTGGATTCAGTACAACGGTCACCAATAAGAAAGAATATGGCGGTTATGTCACACATTTTGTCGTCAGTGCAAAGATGCTGGATGCACAGCTCGATAAGGCAATGGAATTGATTGAGGAGATTTTGTTCACCTCGAAGCTTTCGGATAAGAAGCGATTGAAGGAGATTATTGCGGAGACGCGTGCGGCAATGAAAGACGATCTGCTTGCGAACGGACATACAACAGCGGCGGGACGCGCAACGGCATATATTTCTAAAATAGGTGTTGTGAAAGAACTGACAGAGGGTGTGGATTATTATATGTATCTGTCAGATCTGGATGATCATTTCGAAGAACGCTATGAGGGACTGGCTGCTGATTTGCAGGAGGTACTTGGCCAGCTTCTGCGCAGAGATTCCCTGCTCGTGAACTTTATTTCCGATAAGAAACCGGAGGATACGCTGACTGAGAGTCTGACGAGATTTTCCTGCAAGCTTTCGACAAGACTGGCGTTTGAGAATGTGAAGGAAATTCCGGTAGTAAAAAAGAACGAGGGCTTCAAGACGGCAAGTCAGGTACAGTATGTAGCAACGGCCGGTAATTTCTGTGAACGTGGCTATGAGTATACAGGCGCTTTGAATGTATTGCAGTGTATCTTCTCCTATGATTATCTGTGGATCAATGTGCGTGTGAAGGGTGGTGCTTACGGCTGTATGTGCAGCTTCAATCGGAGTGGAAACGCGTATTTAACTTCTTACCGTGATCCGAATTTATTAGAGACGTATGAAATCTATAAGAAAGCACCGGACTATGTGAGAAGCTTTGAAGCAGACGAAAGAGACATGACGAAATATATCATCGGTGCGATCAGCAGGATGGATGCACCGCTTACACCATCCGCAGATGGCAATTTCAGTCTGATCTGTTATCTGATGGGAATCGACGATGCAGACTTGCAGCGGACAAGAGATGAAGTGCTTGGCGCAACCCCGGAAGTAATCCGTGGACTTGCCGGATATGTGGAAGCGGCTGTCGATGGAGGTGTGATCTGTGCAATCGGCGATGAAGCGCGTATCGAAGCTGCGAAGGATGCATTTACAGAAGTAAAGAGCGTATTTTAGATAGAACATACAGGGAGAGACATATGGATAACTTATCGACATACAAATCCGGTTTTGTTGCAATCATCGGACGTCCGAATGTGGGAAAGTCCACACTGATGAATCATCTGATCGGACAGAAGATTGCGATTACAAGCAGCAAAGCACAGACGACGAGAAACCGGATCCAGACAGTATATACGGATGATGAAGGACAGATTGTGTTCCTGGATACACCGGGTATCAACAAGGCGAAAAATAAGCTTGGCGAGTATATGATGAATGTTGCGTACTCCACATTGAATGAGGTGGATATCGTCATGTGGATCGTAGAGCCGACGACATTTATCGGTGCGGGCGAGCGTCATATCATTGATGTGCTAAGTAAGGTAAATACGCCGGTGGTGCTTGTTATCAACAAGACAGATACCGTGGATAAACAGGCAGTTGCAGATGCTATAAACACATACAAAGAGGTACATGATTTTGATGCGATTGTTCCTGTTTCTGCACTGCGCGGACACAATCAGGCGGAGCTTATTAAGACGTTAAAGCGGCTGCTTCCGTTTGGACCGCAGTTTTACGATGAGGATACGATTACTGATCAGCCGGAACGCCAGATTGTGGCGGAGATGATCCGTGAACAGGCACTCAGGCAGTTAGACAAAGAGATTCCACATGGTATCGCCGTTGTGATCGACCGGATGAAGGAACGCCCGGATGGCAGCTGCATGGATATTGAGGCAACAATTATCTGTGAGCGGGATTCCCACAAGGGGATTATTATCGGAAAGCAGGGTGCAATGCTGAAGAAGATTGGTACGAAAGCACGTATCAGCATGGAAAATCTGCTGGATATGAAAGTAAATTTAAAACTATGGGTAAAGGTAAAGAAGGACTGGAGAGACAGCGATACCTTACTTCGTAATTACGGTTATCGGGAGGAAAATTAAGATGAAGATCGGTTTTGACAACCAAAAGTACTTAGAGATGCAGTCACAGCATATACGTGACCGGATCGCACAGTTTGATAATAAATTATATCTGGAGTTTGGAGGCAAGCTGTTTGATGACTATCATGCGTCACGTGTGCTTCCGGGGTTTCAGCCGGATTCGAAGCTACAGATGTTATTACAGTTAAAAGACCAGGCTGAAATCGTGATCGTGATCAGTGCAGAGGATATCGAGAATAACAAGGTACGTGATGATTATGGAATTACATATGATATGGATGTGCTGCGTCTGATCGACGAATTCCAGGCAGTAGGACTGTATGTTGGCAGTGTGTGTCTGACAAAGTATGCAGGACAGGCATCGGCAGAGCTTTTCCGCAAGAAGCTTGCAGAGCTTGGAATCAAGTCTTACCGTCACTATAAGATTGTTGGATACCCAAGTGATATTGCCCATATCGTGAGTGATGAGGGGTATGGAAAGAATGAATATATCGAAACAGAGCGCCCGCTTGTCGTCATTACGGCACCGGGCCCGGGCAGTGGAAAGATGGCAACCTGCCTGTCTCAGCTTTACCATGAATATAAGCGTGGCGTGAAGGCCGGCTATGCGAAGTTTGAGACATTCCCGATCTGGAATCTGCCACTCAAGCATCCGGTCAACCTTGCTTATGAGGCAGCAACCGCAGACTTGAATGATGTCAACATGATTGATCCGTTCCATTTGGAAGCATATGGTGAGACAACCGTTAATTACAACCGCGATATCGAGATATTCCCGGTTGTTGCGACAATGTTTGAACTGATTGCCGGAAGCAGTCCGTATAAGTCTCCAACGGATATGGGTGTCAATATGGCTGGAAATTGTATTATTGACGATCAGGTATGCCGCGATGCATCGGCACAGGAGATCATCCGCCGGTATTATCGGTGCCTGTGTGACAGAAAGCGTTACGGACAGTCGAAGGATGACAAGAATAAGTTAGAGCTTTTACTGCGGCAGGCGGGTGTCTCTATGGAGGACCGCCTGGTGGCAAAGAAAGCATTGGCAAGGGAAGAGGAAACCGGACATCCGGCGATGGCAATTGAGCTTGCAGACGGCACGATCGTAACAGGAAAAACCGGAGATCTGCTCGGTGCATCGGCAGCTGCGATCTTGAATGCGCTTAAAGTACTTGCCGGAATTCCGCATGAAGTACAGTTAGTATCCAAGGAAGCCATCGAGCCAATCCAGCGTCTCAAAATCCAGTATCTTGGAAGCCACAATCCAAGGCTGCATACCGATGAGATTCTGATCGCGCTTTCCACAACAGCGGCACAGGATGAAAAAGCAAAGCTTGCAATTGAACAGCTCTCCAAACTGAAGAATTGTCAGGCGCATTCGACAGTATTACTTTCATCGGTGGATGAACAGCTTCTGAAGAAAATAGGTGTCCAGCTTACGTGTTCTCCGAAGTACGAAGAGGAAGACAGAAAATATCACAGACGTTAAAAAATTGATTGTAAATAGAATATGAATCTGATAAAATATGCTTGTTTTTGTAAGAAAAAACAGGCATATTTTTATGCATTTTCGTAGAGAATACGAAAGAAAAATCTGGCCTGCATCCGCCAATGCCATGGATAAGGATGTCAGGAACACAAGGAGGATGAGAGTTTATTGGAAAACAACACTAGTTCAACAAACATTATTGAGCTAAAGCACATCACAAAAACATTTGAGGATGGGTTTGTCGCTGTAGAGGATTTTAACCTTACGGTAAAAAGGGGCGAATTCGTAACGTTTTTAGGGCCTTCGGGCTGTGGTAAAACCACAACACTCCGCATGATTGCGGGCTTTGAAATTCCTACAGAGGGAGAAATACTGCTAGATGGTAAAGAGATTGGAAATCTACCACCAAACAAACGCCCGATCAACACAGTATTTCAACGGTATGCATTGTTTCCACATTTAAACATTTTTGACAATATCGCCTTTGGATTAAAGCTTAAGAAGCTGCCGAAGGACGAGATTAAGCGGAAGGTAAAGAAAGTTCTGGAGATGGTAGACTTAGAAGGGTTTGAGACGCGGAAGGTAGCAACCTTGTCCGGTGGACAGCAGCAGCGAATCGCAATCGCGCGTGCACTGGTCAATGAGCCGCAGATCCTGCTTCTCGATGAGCCGCTCGGTGCGCTTGACTTAAAGATGCGCAAGGAGATGCAGCTTGAACTGAAAAGTATGCATGAAAGACTTGGAATTACCTTTATCTATGTAACACATGACCAGGAGGAGGCACTTACGATGTCGGACAAGATCGTTGTCATGTCCGAAGGACGTATGCAGCAGATCGGAACTCCTGAGGATATATATAATGAGCCGAAAAATGCATTCGTTGCAGACTTTATCGGCGAGAGTAATATTTTTACGGGCATCATGACAGACAAGCTCAAGGTGCGTTTCTGCGGAGCGGAATTTGCCTGTGTGGATGATGTCGAGCATGGACGGCTGGTGGAAGTCGTTGTGCGTCCGGAGGATGTGGAGATCACAACGCCGGAGAATGGTGCAATCACAGGAACGGTTACATCAGTTGTATTCAAGGGTGTTCACTATGAGATCACAGTGGAATCCGGCAAGAACGAGATCGTGATCCAGTCGACAAAGACCGCAGCGGTTGGAAGCCAGGTTGGACTGAATGTGGAACCGGACGGTATCCATATCATGATTCCGGAACATACACTGAATAAGATCGAGAGTGATGTAGACAAGAATTATGAGCTTACGATCTTTGATGGAAAGATCCAGTGTGATCTGACGAAGATCATTCCGGGTTCTAAGTTTAACGACGCGCATGAGCTTTTAGATGCACATGGAGACGTGATTGACTATGAGAAACTGAAGGTCGTGCTTGCAATCAAGCCACGGCATATTTCCATGAGCGATAATGAGGAAGAGGGTATCGTCTGCGGACATATCATCAACCTGATCTACAAGGGTGATCATTACAGCTACGTGGTCCGTACGGATATGGATGAAGATTTCATCGTTAACGATGAATACCTGTGGAATATGGATGACTATGTAAGTCTGGTTATTCCGGAGGAGCATATCCAGTTTTCCATCAAGAAATAGAAAAGGAGTGATATTGTATGCGTTCTTCACGTTTTGCTAAGAGCGGACTGGGTATACCTTATGCACTTTTTCTATTGCTGTTTGTAGTAGCCCCATTGTTTGTTCTTTTATATTATGCGTTTACAAACGGACAAGGTCAGTTTACCGTGCAGAATCTGGCGGCATTTTTTACGAGCCCGAATACGATCGGTACACTTGCGTACAGCTTTGCGCTGGCGGTTGTGACGACCTGCGTCTGCGTACTGCTTGCATATCCGATCGCGTATATCTTAGCGCGCAGCAATATGCGGCATAAGAGTGTGATCTTAGTTGCATTTGTGATGCCGATGTGGATCAATTTCACATTGCGTATCACTGCATTAAAAGAGATACTTACGGTGTTAGAGGGGAATCTTGCCCTGCATCCGTTTTTAAATTCTGTCATCGGTATGACATATGATTTTCTTCCATTTATGATTCTGCCGATGTACACAACCTTGATGAAGTTAGACACAAGTCTGATTGAAGCGGCAGGTGACCTTGGCGCGAATCCGGTACAGACATTCCTGAAGGTGACACTGCCACTTTCCGTGCCGGGTATTATCAGCGGAATCACGATGGTATTTCTGCCATCTATGACAAACTATGTTGTGCTGGATATGCTTTATAACAGTACGTATATTATGGGTAGTCTGATCGGAAGCTATTTTGCATCCTACGACTGGCATAATGGATCAATGATCGCACTGATCCTGCTTTTGATCATATTGATCTTCACCCTCTTTACGAACAAATACTCGGATGAGGACGAGGGAAGAGGAGGTGCACTGATCTGATGAGAAAGACGATTGGAAAACTATTTTTGATTCTTATGCTGCTCGTTATCTATGCACCGATTCTGATTCTGGCGGTATATAGCTTTACGGATTCCGGGAATATCGGTTCGATCCACGGATTTTCTATGCAGAATTATGTGACACTGTTCACGAAGGGCGAGCTTCGGGATATGATCGTCGGAACGGTTCTTCTGGCACTTGTTTCATCCCTGCTTGCTACAATCCTTGGAACGATGGGGGCGATTGGTGCGTTTTATTCGAAGAAACTTGCGAAGAACTTTATTAACACAGCCAACCAGATTCCGGTTGTCAATGCAGATGTTGTAACCGGCTTTTCCATCTGCGTGCTGCTGATCGTTGCATTTGGCATGAATAAGGAAAGCTATGTGCCGCTGCTGATCGGACATGTAGTGTTATCTGCGCCATTTGTGTATCTGTCTGTGGTTCCGAAATTAAAGCAGATGGATGGCAGTCTGTATGAGGCGGCAATGGATCTTGGTGCGTCTCCGTCGATGGCACTTCGTAAGGTTGTGATCCCGCAGATCATGCCGGGTATCGTATCCGGATTTGCGCTGGCAATCACACTTTCGCTTGATGATTATTTCATCGCAAGCTATACAAAACCGGCAACGTTTAACACGATCAGTACGTATGTTGTCAATGCAACCAAGGGTTCACAGACAGAGATCAAAACTGCACTCTGGGCGCTCTCGACAGTGATCTTCCTGATCGTTATTCTGGCAGTGGTTGTCATGAATGTGGCTGGCAGAAAGACAACCTCTGAAAAAGGAGGTGTCCGCAATGAGAAATAAGATGTTAAAACGTGTGACAGCCGTTGCGGCGGCAGCCATGATGACATTTCTGGCGATGGTGCCGGGAACAAAGATTACACACGCACAGGGAAATGACGACGTGATCAAGCTGCGTGTCTGCAACTGGGAGGAATATATCGATCTTGGTGACTGGGACGAAGAAGAACGCATGGAGCTTGAAAATGGTGCGGAGATCTTCGGTGAGAATTCGATGGTCGATGATTTCACCGAGTGGTATTACGAGACATATGGCAAGCGCGTGGAGGTTGAGTATTCGTGCTTCGGTACGAACGAGGATCTGTATAACCAGTTGACACTCGGCGATGTGTATGACCTTGTCTGTCCGTCTGATTATATGATCATGAAGCTGATGGCAGAGAAGAAGCTGGTGCCTTTTTCAGAAGATTTTTATGATACGGACAACCCGGATAATTACTATGTGCGCGGGGTATCCGATTATATTAAAGATACGTTTGACGAAAATGAGATCGGCGGTGAGTCGTGGAGTAAATATGCGGCAGGCTATATGTGGGGCGTCACCGGTGTTCTCTACAATCCGGAGAAGATGACAGAAGAGGAAGCGTCTACCTGGGATGTGTTTCTAAATGACAAGTTTAAGCGTCAGGTTACGATCAAGGATAATGTCCGGGATTCTTATTTTGCGGCACTTGGTTCTTACAGAAAAGACGAACTGATGGATGAATCGCTCCGCAATGCACCGGATTATCAGGAACGGTTGATGCAGATCATGAATGATGTGGATTCCGATACGATCGAGAATGTAGAGGACATCCTGCAGGATATGCAGGGCAATGTTTATTCGTTTGAGACCGACAGTGGTAAAGCAGATATGATCAGCGGAAAGGTCGTTGCAAACTACCAGTGGTCCGGAGATGCTGTCTATGCGATGGATCAGGCAGAAGAGGATGATTTCTATCTCAATTTTGCGGTACCTGAGGAGTCGACGAACCTGTGGTTTGACGGCTGGGTTATGCTGAAAAGCGGAATCGGACAGGATGCGGAAAAACAACAGGCTGCGGAAGCGTTTGTGAATTTTGTGTCGCGTCCGGACAATGCGGTGCGTAACATGTACTACATTGGTTATACATCGGTGATCAGTGGCGGTGACGATGATACAGTCTATGATTATCTGAAATGGAATTATGAGGCAGAGGATGATGAAGAGGATACGACAGAGTATCCGGTTGGTTTCTTCTTCTGCGGGGATGATTCCAATGAAGATTATATTATGACTGTGCCGGAAGAACAGACGCGCAGACAGCTGTTTGCACAGTATCCGACGCAGGAGGTACTGCACCGGAGTGCAGTTATGCAGTATTTTGATGATACGGCGAACAAGGAGATCAATCAGATGTGGATCAATGTCCGGTGTTATAATATAGAGGATGTGCCGGTACAGATATGGATTCTCGTTGGTGCGGTCATCGTACTTGGGATTTATATTACCATACGTATCCGGATGAGTCATTACCGGGAAAAGAAATAGAGAGATAACAGAACATGCGAGAGGAAATACAGGTAACGGGTATAATTTTATATGCAACACTTGTGAAGGAGTACGACAAGCGGTTGGTGATACTGACCAGGGAACGCGGAAAAATCACAGTGTTTGCAAATGGTGCCAGAAAGGCGGTAAGCCAGCTCCGGGCGGCGAGCCAGAGCTTCGTGATGGGTACCTTTACCGTATTTCCGGGAAGAGATTCCTATACGTTAGTCAAAGCGGAGGTCCGGGAATATTTTTCCGGACTTCCTTTGGATATGGAGAAGCTGTGCTATGCATCGTATGTGTGTGAGTTTATGTCCTATTATACAAGAGAGGGCAGTTACTGTGTGAACGAGCTGAATCTACTTTATGTAACCCTTAAAGCACTTGAACAGGGAACCGTGGACAATCAGCTGATCCGCTATGTGTTCGAGGTACGGCTGATGGATATCGAAGGACAGGGAATTCATGCATATACATGCGTACGCTGCAATAAGAAGGAACTGAAATATTTCAATGCAAAGGCGGGCGGGCTTCTGTGTGAAGCATGCGGAAAAGAGCTGAAGCTCACACGGACGGTATCCGAGACCCTTATCTATACTCTGCAATATATCCAGTCGGCAGATCTTACGAAGCTGTATGCGTTTCAGTTAAGTGAGGATGCGATGGCAGAATTAAAGTTCGTGGCAGACCGTTTCCGGGAAGCATATGTTGACCGTGAATTCAAATCGCTGGAAATACTATCTAGCTTATAAATTTTCAGATGAAAATTTTTCGGATAGAAAATTTGTGGATGGTGTTGGATAGTGAATTTCAAAAATATGGTTGCAATCTGAACCATTAGCCTGTAAAATGTTGTATGTTTCATATGGTGAAGAAAGTCACACCGAAAAATAATAAGAATCCGCACACTCCGGTGCGAGAGGAAGGAAGGTTTACAAAATATGGAAAAGACTTTAGACAAAATCGTAGCACTTGCAAAGAACAGAGGATTTGTGTATCCGGGTTCTGAAATCTATGGCGGACTTGCCAATACATGGGATTACGGAAACCTTGGAGTTGAACTCAAAAACAATGTGAAGAAAGCATGGTGGAAGAAGTTCATTCAGGAGAATCCTTACAACGTAGGTGTGGATTGTGCCATTCTTATGAATCCACAGACATGGGTGGCATCCGGTCACTTGGGTGGATTTGCAGATCCTCTGATGGACTGTAAAGAGTGTCACGAGCGTTTTCGTGCAGATAAATTGATTGAAGATTATATGGCTGACAACGGAATCGAGATCGAGGGTTCCATTGACGGCTGGACAAATGAGCAGATGGAGCAGTATGTGGAAGAGAAGCATATCTGCTGTCCAAGCTGCGGCAAGCATAACTTTACCGGTATCCGTCAGTTCAACCTGATGTTCAAGACATTCCAGGGAGTAACCGAGGATGCAAAGAATACAGTTTATTTAAGACCAGAGACCGCACAGGGTATCTTCGTAAACTTCAAGAATGTACAGCGTACATCCCGTAAGAAGATTCCGTTTGGTATCGGTCAGATCGGTAAGTCCTTCCGTAACGAGATCACACCGGGTAACTTCACATTCCGTACAAGAGAGTTTGAGCAGATGGAGCTGGAGTTCTTCTGCGAGCCTGGTACAGATATGGAATGGTTCCGTTACTGGAGAGAATTCTGTATTAACTGGCTGAAGGATCTTGGCATCAAGGATGATGAGATGCGTGCACGTGACCATTCTCCGGAGGAGCTTTGCTTCTACAGCAAGGGTACAACGGATATTGAGTTCCTGTTCCCATTTGGCTGGGGCGAGCTGTGGGGTATCGCAGACCGTACCGATTACGATCTGACACAGCATCAGAATACATCCGGTGAGCCAATGGAATACTTCGATGATGAAAAGAAGGAAAAATACATTCCTTACGTTATCGAGCCATCACTGGGTGCAGACCGTGTAACACTTGCATTCCTCTGTGCTGCTTATGACGAGGAGAATATCGGAACCGAGGAGAAGCCGGATATGAGAACCGTACTTCATTTCCATCCGGCATTAGCACCGGTTAAGATCGGTGTGCTTCCACTCTCTAAGAAGTTGAACGAAGGTGCAGAGAAGATCTATGCAGAGCTTGCAAAGACATATAACTGCGAGTTCGATGACAGAGGAAACATCGGTAAGCGTTACAGAAGACAGGATGAGATTGGTACTCCGTTCTGTGTGACTTACGATTTTGAGTCTGAGACAGACGGCGCTGTAACTGTCCGTGATCGTGATACGATGGAGCAGGAGCGTGTGAAGATCGAAGATCTGAAGGCTTACTTTGAGAAGAAATTTGAATACTAAAAGAAGATAAGGGACAGGGATGCTTGTCGGCATCCCTTTTCTTTTAAACAGAATGCTTTAATACAGTAAAGCGTTACGCAATAACGCAATGTAGAAACAAAGAACTGGATTGAGGGAATTTACAATCACCAGACAGAAGAAAAAGGAGAGAGAAAATGGCGATTAAAATTATCATGTTAGTAATATTCTTTGGAGTAATGATCGGTGTTGGCGTCTACTGCCGGAAGCATGCGACCGATGTCAATGGATTTGTATTAGGTGGAAGAAATGTTGGACCATGGCTGACTGCATTTGCATATGGAACTTCATACTTTTCCGCCGTTATCTTTATCGGATATGCGGGACAGTTCGGATGGAAGTTCGGTCTTGCTTCCACATGGATTGGTCTTGGAAATGCATTTATCGGGTCCCTGCTTGCATGGAATGTACTCGGCAGGCGGACGAGGACAATGAGCCAGCATTTAGAGAGTAAGACAATGCCGGAATTCTTCGGTGTCCGGTTTGATTCGAAGATGCTTAAGATCTTAGCATCCCTGATCGTATTTGTATTCCTGATTCCGTATACAGCATCGCTTTATAACGGACTTTCAAGATTGTTCGGGATGGCGTTTAACCTGGATTATACAGTCTGCATCGTCGTGATGGCAGTGCTTACCGGAATCTATGTGATCGCAGGCGGTTACATGGCAACAGCCATCAATGATTTTATTCAGGGATGTATCATGATCATCGGAATCATCGCGGTCATTGCATCAGTATTAAAATCAAATGGTGGATTCATGCAGGCAATCGATGCATTGGCACGCGTAGAGGATGCGCAGGCAACGTCCATACCGGGCGCATTTGCATCGTTCTTTGGACCGGATCCTTTTGGACTTCTGTGTGTTGTAATCCTGACGTCACTTGGCACATGGGGACTTCCTCAGATGGTACAGAAGTTCTATGCGATCAAGGATGAGAAGTCAATCGGAAAAGGAACCTTAATATCCACAATCTTTGCAATCATTGTAGCTGGTGGCTGTTATTTCCTTGGTGGTTTCGGCAGACTGTATGATATTGACATCGCGGCACAGGGCTATGATGCGATCATCCCGGCGATGATTGAGAAGTTATCTCCGTTTTTGATCGCGGTTGTTGTAATTTTGGTACTTTCTGCGTCAATGTCCACATTGTCGTCACTGGTGCTCGCATCTTCTTCGACACTGACGCTGGATATGATCCGTGGCACGATCGTGAAAGAGATGACAGAGAAGAATCAGGTATTTATCATGCGGATCTTCATCGTTGTATTTATCGCAATCTCCGCAGTGATCGCGGTTGTACAGTATAAGAGCGGCGTGACATTTATCGCACAGCTTATGGGTATTTCGTGGGGCGCACTTGCAGGGGCATTCCTTGCACCATTTATCTACAGCCTGTACTGGAAGGGTGTGACAAAGGCTGCCGTGCTTGTGAATTTCCTGTTTGGTAGTGGCATTATGGTAGCGAATATGCTTGCAAGAGCATCATTTCCAACCATATTGCAGTCGCCGATCAACTGTGGTGCATTTGCAATGCTTGCCGGACTTATCATCGTGCCGGTTGTGAGCCTTATCACACCGAAGCTTTCCGATGAGAAGAAACAGGCGGTATTTTCCTGCTATGAAAAATAAGTTCTAAACAGAGGATTTGCGCATAGGCTATATAGAAACCAAGTTGTACGAGAGGACGGCAGCATGAGAACACGACAAACGGCGCTTCGCATGATCGTACTTTCATTTTTACTTGTGGGATGCATGTGTATCTTCGCAGCCTGTGCAAAATCAGAGAAGAAGGCTTCGGCTGCGGGGGTATACCACCTGTATTCCATGGAGGCGGACGGGGACAGCTATTCTCACGACGATATCGTATCATATGGGCTGGATTCCATGGCACTTACGTTGTATGCGGATGGCACGGCAAGCCTTGGCTTCGGGGAGGAGACAGAGCAGTTTCAATGGAAGGAAGGCATGCTTTATTCGGATGATGAGGAGATTGCTTTTACCGTGGAAAATGGAATGCTCACCGTATCAATGGATACAGAAAGCATGGTTTTTGAGCGGGTGAAAGATGCACCGGAGAAGATGGAAGTCCAGAACCCGGAAGAAACAACCGGCACCCCGACAGACGATACGGAAGTGTCCGGAAATGACTCCACACAGCAGTAGATATGGCTAACTGGGACTAAAAACCATAAAAAAGGCAGTTGATTTCTACGTGAAATACGTCCGGAAAACCAATTGCCTTTCTTTTTATGTTTTTTTATGGCGATTTTACTAAATATTTATAAAAATGCCTTTATCAATTGTGGAAATTATGTTATAATTTTTTGCAGTGTGATGGGGACGTGCCATAGTCTGCTATCGCAGAAATTTGATTACTTAGGAGGTATATGACAAATGGCAAACAAGTGGGTTTATATGTTTAGCGAAGGCGACATGACCATGCGTAATCTTCTTGGTGGTAAGGGTGCCAACCTTGCAGAGATGACAACAATTGGTCTTCCGGTACCACAGGGATTCACAATTACAACAGAAGCTTGTACACAGTACTATGAGGATGGTCGTAAGATTAATGATGAGATCATGGCTCAGGCTATGGAAGGTGTTAAGAAGATGGAGGAGATCAACGGCAAGAAGTTTGGCGATCTCAAGAATCCATTGCTTGTTTCTGTACGTTCAGGTGCCAGAGCTTCTATGCCTGGTATGATGGATACAATCCTGAACCTCGGTTTGAACGACGAGGTAGTTGCAGCTATGATCGCTGGTAACCCAGATCCAGCATTCGAGCGTTTCGTATATGATTCTTACAGACGTTTCATCCAGATGTTCTCAGACGTTGTTATGGAAGTTGGTAAGAAGTACTTCGAGCAGCTGATCGACAAGATGAAGGAAGAGAAGGGTGTTAAGTTCGACGTCGAGCTTACAGCAGCAGATCTTAAGACTCTTGCAGAGCAGTTCAAGGCTGAGTACAAGAATCAGCTTGGTACAGACTTCCCTTCAGATCCTGTAGAGCAGTTGAAGCTTGCTATCGAGGCAGTATTTAGATCATGGGATAACCCTCGTGCAAACGTATACAGAAGAGATAACGATATCCCTTATTCATGGGGTACAGCCGTTAACGTAATGCCTATGGTATTCGGTAACCTGAACAACGAGTCTGGTACAGGTGTTGCATTTACTCGTGACCCTGCAACAGGTGAGAAGAAGCTTATGGGTGAGTTCCTGATCAACGCACAGGGCGAGGACGTAGTTGCCGGTGTTCGTACACCAATGCCAATCGCTCAGATGGAGCAGGAATTCCCAGAGGCATATGCAGAGTTCATTCAGGTATGTGAGACACTTGAGAATCACTACCATGATATGCAGGATATGGAGTTCACAGTTGAGAACAAGA
>ERZ1026947.96-NODE-96-length-64810-cov-21.291082_pt1 | contig 64810 bp, 58 predicted proteins | sample MGYA00519568_ERZ1026947 | MGnify/ENA primary metagenome ERZ1026947 (study PRJEB26926, sample SAMN06164744) | human gut metagenome | biome: ENVO:00009003; feature: ENVO:2100002; material: ENVO:00002003 | host: Homo sapiens | place: USA | collected 2012 ...
CACTCGACTAGTCGTCGGCAGCGTCAGATGTGTATAAGAGACAGTTTCAGACCTGTTCCTTGGTAATCCCGTACATGCCCATTTTCTTGTAAAGGGTCGGGCGGCTGATGCCCAGCAAGGCTGCCGCCTGTGTCAGATTGCCTTTGGATATGGTGACCGCCATCCTGATCTGTTCCGCATTCCGCTGTTCGTCTTTTAGCAGGCAGTTGTTTATCTTTTCTTCCTTCGCAAGATTCAACACGGTCTTTCCCGCCTGCTGCAACCGTAAGCACTGAGGGGTTATCAGTTTTCCGCCGCATATCAGCACCGCCGCATGGACAACCTGTTTCAATTCACGGACATTCCCCGGCCAGCCGTAGCCCAGCAATATCTTTTTTGCCGCCTCGTCAAAATCCGGAATCTCCTTTCCCAGTTGTCCGGCAGACTGGATACGGAAAAAATCAGCCAGCGGGAGTATGTCTTCCAGGCAATCCTGCAACGTGGGCACGGTGATTGTAAAATCCTGCAACCGGTATAGCAGGTCCTTCCGGAAGCGTTTTTCCGCGACGGCACCCTGCAAGTCCTCGTTGGTGGCGGCGATGACGCGCACGTCCATCTGCTTGTCCTGTCTTCCGCCCACGGGGCGGTACCTCCGTTCCTCCATCGCACGCAACAGCATCTGCTGTATTTCCACCGGCAGATTCTCCACCTCGTCCAGGAACAACGTGCCTCCCCGCGCTTCCTGGAAATATCCCGGTTTTTCATCCGTCGCCCCCGTGAACGCCCCTTTGACATGGCCGAAAAAGGCGGATGCCGCCAATTCCCTTGACAGGCTTCCGCAATCCACGGTTATGTACGGCTTGTTCGCCCTCAGGCTCCGTTTGTGGATCTTGCCCGCCAGATGCTCCTTGCCCGTCCCCGTGTTGCCGAGTATGAGCACCGTCATGTCCGTGGGGGCAACCAGGCGGATGTAGCGGTCCAGCTCGCGGAAAGCGGCGCTCTTGCGTTCATAAATCACTTTGGCGAATGCCTCGTCCGCCATCCTTATCTTTTTCAGTGCGGGAAGCAGCTTGTCTTCGAGCAGCGGTTTGAGGATATAATCCTCCGCTCCCAGTTTCATGGCATGTACAGCCGTGTGTATCTCCTCATAGTTCGTCATCATGATGAACGGATGGGTGTAGCCCTGTTCCCTCATCCATTCCAGCAGCGCGGTGCTTTCCCCGTCCGGCAGTCTCAGGTCGGCCAGCACGATGTCATCCTCCCGGACGGAACGGGCGATGACCTGCCGCGCCTGTGCCAGCCGGTAGGCCTTCACTGTCTGGTAATCGGCATTCTGCAAGAAGTTGCAGATATAATCGCAGAACAATATATTGTCCTCAACCACAATCACTCTCATAGCTTTCCTTTGCCTGTTGTGCCAAATCAATTATTTCCTTTCCCTTGTCCAGTACTTTCCGGACCGCCCGGCCGAACTCCTCCGCCGAATATTCCCCGTTCCCCTGAAGCAGCATGAACAAGTCCCGCAGGGGCTTGCCGGCATGGATTATCTCCCAGGAACTGCTCAGGTGGTGGGTCCATTCCCTGAGCGACTCGCAATCGTTCCTTTCCGCACTTTCCGCCATCGCCGCGATATCGTCCGTTGTCTCCCTGATAAGCGTCTCCAGCATTTCCAGCCTGTCGCCATACTCCAGCAACGCATGGAAATCGACCTGCTCCTGCTGCCTTTCGTCGCCCAGGCATCCCGTACAGACTTGCAGCAGCTCTTCCACGGAGAACGGTTTTTTCAGGCAGGCCGAGAACCCCGCCTCATGCAGGTCCGCCGTATTGCAGCCTCCCGAAGCGGTGGCCGCAATGACCGGAATGGTCCGCGAGTTTCCCACATTGGCTGTGCGAAGCAGTTTCAACACATCAAACCCGTTCATCTGCGGCATTTTCAAGTCGGTAATCATCAGGTCATAATTCTGACGGCGGATGCATTCCATCAGGTCACGTACGCACCCGCATGTCGTGCACATCACCCCATGGTGCGCGAACATCTCCTTGACGGCGGCCAGCAGGACGGTATCGTTGTCCAACGCCACGACGGTAAAAGGCTGTACGAGGGACCGGGTGCCGTTTTCTTTCTTTGCCGTGTCCTCCGCGGTTGACAGGGGCAGGAGCACCGTGAAGCAGCTTCCGGATCCTTTTCTGCTTGTCAGTTCTATCGTGCCTCCCAGCAGTCCGACCAGCTCCTTGACAATGGAGAGCCCCAGTCCCACACCCTCCTCGGCCATCGCGTTGGGCAACCGCTCGAAAGCGGTGAAAACGCGTGCCTGCTCCTCCGCGCTCATCCCCGTACCGGTATCCTCGACGGAGAGCTGCAAGGTTCCGTTATCAAACCGCATGCGTAATGTGACCGCCCCCCGCTCCGTGAACTTGATGGCGTTTGACAACAGGTTATGTCCTATCTGGACAATCCGTTTCTTGTCCCCGATGACCACCCTGTCCTTTGGACTCTCCATATTCAGGAAGAGGTTCTTGTCCGCCGCCAGCGGCATGAAATCCGCTTCCAGCGTCTCGATGACGGTATGCAGCCTGAACGGAACCGGATTGACTTCCTCCTTTCCGCTCTCCAGCCGGAAAAATCCCAACAAAGTGTTCAGCATGGCCTCCATGTGTCCCGCCACCCGGCGTATCGTCCGGTTGTATTCTTTCCGTTTGGATATCTTTTTCTCCGTCGCGAGCAGTTCAGCATAGCTGTTGATTGTCGTAAGCGGTGTGCGCAGGTCATGGGTTACGGTCAGCATGATTCTTTTTCTTGCCGCGATCAGCTCCTCGTTTTCGGCGACGGTATGTTCCAATTGCCCGATTGTTTCCTCCAGCCTTTTCTTGTAGCGGTTTATGCGTGCCATGTCCCGGTGTATAATCATGTAGGAGCCCCCGAGCAGCAGGAGCATGAACACCACCAGCCCGGCGACTATGGCCAGTGACCGTTCGCCCGTCCTGCCCAGCTTCTCCTCCCGTTGCTGCATCTCTTCCTGGATGTTCCGGTCCATGTGCCTGATAACCTGTTGAAGCTGCTCGTTGAGCAACCTGTTGCGGGAGGCGAGGATATGTGCCTGCTCGGAGAACTGGCGCGCATATTGCCGCTGTCTGTCCGCTATGCTCCTGTTGAGGGTATGGAGTGCGGATGTGTCCGGGGAGGTTTCCGTCTTCTCTTTTTTCCCGAACAGCCTTTTCAGGAATCCTCCCTTCCTGCCGGTCTTTTTCGGGGGGCTTTGTCCGGCTGTTTGCGGAAGCTGTCCGGCTATTTCCCGGCCGGCTTGCTGCTGCTTGCGCATAATCTCCTTGATTTGCAGCATGGACTGTTCCTTGTCCCTCCATAAGATGCGGATACTGTCTATCCGGGCGTTGGGATGCAATTCCTGTAAACCGTACAACAGGCTGTCGACGGCCGATTTCTGTTTCAGGTACGTGTTGAAATCCTTCTCGTCCCACTCCGTGAATGTGTCGCAGAACAAAGAGAGTTCAAGCATTTTCATATATACATTGCGTATGGCCCGCTTTTGTCTGTTTATTTGCCGGACATTCGTTTCTATAGACCTGATCTCCCGCCATTCGTGGATACCTATATATATGATACAGCCAACCGTCAGGAGCACGGTGATGTACCCCGCCGCAATCTTGGCAAGAAGCGACCGCGGGTGTGAAGTCTTTCTTATCAGTCTGTTCCAATTTATCAATGTATGAGCCTTTTTATTTTTGTTATACCCGGTTTTAAACAAGCGAACAATAAAAACCGACCAGTCGGTATTTTATTGTTCGCAAAGATAAACCTTTCCAAATAATAACAAAAGAAAAAGTATTCAAATGCAAGGCAAATGTGCCGTTTACATTAGAAAAATACGGCTTTTAAGCGAAGAGAAGCGGTTATTGTATTTGAAAAAGCAGTGCTCCAAAGGTCTTTCCTATGGAATTTTCGAACAATTGCCGGCTGAATGCCTGTGTATCATCCACAGCCTGTTTGTAAATGACAACGACCGCATTGAAAAGAAAATTCTGTTCCCTGGCAAGAAGTTCGCGGTACATTTGCGGAAATTCGTCCATGTATTCGTTGGCGGAGGATACGAACTGCATGTAATACATCAATCCGTTGCCCTCCAGTTTTTCAGGAAAGCTGTCGATTACCCGTTCGATAGGATTTTTGTAGGACCGGAGAAATTCGTCCCATCTTCTCCCTTCCAGATAATCCATTTCCGGAGAGAGCTGGGAAGCCGGGAAAAAGCGCATTTTCACGACAGTGTCAATCAAATGCCGTTTGGATGAAAAATAGTGCATGACCGCGCCTTTGGACTTATGCACGGCTGCCGCCACATCGCAAAATGAAGTCTGTTTCATGCCTTTGGTAAGGAACAGTACATACGCCTCGTCAATTATCCGCTGTTTCAAGTTTGGATCCATATCACACCTGCATTATATAAAAAATAGCACAGATGCAATCAACAACCCAAACGTGGCAGTGGAAAAGCCTAGAGATGAAGTCGACGCACCCGTGCTATATGTTTTGATATAGCGCAAGCTGTCATATCCCATCTTCTCTCTTTGAAATTTTCCACTTTTCGTTTGAAAGATGTATATGATACTATACTATTTTACCTATTAGTTTTGCAAAATTAAGCTATTTATTGCTTATTTCCAAACTTAAACACTTAAACTACACTTAATAACACAGTTCCATAGGAGAAGCGTCCGCTTTCCGGAACAAGCAACAGGATTTTTTCACCGGACTTCAGTTCGTGTGTTTTCCAGAATTCATCCAATATGGCGAAGATGGCGGCAGAAGCTATATTGCCTACTCTGGATAGGTTGGTAAACCACTTGCTTTCGTCAATTCCGATTCCAATCCCTTTTAATTCATTTATTATCTTATCATAAAAAAACATGGAGGAAACATGGGGCAGTACATAAGAAATGGATTCCGGTGCCACATTGTGTTTCTCAAGACAATATTTTATGTGTTTCGCCCAATATGGGACGGCATGAGCCCCTAAAAGTTTAACATCTTGTTTTACCACAAAAAGAGATTGTTCTGTTCTTTCCAAATTATTGAATGATTTCCAACTTTTCAGTTCTCCATTTTCTTTTCTTTCTGCGCCCATATACATACATGTCGGCAATTCATTGGCATACGAAGTCATTTCCACCCACTCAACATGCAAAGCCTTTCCATTGCCAGGATTGTCTTGAAGCAATACCGCACTAGCCCCGTCACTCAACATGAATCGAAGGAAATCTTTTTCGAGTGCCATGTAAGGTTGGACTCCTAAATCAGCACATTTCTCATACTCAATATCATAGTTCTTTGAGAGTAGTGTTGCGGATGTCAATTCGGAAGTACTACATATTGCATTTCTTTTTTCACCGGACAAAACGCCCCAAAAAGCTGTTTTAAATGCTTGTAAACATGACAAACAGATGCCTGATGCAGAGAAAATCTCCAAAGGTTTGTTTTTTAACAGGCCGTGTACCATGGATGCATGAGAGGGAAGCATTTGGTCCGGACTGGATGTTGCACATGACAACAATTCGATTTCTGAATTTGAGATGTCGGAATTTTTTAATAGTTGAAGGATTGAATTTACAGCCATTTCTGCGTTGGTATGTGTGATTTTCTGCTCCTTTGTCAGTGCATAATAACGTTGTTTTATACCGTTTTGTTTCAAAATTACAGGCTTGACTCTTGAATGTTTTCCTGTAATTAATCCCAAAAAATCTTCCATATCTTCATTGGAAACAGGTTTATTCGGGAAATAACAAGATGTTCCCGTAATAAAAACATCATTTTTCATTTATTTACTTGTTTTTAATTAGAAAATATAAAAAAATAAATTGCTCTCTCAGTGTATTGACATCTAATCCATTTCTCAGTGCATCCTGATATGATTTACCCAAGAATATCAATCTGATTTGTTGAACAAATAAGTCAATGTTGCAAGTGCTACGTATTTCTCCCTCTTTTTGTGCCTTGGTAGCTATTTGTTTTAGCTGTATCATTTCATTTTTTTCTATTTCGTTCAATAGTTGATGAAATCCAGGATAATACTTTTCTGCTTGCAAAATTAAATTCATGTAAGCACGTGTTCCATTAATATTTGCATCCGGAATGACGAATTGAGTTAGTCTTTCCATTGTTTTTGCAATGTTATCAACATACCAATTCAGGTATTCAAGTAAAGACATGTCTGTAACATTGTCAAACTGATGTTTTACTTTCTGAGTATCTAATATATAGAAATTTATAACATCTACCAACAAGTCTTGTTTGGTCGGATAATGATAGGACATACAACCTCTTGACAGGTTGAGACTTTGTTCAATATCTTTCAAGGGGACCATATTATACTCCTTTGTCAGAAACAACTTGAATGCGGTCTCCCTTATTAATGCTTTTGTTTCTGTTCCTTTTGTTCCTTTCATAAATATGTATTTTAAAAACAAAAATAGAACATTTGGCTGAATATCCAATCTTTTTTGCATACTTAGTTTGGAGCGAATAATAGTTAAACTACATACGTTAACAGTATGATACTTAAATCAATTCCATTATTTTGGACAGTTTTGCTTCAGGCAATATGGGGGTCTTATTTTTTTTTGTTACATTTGCTTTTAATAAAAACCGACTAATCGGATTTTATTCAGGCGTAGAGAAGAACTCAAACGAAAAGTGGAATTTATTGTATGAGATGATTCTCTATGCCTTTTTCAACTTACTACTCCCCCAAATTATGACTCTTCCGCGTAATCTTGTTTTCATCTAAAATTTGAAAACCGAATCATGCCTGTTGTCAATCCGTTGAATGAACATCAACGAACATAACTGCGACAATTTCAGGTATTGCTGCAATCAGCGGTATGACCAATTCCTTAGCACAAGTTTTGTATATCACAATTTTTTATATAAACCGTCCGGTCGGTATTTATTGCAAAAATATAAACATTCGGAATAAAAACAAAGGGAAAGATGAAACTCTATGTTAATAAACATTTCATCCTTCCCTTTTGACAAGTGCTGATTTATCAAATTTATCTTGGAGTCATTTTAACTTTAACCTGTACTCCCATGGAGTTTAAGACACGAACCGGTGCTTTTTCGCTGGCTTTCAAATAAAAAAGAAGGTAGTCTTTTGCCCGTTGGGATTCGAAATAACCTTTTTCGTGGTATTCGGCAATCCACTTTTGAATTACCGGAACCTGCCAGCGGTTCATTAATACATAGTAACCGAATTTATACTCCAAGTCACTCAAAAAAATATTGAGTTTCAGGTAATCCCACCAAAACTGTTGCTTCTTTTTGCTTTTGGCGTTGAGTATGACCACCTGATGGTCAAAGGTGTCACGGGGATTTTCCCAATCTTGGCGGGAGATAAATACATCAGGAAGCGCATTGTCCGCGTTGTCCTTTGCCGGAATGAAAGGGGATAACGCCTCAATGGAACCTTTCATCTTTTCATATAATGCCGGCTCATATTCTTTGTTATACAATATGACGTCTCTCAAGCGGGTGGACGTAAGATGGGTTACTACCGGGCGTCCGCTTATACAATGTTCAGGGACAGTCATCCTTGAAGCCAGTTTCTTCATAAACTTGACTTCCGCCGTTATCTGTTCTTCCTTATCCGCTTTTTTGAAAGGGTAGTCTGTGCAGGCTATTTTCCGCATACCCCGATGCAGTTCCGTAAGCTGTAAGGCTCCATAAGCGCAGAAGATGGAAGCACGGATAATCTTGAAGATAGGGGTACGGTCGCCCTCGTGTGCCACATACGGCAGGTCTGCCACACCAAAAAGCATTTCATTTTCCACTATCAAGTCGGCGGAGATTGTCTTGCCCTCTTCCAGGCGACCCTTGATTTTGAAATTACGTTTTTGCCATCCCCAAGTGTGAATGGGTTGCGTAGCCAGCAGTGTCACACAATAATTGCCATTGTGCGGGGTGAAATCTACATTTTGTGGGGTTGCCTTGGACATCAGCTCATTCAGCAACTTGATTTTTTGGATATTGTCCATAAATAAATTGGTATTAAGTGAAACATCTTGTTAACAGTGCAAATGTAGGCATCGGCTTTCGTACCCGAGTTCCGTTTTTCGCCGAAAATCACTGCAAGGTCAACCAATTATTCGATATTTATTCTATTTTCGATTCTCAATATATAATTTGTTTCCAAGAAAAAGCGTTCCATCCGTACCGCCTGGCCCGTTCTGAACAAAGGTCTTTCGCTATTGGCTATGCAGGCTTTCTTTATAGGAAAGTTCCGTGCCTCTTCCTGTTGCTCAAAATAGCCAATGGTAGAACGTAACTGTTGTTCACCATCCTTTATCCACTGGCTGCCTTTGCTTTTTCTTTGTTTCAGTTCCACAAATATGATCGTGTCTTCATAAAACAGACAGCCGTCACAGCGATTATCCATCTTTCCGTCCGCCTTGCGTAATTCAATGCAATGGTCAACCGGTACAAAATTTACTTTAAGCCGGTAGTGATTGTCCACTGCCGCAATCCAATCCTGTCCCTGTTTTTCAGCGATGTATGCTTTTTCGGCAGCCGGAGCGGGCCGGTCACATATACCGAATTTGCGTTTGCATGAGGAGGAAATATGTTCTGTAGGGAAAAAGTCAATCATACTCTTGTTGTATTTCCAGTAATTCGGCAAAATCCTCGTTTGTTTTCTCCAGCATCCTATTGAGGAAGTTTTCATCGGAAGGCAGTCCATGATATGTGTCCAATACGGTTGCCGTTCCTTCCACTTCATTGAATTCGTAAATAGCGATTTCGTCAGGATGTATGGCGGCTTCTATAGGATAAATAGTACCTATTCTTTGTCGTGCCTCATCGGAAAGATTGCCAGAAGCCAACAACATACCGGTTTTGACAGCGATGGTCAGGCTGTTGATGAGGTACGGACTATGCGTTGTAACGACCAGACGGTTTGCCTCTAACGAATTGTTGAAAGCCAGCAATTGTTTCATTATCATCCATTGCGATTCCGGATAAAGGTTTTGTTCCGGTTCCTCCACGATGTTGACAAACGCCGACTTGTTGAATCTGGCAGAAACGGCTGAAAGGGCGATTCTCCGTTGCTCGTCTGTAAGATTCGGTATATTCCATATATTCGCCACTTCCGCTTCGAAGCGTTTCGCTTCATCGCTGCTCATCTTTTGGGCATTGTTTGCCTGGCTTTTTACAGATTCGGACAAATGCAGAGAAACCAGATAAAGCGGTACTATGGACTGGAAGCCACTGGAAGCCTCCATCAGCTTCACTTTGTAATCCTCGCCTTTGACATAGACAATGTCGTTTTGCTTGTTGTATTCCAGCTGCGCATGGTTGATAGGCAGTTCCAGACTACCCTTGATGAGTTGTTTGGCGTTGTTATATTCCGTCAGAAATACCAGCAAAGCATCCGGCAAGTCCTTAATCAAATTCGGTTTGTTGACCATGCTGATGAAGTTTCGTTCAGCGGGAACATACATGATTTGAGGAAGGGCATATTTGTTCAATGTACCGTCTTTTTTTTCTATGATAAGTTCGCCTTGTCTGGTATAGGTGAACTTATAGGAATCCCCTTCGTAGGAAATTTCAGTCCGTTCCTTTATGAAATAATTGGAAATACGGTGATAGCCGCAATATTTGTTCTTGAACTTGGCCGCGGTAAATTCTTTCTCTTTGAAATCCCCCCGCGTCAAAACCTTTTCCATCCATGTAAAGGTGGAAACCAATTTGGCAACCGTACTTTTACCGCTACCCTGGTTGCCGGTAAAAACAGTCACTTTTTCTATGTCAATCCATCCGTCCATTGCGGAGACCGTTTCCTTGAGCGGACCGAAATTCTTAATCTTGATTCTACTCATATCGTTGTTATATAGACCATGTGCAAATATAGTGTTTCTAAATGAGATGACCTAACGAAGGTCGTACCTCATTTGCCTTGGACATAAATACCTTTCCAGTTGTCCGGAAAATGCTTTTCCTCCCACATGCAATTGAATCTTTGGGGTGAACAAAAGGAACCTACTGCATAAAAGACAGAATAGAAGACAGAATATGAAGGATTTCCTTTATAACCTTCGACATCAGCTAAAATCTCATCCATGGTCCTGTTGAGTTCTTTTTCATCCTTTACATATTTAAATTCGATTGCGCATTCCAATGAAGGTATTAATATATCCGGATTATAGCATTTGGCTGTTTTCTGAAATTTGAAACTGCAAGATTTATTATCAGGAAATGCTGTTTTGCAGATATTAATCATAGGTTTGTACACCTCCGGTTCGGATTTTGGTTGTATGTCAAAGTCTGCAAGTAACGTAGCCGTACTGTTTAAAATATTCTCCAGGATTTCAAATTCTTTATGAGCACCTGTAATGCTGAAATCATCGAACGCGTTCAAAAATTTTCTATAAGCAAATATCAGTTCGCTATCCATGTCTTCTGTACCACGTAGCATTCTTTCTTTTTCGTAGAATGGTGTAATTTCTGTTAGAAAAGAATTATAATAATCCGGAAGGTGCTTCGCTTCAATATACGCTTGTACTAAAGGACGCAATTTTTTTGCCATGTAGATTAGGGAATCCTTTCTTTCTTGTTCGTCCATTTCATAATCAAGACGTTCTTCTTCGGACAATTTAGAAAAATCGGGCATTCCGTATTCTTCAAACATCATATACTCGTAGTGACTACGGCTGAATGCAGCCATTAATTCTTTTATTTTTTCCGCTAAATGTTTCATATCTATTTTTTCATAAACAAAATAGACCAAACGGTCTGTCTGCAAATATATTCCTTTTAATCTACGAAAAGAAATAGAAGTGTCATTTTTTGAGGTGAAAATATGAATTTAGCAAAACAGAGAGCAACTAAGTATGAATCTTGAATGGGGAAGACACTGAGGTTTATGTATTGATTACATCCGACAAGGGTGGGAATGTTTTTTAGATTGATTTGGATTATGTGTCGGAAAAACATTGTATCTTTGCATTAATAAGAAGAAAGAAAGGAATTTATGGACTTTGAAGGAGAATATACCATGCGGACGGCTTCCAACCAGCAGAGTTATGAGCCGGATACCGTATACCCGGACGCCGTGCTGAATATAGCCCGCGATTCGGCTTCCGTGTTTCAGCTGAAGCGGAAATGGGAAAAGACTCCTCCGATGTTGAATCTGACTCCCGATTTCCAGCGAGGGCTGGTATGGAAACCCAAACAGAAAAGCGAACTGATAGAATCCATACTGATGGGTATTCCCCTGCCTCTGATTTACGTGAAGGAGGATGAAAAGGGAGTGTATGTCATTGTGGACGGCAAACAGCGCCTGAGTACATTGTTCAGTTTTATCAATAATGAATTTGCTCTGGAGAAACTCACCATCCTGAAGGACAAGAATGGTTCTCGGTTTGACAAACTGACTCCATTGGAGCAAAATAAGATAGAGGACTGCTCCCTGACCTTGCATGTGATTAAGGCTCCTACCAGCGACCGGGTCACTTTTGATTTGTTCGACCGGGTGAACCGGGGCGGGACGCGGCTAAATAACCAGGAAATGCGTAATGCACTTTATCAAGGCAATGCCACGGAACTGATTAACCGGCTGGCTGAAAAGGAGGCCTTTGTTGAAGCCACGGAGCATTCCATTCCCGCCAATCATATGAAAGACAGGTATCTGGTACTCCGGTTTGTGGCTTTTTATCTGTGGCAGCAGCATGTCACCATAGACCCTGACACTGACGGGCCTTTGGACTATCGAAGTAATGTGGAGGATTTTTTAGGGAAAACGATGCGTTTTCTCAACCGGTTGGAGCCGGAAAACGGTTTGTTCAAAGAGCTGGACACCCGATTTACCCGTGCCATGGAACTTGCCATACGGCTGCTTCCGTCGGGTGGCTTCCGGCTGCCTTCGTCACCCGGTAAGAAACGACCGATAAACATGGCTTTTTTTGAGAGTTTCAGCTACCTCCTGTCCAGGCTGAATGGAGAAGGGGAGCAGCTCCATTGTCAGATTCAGGAAGTTTATATGCAATTAATATGTGACGCTGCCTATTTGGAATCCCTTACCCGTTCTGTGGATAGCGGCAAGCAGACTGAAAAGCGTTATGAAATTATCAACCGACTTATTCATGAATTGAATTTATGCTAAACAATTTGACCATAAACAATTATAAATGTCTAACAGATTGTTCGTTGGAGTTAAAACCTCTGAACTTGTTCGCCGGCCCGAATTCATCGGGAAAATCTACCGTATTGCAAGCCCTGCTGACCGCTTCGGATAACGTGACGGAGAAAAAAGGGAAACACGGTTTGAAGAACCGGAGGACAGAAGCGTCGAACTTCAATGACGTAAGGAACTTTGTAACCAACGCCAAGTCATACGAAATCGGTATTTCGTATAATGGTGAAGAACCGACCGTGCTTTGTTTTACTCCAGGAGATGACTCTTACCAAACCACTCTTGTGGAACAATCGGCTGACGCGTCTTCGGATTTATTGGGAATCCTCGGAAGTGATAACCTGCTGTATCTGCCTGCCACACGTCCCGGTGGCGCATACGCGCAACCCATCAATCCCGATTCGGAAAACAAACTGGGACGTAACGGAGAATTTGTGATTGACTATTATGCCAAGCACCGTCTGGAGCCACTGGATGCCGCTTTGATTCTGGCTCCCGGTACTCAAACCTTGGAAGGGCAGGTAAATCACCAACTGGATAAACTGACCGGCTATCGGTTGGTGGTGGAAACAGTAGGAAACAATCACTATGTGAAGTATGAAACGCGTAGCGGCAAACAGCTTTTCCCTTATCATGTCGGTACCGGAGTGAGTTTTATTACGGAGGTCATCATTGCCTGTTTTGCCACTCCGAGAGGCGGTATGGTGATTACGGAAAATCCGGAAATCCATCTGCACCCCAAAGCGCAAGCCGACTTGATTGATTTTATGGCGAAAGTGGCGAAAGCCGGTGTGCAAATCATCATAGAAAGTCATAGCGACCATCTCTTCAACGGCATCCGGCGTCTGATTAGCCAGGAAAAGTTGGCTTTGTCCGATGTCTCCGTATATAATTTCAGGCAGGACGGGAACGGACTGACACGTGCCGAATGTGTGGAATTTACTCCCCAAGGAGGAATCCGGTCGTATATCCCAGGGATGTTCGAGCAGTTTGATATTGACCTGGATGCTATTTTGAAGCTATAAGATTATGGACGGTATCATTATCAACGAATTGTCATTGAGCGGACAGTTTCATGACAGCCAGGATTTCTGGAAGAACGGAATGCCTCCTTTTTACAAAGCATTGCAGGATGCTCGTTCGTTCGGAGTGGGGTATCTGTTCAAACAAGGAAGTTTTTATGGGGCACAAGCCACTCCCGACAAGACTCTTCATGATTTGCTGACAGCACCGGAAGCCCGTATCATAGACGAAGCGAAACGGTACAAGAGTACATTGGCACGTGCCATCTGTAATCCGTTTTGGGACGATGCACCCCAGCAGGATTTGAATGCACATTATTTGGCAGATGAAGCAGATGTATCCGGTAGTTCCGTTGCCGAAGCCACCGCCCGTGCAGTCTGCCTTCTGTCGTTTATACGCTCCTTGTATGGGAAGCATCCGGTTGTTGTAACCAAAGACGGAGTTGCTATTCCGGTGGGGAATATATGGAAGGAGCAGCAGTTGTATGCCATCTTGTTTGAAAGGGGGGAATTGCCTCTCGAGAAGTATATCACGACTCGTTTCAGTGGCGGGAAACTTGATTTCAGCCTTATAGATGACACTCATGGATTTTCTCTTATTGACAATGAGAACCAAAACGAGTTTATTGATTCATTCCGCAAATTTGAAGAATTGGATTGGAATGCCATAGCAACAGACAATGGGTTGGATTATAAAACGTATAATAAGAATAAGAAAAGCAAGCGTTATTTTTCAGATGAGCAATGGAAGAAAGGCATTAAGAAGTTCAGGATCACTCAGCGGAACAGATGTTTTGGCTATGTGAATAATGGTATTTTTTATGTGTTGAGGTTTGATTTAGACCATGAGCTAAGTGATGTGGGATAATATTATTGCAACCTTGGTCTAATGTTTATAACCAGCTGATTGTAAATTCGCTGGGGATGGGCTGGAGTTTATGCCGCTTTCCTGAAAATTACTCATATTGGTTGATGAATTGCTGTTCCAAATCGTAAAAAGCCGCATATTCCTCCAGTATCGGATTGTTCCGTATGCCCGCCAAGGTTTCGCTTTCCTCCACAATGATTCCCTTATCTTCTTTTTTCAAGCCGAAGAACTTGACGGATATGTTGGTGTGTTCCTTATATTCGGAATAGAGAGAAAGCGTGTGTGTAAGCAGGTAGTCGTGAGTGGCGACGAAAATCTGCAAGCCGCATTCCTGAAGCACACGGATAAACTTTGCCACGACTTTCACAAGAGCCGGATTCAGGTTGGCTTCGGGTTCGTCCCAGAACAGGATGGTGTCCGCATTGATTTCCCCATTCAGTATGAGGTACAAGATGGAAGCCAGCTTGCGGAGTCCTTCGGCTACCAGGTGCGCTTCCATGTTCCCTTTTTCTGTCTGTATATAGAAACGTCCGTTCATCTGCAAAACCTTGAACTGCAATTCCTGCTCCAGCAGCTCGATAGCCGGTTTTAACGGATTGTCTTCCGACTCACGCAATATGGGGAGTGACAACGCGTGTGCCAGGTTGATATACGTTTGGTCAAATGAGATTTCACGCTTACTGCTCAAACCGATAAAGCCTTCGAACAAAGAGAACATCTCACGTGGGGGGATATAGATAAAGTGGCGGTCGTCCCACTTTTCGTCCGTTTCTAATTTTACAGTTGTTTTGGAAGCGGATGAGAAGCTGTATTGCAACAGTTTGCCGTCTATCGTGACTGTAATGTTTGCCCTGCCTGAAGGCACTCCCTTGTTGACCAGGTTGCCTATGACATCCGGCTTGAAATAAAATATCATGTCTTCCGCCAAGATATACTCAAACTGTTCCTTGGAAGCTGAGTTCTTGCCGAGGAAGTCATGGCGTGCCTGCAAAGTTGCCGCCAAGCATTTGAGAACGTGTGTCTTGCCCGTACCATTCTTGCCAATAAGGACGTTTATCCCTTTGGTGAAATCAAACCGGGTATTTGCAAAGCCTGTAAAATCAGTTAATAATATGCTGTTAATCATTGAATATGTTTCATTTATACTAAGTAACTACAAAGGTAATTTAAAAAACGGAAGCGACAAACCCGGTTTTAAAAAAGTTATGATTATTAGGCTTATGTTTTAGAACTATCAATGATTACCTGGCAGATAAAGCGGATGTGTCCGGCAGTTCCGTTTCCGAAGCCACCGCCCGTGCGGTCTGCCTTCTGTCGTTTATACGCTCCTTGTATGAGAAGCATCCGATTGTTGTAACCAAAGACGGAGTTGCTATTCCGGTGGGGAATATATGGAAGGAGTAGCAGTTGTATGCCATCTTGTTTGAAAGAGGGGAATTGCCTCTCAAGAAGTATATCACGACTTGTTTCAGCGGAGGAAAGCTTGATTTCAGCCTTATAGATGACACTCATGGATTTGCCCTTATTGACGATGAGAACCAAAACGAGTTTATTGATTCATTCCGCAAATTTGAAGAATTGGATTGGAATGCCATAGCAACGGACAAAGGATTGGATTACAAAACGTATAATAAGAATAAGAAAAGCAGGCGTTATTTTTCAGATGACCTATGGAAGAAAGGCATTAAAAAATTCAAGATCACTCAGCGGAACAGATGTTTTGGTTATGTGGAAAATGGCGTTTTTTTATGTGTTGAGGTTTGATTTGGACCATGAGTTGAGTGATGTGGGGTAATGTTTTTATAGTCACTGTCCAAAAGCTCATATCCTGTTTATACATACTATGCTATGTGTTCGATAAGAGTTCTTGGACAGTTTGAAGTATATTCTATCCCTTTCCTATTTAAAGTTTACTAAAAAAGCAAGCAATTGCAAATTTATAAAGATTTGAATCCTGCTTATCTCCATATACTTTCAAATCAAATGTGTAATTCAAAAAAGCTTCTTCTAATCTTTCTATTTCATCAACAGACAAAAAAGGTTCTTTGAAAAATAGGAACTCTACAGATTTTACTTTTCCGTACGAATCACAAATAAATGTAGTGGCTATCTTTTCAGATTTCAATTCTTCCAATCTTGCCGGTGATAATACTTCTATGTATAAGTTATTGACTGGTGTCGTTTGTTTGGCTACAAAATTGTCCAGTATTTTATCTTGCTGAAAACTTCTATTCAAAGTTTGACGATAAATTTTCTGGTTCTTATAATCATATACATAAGATTTGCCATTGGAAACTTTAACTTCGTTTTGTGCACAAATATTATTTGTAAAAACAAATAATGCGACAATTACTGAAATGAAAAAACTTAATGTCTTCATAATATCTTTTTTAAATACCGTAATTATTACTTATATAATCAAGTAGCGAAGGTTGCATACTATAAATGATACCTTTATTATAGCCAGGATCTTTAACTTTAAAAAACTCCATATAGTTGTAATAACCATATCCAGCATATTTAGTAGATAACACTTCTGATAGAGAAGGAAATTTTTCATCAAGAAAACCATCTTCACATAACAACATAATCCATCTTGTATAATCATCGGCATGTGTCGGTCCTGCTCCTAAGCCACCAAATCCATATCCATTAGCGCAATATATAAGTTCTTGAATAATCTTTGCTTCAAATTCTATGTTTGGAGTTCCTTCTTTACCTGCATATTGAAGAATTCCATTGAAATATACTCTATCTTGTGCGGCATGTATAAACTCCTCCTGTATTGAATTCGTTGCGATTGTTGAGCCTGTTTTCAACAATACCTCATTCGTTTTTGCATTGTACGAAGCTGGTGCTGTGCCTGTATCGCCTCGGGATATTTTTGATACCTTTTTAGTTGTCAGTTTCTTGAAAACACATCTGTATCCTTTGCCTAAAGGATTACTTTGTAATTCCTCAAGAATGGAATTGACAGAACCTTGGTCTGTTAAACTCAACGCCACATTACTAATAAAGCTACTCATAGGATAAGTCAATGAAGCTCTACCCGAAAGTCCCCTTGTGGTAACATCATCTTCATAGGAGAAAAGTAAATCATCCCCAGAGCATGAAACCATAAATAAAATGGCTATGCATGAAATAAATTTGAACATCTTTTTCTTCATAATGTTTTTCAATTAAAGATTAATATTTAATTAGAGTTTACACTTTCTTAAAGTTGATATACTAGCGAATTGAACTGCCTTTTGTTTAATGTCGTTGAATTTAACGACATTAACTATATGATCTAACGTACCTAATATAAATTTCACTCTTATTTAAAACCGATTAGTCGGTTTGTTTTTGCAAATATATAAGTTAAAATCAAAAAATGAAAACCTATCCTTGGTTATTTTCAAAAAAATATCAAAGGGTACTAACGGAAGCTGAGTGATATAGAATATCTCTCAGAAAAACATTGTATCTTTATGTTAAGAAGAAAAAAGGAGTTATGGATTTTGAAGGAGAATGTACCATGCGGACAGTTTTCGTGTTCCAGTTGAAGCGGAAAGGGGAAAAGATTACTTTAATGCTGAATCCAACTCCCGATTTCCTGCGAGGTTTGGTATGAAAGCCTAAACAGAAAAGCGAATTGATAATCCCCGATTTATTTACCCATATCATGCTTGCCATACGGTTTCTTCCATCAGGTGGTAAAAAAACGGCTGATAAACAGGAATATTCCTAAGATAGACGAAGTCAAACTGCACAAGAGTACATTCACATGCTATCTAGGATTGGATAGATGGAGCAGATGTGACAGGCAGTTCTACAGCCGAAACCATTGCCCGTTCAGGCTGTTTCCTGCCATTTATAAGATTCTCGTATGAGAAGTCTTCAGTTATTGTAACCAAAGAATGTACTTTCTTGAATACTTAAGAGTCATTGCATCTGTAGAAAATTTCGTTTTTTCTATCTTCTAACAGAATATCATTCTTACTATAGTTCTACTCTTTTATAGATATGATTTACCCCATAAGTTTTAAGAATTATTCTTTTTGTAATTAGCCATCATTTCCAATAAATCATTTGAATAAGAAACATTAATAATATTTGATGATTTTATATTATGACTGTTATTATCAGACGAAATACTGAGGTTTAATAAAAAATCGGTTAATGATTTTGCAATTTTATACTTCCCGCTTTCTTTTTGGGAGTCGAAGTCATGGCTGATAAAATATATCTCCATCGTGATTATATCTTGTGCAATATAATCACCTGGAGTCGCTTCGATAATAGGAATAAAACGCTTTTGAAACAAATCTTCGTTATTAATAAGTATCTCACGAATTTGATAATGACTTTCAGATAGTGTAAGAAAAATTCCAAAATCAAGAAGTTTAGAATCACCTAAAATTGGGATTCTATTAGTCACTTTAAAACTAACATTATCTTCAAAAGAACACCCTTGGTATTTTTTTAAAACGGCAGTTGTTTCATATGGTACTTTGTGCGACAAATATTGTTCAATCTTGAGGATTTCTTTTTGACATACAGATTGATTTGATGAACAAATTATAATCTTTTTTACTATTGAAATTTCCTTTATGTATTTTATTATATCCATATTTCTAATATTTGTATAAATTATATATTATTAATGTTTGTTTCTTATCCTTGAAGCTCCTCCTTCATGCGGAATGTTTGCATTGAGATCAGTAGGTATTAATTGTATTGTTTTCATATTTTCATGGTGATGGGGAGTTAATCCATTTTGTTGTAAAAATCTTTTAGCTTCTGCTTTTGATTTTAGATTCATGTCGTTTTTCAAACGTTCATAGACTAATTCGAAATCTTTATTTGTTCCTGTTAAATTATCAAAATCCATATTACCTTTTGACCATTTATCAAAATTAGGGTATCCATTTTGAAAAACAATCCCTTCTCCACCAGTGATAGCTATAACTTTAGGATTTGTTGAATTCCAGATACTATCTCCTGCTTTTCCTGACCAACTACCATTTTTTCTAGGAAGTCGGGTTAAACCGTATATGTCCAACCAATTATTAGAGTCACTTATATATCCATATACTGTAGGATTGTTACCAGCCAATCCTATCGGATCTTGACTAATATAATTCCCTATAGAACTGTCATAATACCTAAATCTATTATAATATAATCCCGTTTCTTCATCCGTATATTGTCCTTGAAACCTAAAAGGACAATCAAATTCAGAGCCTTTATTAACCGTAAGTACTTTTCCATAAATATCCAATGTACAATCCCAAGTTTTATCCCCCTGTTCATTGTACATCTGAATAGGTGTACCCAAATAGTCGGACACAATGGAGTATTGTTTGCCGTCCTGCATCTTCGCTGTAGGTACAAACGTGCCAGCCTCGAATACCCAGGTGGTAATATCCTCTGTCGGTTCTTTGGGTAGAGAACCTTCCTCCTCATTCGATTGCATATCGGTGACTTTGTAGTTCCACTCATGTATAGGCACATTTCCGTTCCATACCCAACGTGTGACCTTTCCGAAATACTGCTTAGCCGTGCGTCGTCCCAACGCGTCATACCGGAACTCCACCGGTCTTCCGTCCGGACGTATAACTTTCTTCAACATCCCGTTGGAACTCCACTCGTAAAGCCATCCCGTCCCCGTTGCCAAGCAACGGATGCCCCGTTCCTTCTCCATGCGTTTGCGGTCGAACGTTACGCCCGTTTCCTGCAACCGCTTGAACTCACGGAAAATGAGGTTCCCCTCGTCATCGTAATGATAGAAACAATCCGGGTCTTCCAAAAGTTTTCCCCCGGCACCGTATTTGCGGTCTTTCTTGTCCGGTGTTTCAAAGAGGTTACCCACGAAGTCCGGCACACGGTAAATCACATCCGTTTCCGAACCTTGCATGGTCTCCTGCCGGATAAGGAAGTCGAAACGGTCGTAGTCATACCGTGTGACAGTACCTGTCAGCTCGTTCTCCTTGGAGAGCAGGCGGTTGGCGATGCCCCATTGGTAGCGGTAGGCACCTTGCTCTATGCCTCCCGATCGTACCGACTTGTGTACCTCCCTGCCGAAGCAGTCGCGTTCCGTCCTGACAGTCACCCCGCCGGAAAAGGTGCGCTGCACCTCCAGCCCGGTATTGTCACGTACCCATGACGCCTGCCAGCTCTCGCCTGCCTGCATGGTCTGCAAGTTGCCTTCACGGTCGTACGTATGACGGATGTCCGCTCCCAAGCTGCTGGTGATGCGGGTACAGTTGCCCTCGCTGTCGTACGTGCGGTTGATGGTATATTCTCCCTGTTTTTCCTCTATAATCTGTCCCGTCTTCCTGTCACGGGTGAACTCCAGCAGGTTCTCGCTGTTTTCCGCCTTGACAAGCATACCGTCCTTGTCATACGTGTAAAGAGATACCTCGCCGTCGTACTGTTCTTCCTTCAGGATGTTGTCCAGCCCGTCATACAGGTATTCCGTCCATTTGTCCCCGGGACGGTTTACCCGTGTGACACGTCCGGCGCCATCGCGCTCATACTCGCGGCGCAACCCGTCAAAACCGATTTCCGTAACGACTTGTCCCAGCCCGTCCAGTTCGAAGAAATAGTTGTCGCCCGCCTCGTTTCCGATACGCCGGAGCTGCAACTCGCTGTTGTAGCCAAATGTAATCCGATGGCGTTCCTGCTCACGGCTTTTCAATACCCCCAATGCCCCATAGGTGAACTTCACCTCGCGGATGTTGTCCGCAGCATGTACCATGTTCCCCATGGCGTCGTACTCGAACCGGTGCACGTTGCCGTCCGGTTCCTCCAGCCGTATCAGGTTGTCCGCCCGGTCATAGGCATACCGGGTGGCATTGCCTTTGACATCCACCGCCAGTACGAGCCTGCCCCTGCCGTCGTATTCCCACCTGCGGAACAGGCCGTTGGGGAACCGCAACAGTTCGAGGTCGTAGCGGTCGTTGAAGGTGAGGGTATAGACGCGTCCCTGTCCGTCGGTAATGGTATGCAATACGCCTCCCTCGTAAGTGTATTTCACAGTCTCCCCGCTGAGCGTGGTGCGGCTGACGACACGGTCCATCCCGTCGTAATCCCAGGAGAGCTGTTTTCCTCCCGGCGTGCAGAGCAGGACGAGGTTGCGGTTTCCGTCGTAGCTCAGGAACGTATCCTCGCCGTTCTCGTCCGTTATCCGGACGGGTTGGCCGGACTCGTTGTAGGAAGTCTTACGGGTATAGCCTTCGGGGTTGACCGTGACCTCCAGTTCCTGATATCCGTTGTACTGCTGGCGTGTGATTCCCCCATTGGCATCCACTATCTTGTAGATGAGCTTGTCCTCCCCGTAATGGTATTCGGTTTCGGCACCCTCCCCGTTACGGATATGGGTGTAGCCTTTGCCGTAGCGGATGAAGTACTCCATGACGCCGCCGTCCCCCCATGTATGCACACAACGGGCGTTCTCACCTTTGCCCTCGTATTCCCAATGGAAAGACATGCCTCCCTGATTGGTCAGCTGTACCAGCAGATGCCCGTCGGTATAGACAAAATGCTTGCTGACATCCAGCGCGTCGGTGGTCTCCACCATGTCGCCCCGGTCGTCATAACGATAGCGGACAAGCCTGGTCTCCTCGCCATCCTGTCTCATGGACACACAGCATACCCGTCCCAATTCATCGGTTTCCACTTTCAAGCGTTCCCCCCGAGAAGATACGATTCCCGCCAGTTTTCCAGCCGAAGCGTATTCGAAACGGATGCGGAACCCGTCTTTGGTGGATATGTCCGACACCATGCGGTAGCCGAAGCGGTTCTCCGGTCCGTCAAACCGATATTGCAGTCCTCGGATGTCGGTCAGCAGGTAACCCTGCCTGTCAAGCGTCCAGAGCAATTGTTCCTTGCGGTCAAAATAGGAGTTCTCCGGTTCCAGCACGGGCAGGAAAGACTCCCGTCCGTCGGCATGGCGGAAGAGGAAAGCCCCTTCTTCCAGCCGCCGGACACCCAGGTTGTAACTGTGGTGCCAGTTGTAACCCAACGGGCCGTCCACAGCAGCGTCGCTATAATAGGTGCGTTCCCAAACGATGGGGATGGGGCCGGGCAACTCGAAATCCACGTTGGTGTGGTACACCCTGCCTGTTGCCGCATCGACCGGCTCGCCGAATGTCTTGCATTTGATGGGCTGGAGAATGTCCGCCAGCCGGTTCTTTCCTTTCTTTCTCAGTCTGTCAATCAGGTCCTGGAACTTGTCACCCAGTTTCTTCCACATTTTTCCCAGCCCCTTGAGCCCGAACTTCATTGCCAGCGCGAACATGTCGATGGTGGGCGGCCCGCCCACGAGCACCGGCTTGCCTACGGAAGTGATGGTGGAGAGCATGGATGTGGGTGCCAGCAACGCCTTGCTCACTTTCTTGGGCTTTCCCTTGCGGGGAATGGTCGGGATGCCGACCAGATTACAGGAGAGCGCCGGATGTGTCAGCGTGGAGCAGGGGGCACCGTCCGCCAGCACGGTTGCGCTGCCCATCCACATCTCCGATTCGGACATGCCGCTGACCAGCGGTGCCGGGTGCAGGACGAATGCAGGCAGGTGCACGATGCCTATGCCCGCCTGCGCAATCCACTGGTTATGCACCTTCACCGTAGGTGCCATCCCCTTGAGAATGCTGCACGCCACTCCCGCCACCCCTTCGGTGACGGGCGGCATGGCGGCGGCGATGCCTGCCATGATGTCCGCCATGAGGTCATATACTTTCCCCACATGCGGCACGGGCATGACGGGTGACGGCGGTGTGACCGTAGGGTGCATGTCTATCCCTATGGCAAGGTCGCCGAACTTGGCTACGGGCATGCCCGGCATGGATGGGAGCAGTCCGCCCAATCCCGCCTGGAGCTTGTCCAAGGCAGCCTTTGAGTCGGCGAAAAGGTCGGAGAATCCCCGTCTGGTGCTGTTGTTGTCAACGGCATCAGCTATATTTTTCAACACATCTGACATAGTGAGAACGGTTTAGAAAAGTAAAGAAAGGAAACAGCCGGAGAGGTTAACCGGAGTCCACCGGCTGTTTCAGAAAAGGGATTGCTTATGCATCCTGTGCATAATCGCTGTTCCAGTCATTCTCGTCATCCCCCTTGGTGCCTTCCAGCTTGATGACAAAACTCTTTGCCGGGAAGTAAGGAGTCAGGTGAATGTCGAGGAAAATGCGGTCTTTCTGTTTCGGGTCACGCTCGAAGCGGAGGATCTTGAATTTTTCAATCAGGCGTCCGGGACCCTGGATGCTGTCCAGGAACTTGCTGATCTGTCCGCGCAAATCCCTCTCCGCCTTGCTGTTCCAGTTCTCGAAAGCGCGCCGGTTGAGGAAGTCCATCAATACCTTGGTCACCCAATCGAACACGCGTACCACCGAATAGGTCTGCAAGCCCAGGTTATCGCCGTTGAACAATGTCTTGGCCGAAAACGCCATCACCTTGCCGTATTCCTTCACCATGGGAATCAGACCAATCTTCTCCAGTTCGGAAATCTCGCTCTTCTTCAGGTTGAAAGCCACTCCGTCCACCTCACTCATGGAACCGTATTTCTTGCCGGCGGTGACCTGTGCCATCACCGTCTTGTACACGCTGCCCGCCAGTGCCGCGGAAGGCGGAATCAGCAAGTCCTCCGTCTCGCCGAGTTCGGCATAACGTCCACGTCCGACCAGGTAGTTGCAGGCCATACATACGTTGGACTTGTACACATCGCCTCCCGACAGGTTGGAGTCGAAGAACATTTCGATGACATCGTCCGGCTTTTCAAGGTCGGCGAAGTCGGTATAAATCATCACCTTGTTGTCATGCGCTATCTTCGCCCATTTCTCAATCACTTTGTTGGAACCCAGGTAGCCGGGGATGACCAGCAAGGAATAGTTGGTGCGCAGGTCCAGACGGTCGTAGTTGGCACGCAACTCGTCCGCAATGGCGTCGATGAAGAAAGAGTTGTCCAGGTCGGTGAGCTGCTCCATGGAAGCATTGACGATGGAAATGTTCTTAATCTTGTCGGAATCCGTATTCTTGTAGAAAAGCATGACCGTACGGTATGACTTCTCCAATTGTTTCACCTCTTCCACCGCCTTCAGCTGGTTTTGGGAAAGCAGATCGGAAACGGCCGCCGATTTCTTCTGGCACAGTTCAATCATTTCGCTGATGGACTTGTTGCCTTGCAGCATGTCCACCCACATTTCGAGCCGTTTCTCCAGCTCCTTGCGTTCAGGCGCCCGTTCGGGGTCTGTAAGGAAAATGTTACGGCGCGCCTTGCGCTCCGGGTTCAGGTTCTGTATGCCGTCCACAGAGGACTCCAGGACATTGAAACCACCAAACTTAGCCAGGACCTGTAGCTCCGCGTTCAGGTTTCTGGGCTGTGCCGCAGCCTGTTGTTGTACGGCTGCCTCCCTGTGTGTGTTCTGTTCACTCATAGCTGTTGTCATTCATTTGCAGGGTTAGACTTCTCGTTTTTCTTTAAATCGTCCAGCATGGCAGAAAGCGAATTAACGAATGCCTCGCGTGTCGCCGGATTCTCCAATACCCGTTGCAGCACCTTGTTGGAGCGCAACGACTTCTCCATCCTGTCGGCGAACTGCTTTTCCGTATTCAGTCCTGACAGGAAATGACTTTGCTCCGTCATTTTCTTGACAGAAAAGTCCCCCACATTGTGAAAACGGAAGTTTTCCTCCACGGGAGCACCTTCCGCATCGGTGAACTCAATATCTATCTCCGGTAAGAAATGCGCGAAGACCTGGTCGATATTGGTCAGCCCCGTGATCACTTCGGGAGCCACCGGTTCGTCTTTTGTCAACTGCTCCACCAATAATGTCCGGTTTTGTGGAATTTCCGCAATGCCTTCGGAGGCGTCAATCTTCACTTCGTTTCCGCCGATTCCGTAATTTCCAAGATCCATAAATTCGATATTTAAGTTTAAACTATATGTTGATTAAATTCTCTTTCAGTTGAAAATACCCCCTTTTCTTCTGGCTTCCGCCTGCCGCATGGAGGGGTTCTCCACCAGTTCCTTCCAGTCCCCGCCCAGCCATTCGTGAAGCTGGCGTTCCAGCACCTCGATGTCAATCGGCGCACGCACCTGCCTGCCCGTATGGAGCGCCAGGTGTGCCGCATAGGTGAAGGTGGAACCCCGTCTGATGTCTTCGGAAAGATAGCTTCCTCCCGCCAGTGCCAGCAGGAAATATTCGAACGCCTGTTCCAGCTTTCCCTCCTCGTACCGCAGGAAGCCGCACATCCGGTAGCCCTCCATGACATAATAGGGATCCTTCCGTTCGACAGCCTTTCCGGCTATCTCCTCGTACAAAGCCACCGCCTCTTCGCGTTTCTTTTCTGCCGTCAGGGTCGCCGCCTTCATGGAAACAGCCATCTTCCAGTAGCTGTATCCCGCCGCCTCGCCATCCTTCATCGCCTTTTCCGCCTCGCGGATGGTCTTGTCGCTGTATTTCATGCTGCTTTTGTATTCACGGATAGCATAGCAGGCTTCGGAAGCGATGAAGAGAGCGGATATCCGAATATTCGCATTCTTCAGTTCCCCGGCGATATCCAGGAGCTTCCTTATTTCCTTTTCCAGCAGGTTCAAATCCTGTTTCCGCGTGCAGTCCATGACCGCCGTCACCTGCTGTTTGAACCGGTTCTCCGGCGCGATCAGGTCGTTGCCGGCATCCGCGCGTGCCATCCGGTTATGCAGTGCCGCCGCCATGTCAAAGCGGGGGCGTATGTGGACCACCTCCGGCGACTCGTCCAAAGCGACATTTCTGTCCTTCTTCAAATCAATGGTTGTCAGACGGATGCCCTGCGGAACACCCTCTTTCAGTACCTGTCCGAACCATTCCGTCCGGGGAAATTCCCCGGATTGTTCCGGAGGAAAATAGATGCAGAAGAAGGCATTCTCCAAACGGGATATGCACTCTTTGAAGCGCAACATCTCCTTCCACAGGTTTGCCGCCGTAGGCTCGGCCGACGTGTCGGGGCGGTACTCCGTCTTGAGCAGCCCGTCGTGCCGCAACGCCTTGAGCATGTCATCCTTCTCTTCCGCCTGCTCCTCAAACCATCCGGCATACTCCTGCCAGAGCTGTGCGGCATATTCGTCGTCATCGCCTCTGTAGGGCGTGTCGAAACGGAAAAATATGTCATCGAACTGTCCTACAGGGGAACGCTCTATCTCCAGGAACTTGTCCACCAGGTCCACATCGTTCCTTCCGACAATCCATATCGCCAGTTTCCAGTCTTTCTTTCCGGCTATGTCCGCCCAGTAATCGACCGCCTTGTAGTATTCCTGTATTACAGATGCTGATGCTCCCATATCCAATCCGTTTATGAATTAATTTTCACAATGCCTCCCGTTACGGTCATGTTTGCCGTTCCCTCCACGGTGAGGTTCGTGCCTTTCATGGTTCCGGTCTGTGTATTCAAGTCATATTCCTTGGCCGCCTCCAGCTTGATATTGGTGGCACTGCCGTTGATGATGTTTTTTTCGCTGCTGAATACCATACTTTCCTTGCCCGAAACCAACGTAATGTTTTTCTTTCCTTCGATGGAAATCGTGTCCGCCTGCATACCGATGGACTTTTCGTCCATTACGATAACGGACTTGTCCTCGTTGGTGATGACTACGCTCTTTTTCGCCATAATCGTAATGGCGTCCTTCCCGTCCAGCAGGATCAGTTGTTTTCCCGTCTGGTCGGTGATGACAATGCTTCCCGTCTCATCATCGAAAACGATGGCGCTTCCGCTGCGCGTGATAATGCTTTTGGTCTTGTTGTCCTTGTCCCCTCCCTTTCCTGAAGCGGAATGGAACATGGCTCCGGTCACATAGGGGCGGTCCGGATTGCCGTGTTCGTACCCCACCATGACCTGGTCACCGACTTCGGGAACAAACACCCATCCGCGGTTTTTGGATACGGCGTCGCTTACTCCCGCATTGGGGCTCTGCACCCTGATCCAGTTGGTTGTTTTCCCGTTTTTCTGCCAGTCGAAACTCACTTTCACCCGTCCCTGTTCCTTTTCGTCGTCATTTTTCTTCACCGTCGCAAGCTCGGGCAATGCCAGCGGGAGTTTTGCGTCGGGAACAGGGATGTTTACCGTTCCGTCAGGAATCCCGGCAAACGTGTTGGCATAATGCCCGTCACGGCGCACCTCGTGCGTGATTTCGGTGATGCGGAATTTTCCCAGGGGCGGCAGGTTCATGTCACCGGGGAAAGAGACCTCAATGACTTCGCCTATCCGGATCCGGCATGTCTTTCCTATGCCCCTTATGTTCAACAAATTGGCGCCGGACTCATTTTTGAGGACCTTCATCTGCCCGTCCAGCCCCGCCTTGTCGGCGATGTGCGGATTGGCGGCGGCAGTCGTCTTTGCCCCATACGCCTTTTCGGAACAGTCATGCGCAATGGACTGGAGGTCATTCATGCCATCGGGTTTGGCGGGCGTGTCTGCATTATGTTGTTTGTTCTCCTGCGCTACATAATCGTATCTTGCAGATTTGCCCGGCACCAGATTTGCCACCAGACGTACCTCCTCCAGGTCCACATCGTACATGATCTTTTCCGTGTTGTCCTTGTCGGGTTTGCCGAAATAGACTTTTTTCCCGTCGTAATAGAACCACTCGCCGTATTGGGCGGAGAGCCGGTTCATAAAGTCGAAGACGCTCTCGTTGTACTGCGCCATGTAAGGGATTTTGGCGGAGTATTTGGGATTGGAAGCCAGCGGGACCTTCCCGTATTCCTGTGTCGCCTCCTTTATGATGGCGGAGAGGGTCTGGTCCATCCACGAGTCGAGCGTCCCGTTGTTCTCATACAATATCGTGGGGCTTGCTCCGTGAATGGCCACTCCGCCCGCCTCACCCATGCTTCCGACCATTTCCACCTGTGTGACAACCCCTTCGAAGTCATAACTTTCGCCCGTCTGCTTGTGGGCGAACGAGATGCTGACAGTCTCCCCGATGTAATTGATGAATTTTTCAGGTGTCTGCTTGAACGTATTGCCGGGCGAGAGGTAATTCACAATTACAGTAAAGGCGTGATGCCGGTTAAACCGCTGATGAAGCCGCAGTGAAACGAACTTCTGTTCCTCTCCTTTCACTGTCACCTTGGTAGTTACCAAATTCAGAAAACTTGCTCCCATACTATCTTTTGCTATGAAAATTAATTAATCAATCCGACCAGTCGGTATGTTTTTTGGTGCCGAAATAACCGGAATTGGTATATTCCGGCACCTTAAAAACTTTGATTAGAAAACAACCGTTAGTTGTTTTCCGGCCAATCCTGTACAAATGTAGCCTCGTCCATCTTCACAGTCTGTGCGGAAATGGCGAACTTGATTGTCATCGGATAGGGGTTGGCCACATTCAGTGCCTCCTCGTATTCCACCACGTAACCGTTCTCAAATACCAGTTCCTTCATCTTGGCATCCTCATCCGCTTTCTTGAAGACGATACTTCCGTTTACGGGCTGATACTGTTTGAACATCTTGTCCAACACAATGGTGTCCGGAGTAGATTCAACCTCCACATAGATTTTACCACCATAGATGTCAGATGCCGGACGGCCTTTGGGGTCCACATCACGATTGAACTTGACATCCCATCTCAATACATCAAACTCTCTTGAGTCTGAAAACTTAAATGACGCTTTAAATGCCATATTCTCAAAGTTTTAAAGTTTGTAAAAAAGTTGATTACGGAATTTCCGGCTACCGGCGGTTCGGCGCCTCCCCGCCTTTGGCTTTCAATTTCCGGGGGCTAATATATGGAGCTTTCTGAAAATTACAAAAGTTTTTTGGGAAATTTTTTGCGATATTTTTTGGTTTTTTCAAAAATTATGTTCGTTAACATAAAAAAATCTGCCCTGAAAAGTGGCGGGCTTATTTTTTTGCCTTATATTTGCAATGTTCTCCTGCGCAATTTTTAAATCTTATTGATTATGGATACAGGAGTTGGTTTCATTAATCTTGATGATTCTGTAAAAATTGCGCTTAACATAGCACTTGCAGTGGCTCGTGAAAATGCGAACGAGTGTTACACTCCCTCGCATTTGTTGAAGGCTCTACTTCATAAAGATGTAGGGCTAAGGGATTTTATAATAAGTATAGGTAAGGATTTGGGGTATCTGGAGGAATGGGCGGATGTCCATATCGAACAATGTCCGAAATCCACCCGGTTCGCCGAAATCAAGCCGTCGGAGAAGATCGACGCCGTTTTCCGTGCCGCCGATGATGCGCGGATACAGATGGGGCTGTTTGACATCAATCCCATCTGCGTGTTGCTGGCACTGACGAAACCGGGCATCGCCTTTTCCAGTGACCAGCTCAGGTCTTTCCCTATCCTGGAGAAAGATATCCATTCCATATATACAGGCAACGAACCGGCGGGAGTTTCCGGCAACGTGCCGGAAAGTTTCATTCAAAGTTCCGTTTCCTCTTCCACTTCCTTTCTTGCCAAGTATTGCGTGGACCTTACCGCCACCGCGGCAGACAGGCTTTACCCGACCATCAACCGTGACCGGGAGAACCGCATGGTCATGGAGGTGCTGGGCAGCCGCAGCAAATCGAACGTGTTGATTGTCGGTGACGCCGGGGTGGGGAAAACAGCCCTTGTGTACGGGCTTGCATGGAACATAGTCAACCATAAGGTGCCTTCGTTCCTGGAGGGAGCCCGTGTGTTTGAGCTTGACAATGCCTCGCTCATAGCAGGCGCCACCTACAAGGGGGAGATAGAGGACCGTTTGAAAAATATCGTGAAAGAGTTGCGTGGCATTGACAACGCCATCCTGTTCATTGACGAGATTCATATCCTGCTGGACAGCCGGCAGGGCAATTCCGGCGCCGGCAATGTGCTGAAGCCCGAATTGTCGCACGGCGACCTGACCGTTATCGGCGCCACCACCATTGACGAATACCGTAAGATTATAGAGCCTGACCATGCGTTCAACCGCCGTTTTGAGGTGGTGCAGGTCAATGAGCCTGACTTGAAGTCCGCCATACAGATGCTGCATTCCGTCCGGCAATCATACGTGGAGTACCACCGGGTGGGAATCAGCGACGATGCCGTGGCGGAATGCGTGCGCCTTGCCAAGCGGTATGTGAAAGACCGCCGTTTGCCCGACTCCGCCATCGGCCTGCTGGACATGACACTTTCGGCCATCAAGATGGTCAATGAAACAGGAAAGAAGGATACGGAAGCCTTGCTTGCCCGACTGGACGAGATAGAAAAGGAGGAAAAAGCACCTCAAGAAAAGGTGGAAGAGCTGAAAACGCTGCTTTTCCTGATGCACAACAAATTAAGCCCCATCCTTCTGGGCGTGGTTTCCGATGAGGCGGATATCCATGAATTGCAGGAGTATGAAGAGCTGGCGGCTTACCTGCGGAGCGCACTGGCTGCCATCCTGTCATTTGCGGAAAAGAGCATAGAGGAGGTAGGAATTTATGAGGTTGCCGCCGTTGTCGCCAGCAAGACGGGCATTCCTATCGGCAAGATACAGTCGCAGGAGAAGGAACGCCTGCTCAACATGGAAGATTACTTGCGCCGTCGGGTTGTCGGTCAAGACCAGGCGCTGAAAACGCTGACCGATGCCATTCTTGAATCCCGCAGCGGTATGAACAAGCCGGGCCAGCCCATCGGTTCCTTCTTCCTGCTGGGGCCTACCGGTACCGGCAAGACCGAACTTGCCAAGGCACTGGCGGAGGCGCTGTTCAACGATGAAAAGTCCATGATCCGTTTTGATATGTCCGAATTCAAGGAGGAGCACTCCGCCGCCTTGCTTTACGGGGCGCCTCCGGGATACGTGGGCTATGAGGAGGGCGGTATGCTGGTGAATAAAATCCGCCAGCAACCCTACGCGGTGGTCCTCTTTGACGAGATAGAGAAAGCGCATCCGTCCGTCTATGATATTTTCCTGCAAATCATGGATGAAGGGAAACTGCATGACCGTCTGGGCAAGGAAGGGGACTTCTCCAACTCCATCGTGCTGTTCACCTCCAATGTGGGCAGCGAATGGCTGACGAAGCAGTTGGAATCGGGCAATGTGCCGGCTACCACCCAGATCATGGAGGTGATGGGGCAGTATTTCCGTCCGGAGTTCCTGGCGCGTCTGTCAGAAATCGTTCCGTTCTCTCCTATCCGTGAAGACATCCTGTTGAAGATATTCGATATACAGTTCAACAGTGTCAGGAAACTGCTGGACAAGCAAGGTATCGGTATCGCCATCAGTGACGATGCCCGGAAAATGCTTGCCCACAAAGGATTCACTCCCAAATACGGCGCCCGTCAGGTTGCCGGGGTTATCCGCAACTACCTGCGCAGACCGATTTCGCGGCTTATCATCAATGAAGAGCTGTGCAAAGGAAAAAATCTGGAGGTGGGTCTGGACGAACAGAATGAATTAACCTGGAATATTCACTAATAATCAAGTACAGTATGTTTGGATATACAGTATTCTTAAAGATCGGCAATCTTGCCGCTTCCTCGCTGGTCGATATGTATAAGGACAGTTACCAGCTTATCGGCTGTGAGTTCGGGTTCGCCCAGGGGATAGACATCAAAGGACAGGCCCAGACCGAGGTGAAAGGCGGTACGTTCTATGTGACTTACCCCCATCTTCCCAACCGTGACATGATCCAGTGGATGCTGGATGCCCGCAAGTATCAGAACGGAGCCATCGTGGTCCATGACAACCAGGGTTCCACGCTCGAAAAGATACTTTTTGAGAAAGCGACCTGTGTGGATATGGAAATCAGCTATATCCGGCAGGGGAAGAGCTATATCGCAACCAAGCTGACCGTGCAGGCTCAGAAGCTGACGTTCGGGTCGGAGGAATTTGAAAATCAGTGGGTATTTTAAAAACAACAATGTTATGGGACTCTTTAGTTTTCCGCAAGTGGACAGCAATGTGAATGTCATATTCAGTGTTGACGGTGACGAGTATGCAGTGGAACAGTTCAAAATCGGTTTTCACCAGCCTGTCGATGGCATAAAGAACCAGCCGGAAGGGGAAGTGCGCGGCGGACGCATCATGATAACCCTTTCGCAAACAGTGAAGAACAACATCTACGGATGGGCCGTGAAACCGTGGATGAAAAAGAGCGGGGTGGTGCTGTTCAAGACCGGTACGTCCGGGGTGATATTTGAGGTGGCGTTTACGAATGCGTATTGCGTCAACTTGAAACGAATCATCGAGTCTATGGGGCAAGGCTTGTCAACTACCTTGATTTTGTCTCCTGAAAGTGTAAGCGTGAATGGTATTGAATTTGATAATCGGTGGGTGAAATAAGAAATTATGCGATATAAAACAGATCAAGTAATATCATTTGAAGAGTATCTTTTTTTGCAAAACATGGGACTTCCTTATACCGGTTTTGTCAAAGGTATGGGATATACTTTTCCTAACTATCTACCTGTACAGATGCCTCACATAGAAAACAATAGAGTACAGTGGAATACTTGGGTAAATTATCCTGTTAGGCAACAAGTTTGGGATACATCTCCTCAAGCTGTGTTTAGGAGCATGGACTATTCTCCGGAGGATATAATCAACAAGATAAAGAAAGATAATGGTGATGGAACTATAACTTTTCAAATAGGCATGGATAAAATTACAGTTCCATCAGACCCAAGTAAATACAAGGTTGGTGTTGAAATAAATAAATCATCTGATTTTTATAGTGTAAGCATAGGTATCTATAACAATGAAAATAACCAATCTTATTTTAAAACGATAACGTATGGTGAAGAAATAGTTGATAATGTATGTGGACAGTCTCATGATATATCAGATATATTAATAGAACTTGGAAACTATAATACAAAGGCTGGACTTGCCGCTGGAGTGGCTGAGATTGGTTTGATTCCTGTAGTTGAAAAAATACATCCATTTAGACCTATTTATTATTCTGATGGCCCTATATATAAGCCTGCTTTACCTGGATATAAAATAGGACCTATTCCCGGAAAGTTTATAGAAAAAGGTTTTAAATATATAAAGGGGTTTGGAATAATTTCGACGGCAATTGGAGCTGCTAATGATTGTTACAATTATTCAGAAGGTAATTTGTCTACAACAAAATTTTTGATAAATAATTTTTTTACAGTCATTGGTTTGCTTTCATTACCAGGAGCTATAATTTCAACAACTTATACAATCGTAGATGAATATTATCCAAATGGATGGGAAGGCTTATTTAAAGATTATTCATCAAATCTATATGAAATGTATATGAATCAAGTAAATGAAAATGGAGTAATGATGGCTCCATGGATTATGGGTAAATAAAATGTATGAATTGGTATAAATATTGGTATTTTACAATTTATTTTATTTATGACAGTTTTAGCAAAAATGCAGGAGATAACAGAATTTATTCGATAGGGATGTTTACTCTAATCATATATATGTTATTTGGTGTATTAAGTTGTTTTGTAAATAAAATATTTGATATTGGAGTGTTGAGATATATTTCACATCCAATTTTTCATGTGATATTCATATTGATTATGTATGTAATTAATACATATCTTTTTGAAAACGAAAAAAAAGCCAGGAATGAACGGATTGTTTATAAAGAGATTAGTAAACGAGTAAAAAATATATTTTTTATATCATTGACTATTGGAATTATTTTCATGTTTAATTTCTGTGTAATTTATTGGAAAAAAGTCTTTGTTATAGGTTGATTAAAGAGTTTATTATGGAACAATATAAAGTCATCATTATTTACACCATTTCCGATGGTAAACTAAAGAAAGCATTGGAAAGCGAACTGGAAAAATACGGGTTAGAACGTGTGGGAGAGCAAGACATCTTCGCACTTCCCTTAGACGAATACCGCACGAAGGTACAAGCATTCAAAGCCTACCTGCGAGCCTATTCGCACAAGCATCTGGACAGTCAGGACACAGTATTGTTCGTGGAATCACGCATGAATCCGGAACGGACCTTGACTACTATGTTGCAAACCAATCTGATGAGTGAGGACGAATAAAAGATTACAGATATTATGAGTGCACAATCGTATATCAAATTTTGGACCGCCGAGCCCTCGGAACATGATGAGGTGCAGGCTTACGACCTGTTGAGTTATGAATATGACTTCCGGAAGCCGATGACCCCATGCGGGCAAGCGGTCGGAAAGACCACTGGGGGACAGATGCAGGTAAGCATAGCCGGATTTCCCTCGAAGGAGTTGCTGGAATGGATGTTCAATTCACGCATCCTGAAAAGCGGGGAAGTGATGAACACTTCGGGAAAGCTGGGGACACCGAAGGAAACAATCAGGTTCAAGGGAGCCCAATGTCTGGATTTCCATGTGCATTCGACCGTAAAAGAGAGTTGTACCTCGCTGCTTATCCATTTCAGGGAAATGGAAGCCGGCGATTCGTGTCACCTAAATTTGAAATGAGATTATGAACTGGTTTGCTGCCTTGTTTAAACGGAAAGAGCCCGGAACGGTGAATGACCGTTATGCGATGAAGTTGTCTGTATGTCACGAGACATACACGGTAGAAGAATTTGACCTGCAATTCAAACGGAATACCGACCGTGACGGATTGCCGGAAGGTGAGGCATACGGCGGTTTCGTTACCTGTACCCTTGCGGGTATGCCGGGTGACGGTCTGCTGCGGTGGGGTGCCTACAGCCAACCATGCGAGGACGGGAACCTGCGGGTCTACCGGAAAGACAAACCGGACCAGGAAGCCGAATTCGTCCTGCGTTTCGTGGAAGGGAACTGCATCCGTTTGCAGCGTAAGGTTGACCGTATGAACCAAAAGAGCAGCATCACACTCCTGTTTGCCGCAAGGATATTGCAATTCAGTGACGACGAATTTGAGAATAACGAATGGCGCTGACAAGTATGGAAACGAAATTTTGCAAACTGCCTCTGGATTTTGGAGCCTTGCTCAGCGAGGATGTGGAAAACAGCCGCCTCGCGTCCTGTACGGAAATAGAGTCCATCGACCAGTTCATCGAGATGCTGATTGACACGGCTCCCGGGGAGCACGCCTTTGACAAGGAGTTCGGCTGCGAGATTTTTTATCTTGATTTTGAGAGTATCATTTCGCATACCCGCTGGGAAGGGCAGTTTTCCGACTATATCACCCAAGCCATCACCCGGTACGAGAAGCGTCTTACGAATGTGAACGTCCGGGTCATTATCGACGATACCACCCGGCAGGACAATGTGTTCGAGGCTTCGACCATAAAAAAACGCGTGCAGGTATATGTCTATGGCAATCTGGTGCATACCGGAGAGAAGCGTTGCTTTTACTATGTGATTTATTTAGGACCCATTTCAACCCGATGACAAGCGTATGAGTATGGAGAAATATAACAAGGAGCAGATCAGGAACCGTATGCTGAAATACGCGGCGGCGTTCTGGGGAATCAAGAAAGCGGAAAATTTTGACCCTGTCGTCAAGCTGATGCTTGAGGCGCTGTCCAACGAACTGTATATGCTGGGGGAAGACTTCACGGCCATTGAGACACGGCTGCTGGAAAAAACCGCCCGCATTCTGACACCGGACATACTGACCTCGGCACTTCCCGCGCATGGTGTCGTGCATGCCTCTCCCATCGAACCCGGCTACCTGATTACGAAAGAGTCGGGCATGTATTATGAGAATGACCTGCTGACCCAGAAGCTGTCCGCCGGAAGCATTTCCTTTTATCCGGCCTGTGACACCCTGTTGCACAAAGCCGATGTGAAATACATGGTGTGTGACGATATACTCTATCAGGTGGACCATACCCTGTCGAAAACCATGATTGCCCGAGCGGAAACAAGGATGCCCGCCCGCACGGTGTGGGTCGGCCTGGCGGTGGACGACTCGCTGACGGACCTGGAAAATGTCTCTTTCTATCTTGACTTCCCCAACCTTACCGAAAGCTATGAATACCTGTTCCTGCTTCCGTGCACGGAATGGTCCGCCGGTGGAAACCCCATCCGGATGGAGCCGGGCATCTATGAGAAAAGCCGGTTGCCGGAGGAAGCCACCCGTGCCTTCTTCCGGAGCTATGATGTGATGTCCGTCATAGACAAGGAGGTGATGGAACTCTACAACAAGCATTTCCTGCGGGTTTCGCAACCGGTCCCCCTCGACGAGGTTGACAAGGAGCCCCTGCCGAAAGCCTTGTCTTCCTGTTTCGGGGAGCGTGTGCGGGAAAAGATGCAGGAAAAGCTGGTGTGGGTGAAAATCGTATTCCCCGCCCATTTCACTCCGGAAATCCTGGAGGAGCTTCATGCGGGCATCAACATCGTACCTGTGGAAAACAAGCTGCTGCACGAACAGACCACCTCCCTCGAAGACACGTTCAGGGTGATTCCCCTGCGTACCGGCAATTACGAGTCCCTGCTGTCCGTGCACAGCGTGAAGGACTCGGACGGAAAGAGCTATCATGAACTCCAGTATCCGGTACCCGGCTCCACGGAGAGTTACGGCACCTATTCCATCCGCAAGGGAGGCTGCGAGCGTTTTGACTCCCGCTCCGCCAAGGAACTGCTCGGCTATCTGCTGGACCTGCTGGATGACGAGACCCACGCCTTCCATGCCGTTTCGAGTGTCAAGCTGCAAGCGCTCGCCGGCCAGATGGAGCAACTGACGGCACAACTGAAACAGACGACCGACAACATGAACGAATACAGGGAGACACCCTATTATCTGATGATCGACCAGATGTCCGGCAAAGGACAGGTCACCGTGAAATACTGGACCACCCACTGCGAGACCGGCAACCAAATACAGGCCGGCGTGGAGCTGTCGCCATACGCCACCACCTATCTGGACTCGAAGACACTCGCGCTTGTCAGTACCACCTACGGCGGGAAGCAAGCCCCCAAGAACCGGGAGCTGATCGATATCTACAAATACGGGATTATTTCACACGGACGTGTGCTGACGCAAAACGACATAGCCAGCTTCTGCAAGAAAGAACTTGGCGAGCTTCTGTTGCGGACAGAAATCCGCAACGGGGTGGAAATCAGCCCGGTGCCCACCGAGGGGCTGATACGCACCAAAGAAGTGCATCTGGTCCTGGGAACGAAGCTGGACGGGCCGTCGCAGGAAAAACAGATGAAGGACAGCCTGCACACCAGACTGTCTGCCTGCTCACCGGACACATTCAATTACCGCATATTCATCGAATACAATAACGCATAAACATAGAACTTATGGACCCTGTCACCCAACATCTGATTTCATCGTACCTGCTGATGCCCGTACTGACTGTGATTTTCGGGATTGCAGCCTATTTTATCGCACGGAAAAACAAACTGCTCAACAATAAGAAACTGATTGTCTATCTGCTGCTGTGCGGCATTGTACTTGCCCTGCCCGCCCTGTCTGGATTCATGGACTACAGCTTCATGCCCTACATCTATGTCCTACTTGCCATCCTGTACTGGACCGCCGGGTATTACAACCGGTTCCTGCTGCGGAAAGTGTTCGCTTCGGGCAAGGAGACACCTTCTTTCGGTATCCGGTGCCTGCTGACGGTTACAGTCGTGCTGCTGGGCGCGGGGCTCTTCTCCGTAGTGTTCAACCTCTGCAACGAACTCCAGTACGGCATCTGGGCCTCCACCTGCCTGCTGCCTTTCGTCTTCCCGCTCCTGTACACCCAGACGGTAAACAGCTATTTTGACATACCCCTTGAAATATACAAGGTCTGGAAGTATTCGGAAGAGTATGATTCGGACTCCTTGTACATCAACCGTGAGCGGAGCATCGTGGTGGATGTGGAAATTTTCCGCAAGGTGGACGATCCCGCTGCGGAGCGTATTACCGGCAAGGCGTCCGAAGATGTCATTTTCGGGCATTGGTTCCAGCGCATGATCGACGACTGCAACCTCAAATCGCCGTCCTCCCCGATAGTCTATCAGAATGACGGCGGCGCCTATTACGAATGGGTGTTCTATACCAAATCCTCCTTTTTCAAGAGAAGGTTCTATATAGACCCGGACGTCACGCTTGCCGAGAACCGGCTGAAAAGCCATGATGTGATCATAGCCAAGCGCGTGGCGAACGAAATAGTGAATTACAAGGAATATTAAAAAAACAGACATGATGAATACAGGAAAACAGAAACCGGGAAAGAGATATCCGCTGGTAAACTGGGCGGACGGAATGCCGGTCAACAAGAAGCATTTTATCCAGCTGGAGGACCATTTCACGGACCGGCTGTGCGAATACCAGTCATTCCAGCTGAACCGTGCCAATTACGGGCTGCTCCCCTTCAGGAAAGGAGAAGCCGTTTCCGGTGATTTCAGCATCACGGAACTTGTCACGGGCACTTTGGAAGTCCGTTTGAAACGCTGTCTAGCCCTTACCGCCGGCGGCTACCTGATAGATTATGACGCGGGGGGAGACGACGAGCTGACCGCCAGTTTCCATATCGCCATTGACGAGACGGAGGATAAGGACCAGCGGTGGGATGTCATTCTGATGGCAGACCCTTTCGAGCGTCTGCCTTCGGGCATCCCGGACGAAAAGGAGACCAGCCCCCGCCAGCCTGACGCGCTGCCCAACTACGCGTTGAGCGTCGTTCCGACGGGGCAGATTGACGGCAACAACCTGGGAAGGCACTTCCTGGTAATCGGCCGCCTGCGCAAAAACGGGAACCGCTGCGAGGTGGACGGGAACTTCATCCCTCCCTGTACCAGCATGTCCAGCCATCCGGACCTGAAAAACTACTATCTGAAATTCGGGCAGCTGGTCGATTCCATCGAGAAAGCCTCGTCGGATATTCTCGCCAAGGTGGAGAATGCGGAGAAGCAGACCCCGCTTGCCGTGAACATCGGCATGTTGTGCCGCCATGTCATGCTGTTCATATCCGACATCTATTTCTCCTACCGTAACGAAGGGCAGTATTATCCGCCCCTCCGTTTCCTGAACGTATTCTCCACGCTGGCACACCGCCTGTATGTCTGCCTGGGATTTATGAACAAGGAGGAGAAGGAGGACCTGCTGAAATATTTCAACGAGTGGAACGGCATCAATCCCGGCGCTTACGAGGGGCTGTTGCGGGAAAACAGCGGCCTGTTGTACAACCACCAGAACATCCGTCCGCTGATGATAACCGCGGAGCGTTTCCTGTACCAGTTCAATGACCTGTGGACCACGCTCAGCCGGCTGGAATACATCGGCAAGCACAAGGAAAACATCGTGGTTGCCGAACGCTCCAGACAACCGAAGGAGACGAACGAGTCACGCTGGAACATATTGGACTGATAATTCATACAAGAACAACCATGGCAGAAGAGACAGACAAAATCGTATGTTTTGAGGAACGCCCCCATCTGTTCAACCAGCCGGATACCGACTTCAAGGCGGAAGTGGTGGCCAGCGGGCTGAAGGAGGGCGGGTATGACGCGGAACGCACCCTTATCTCCAGACGGGGCGACATGCGTCGCGGCTTCTCGAAGGATATCCAGGAAATACGCTCGGAATACTCCCATTACGATCTGACGGATTATCTGTATCTCCACGTGAACAGGCGCAGCATTTACGACGCCCTTCCGGAAGGCATCTTCCACAAGAATCTCCATCAGTCGGGGAAAGTGTCGAAAGAACAGGTACTGGATGAAATCCGCATCCACCGCGAGGAGGAATTCTTCGCCCGGCGTTTTTTCAAGCCTTTTGAAATCTCGCTGGACCATCTGCTGGTCGCTTTCCAGAACAAGGAGCGCCGTATCGACGAGATGAACGTGCACGCCGACTTCGTGAGCATCTTCTCCGGACAGTGGCCGGTGCTCAAGCTGCTGCCGCTCCATCTGGCGGTCATGCTGGTCCATCTGCTGCCCTATCTGGAACAGATTACCACCAGCCTTGCGAAGACGGGCGAGTGCATGAGCATCCTGACCGGGGTGCCTGTCCGCCTGAAGAGAGGCGACAAATGCGTGACAGAGGCGCCTCCCGGTCTTGTCCCCCGGTTAGGCCGGTGCCTTTTGGGCGACACGATGGTGGCGGGGAACCGTTTTGCCGACGGCACATACCGGCTGCTGCTGGAAATCGGCCCCCTGTCCGCCCGGAAAATGGAGACCTTTTTCCCGGGAGCCGCCAACAACCGGATATTGAACGCCCTCATGGAGCTGTTCCTGCCATCGGACAAGGAGGTACAAGTCCGCTATATCATCCAACAGGAGGACGCCCGTTTCCGGCTGGGTACACCGGACGGACAGTGCGCGTACCTGGGAATCAGTACTTATTTATAAAGAAACAAAACATCATCCGACATGAAACCGAAAAATAACACCGAAGTGAGAAAGGCCTATCTGAGGTTCTCCGGCTACCTGACAAGCTGTATCGTGCTTGCGGTAACCATCTTTGCCTGTTTCCTCAAAACCTCCGGTACGGAGGTGAAACGGATTACGGAGCAGACGCTGGAATACGACCATGTCTATGCCAGGGAACTCGCCTTGGCAAACAGCGTGGATTCCGTGTACCAATACATGAAACTGATGAACACCTCGCCGAAGATCAACGACGTGCTTTTGCAAAGTGTGGTCAGCACACGCAAGATGAACCTGCTGAAGGATATCCAGGGGATGGATGCCAGGGATTGCAGGCTTTACAGCCGGCTGCTGGGAAATATCAACATATTCCTCGGGGTGAAGGATTCCATCCGCCTGTTGAACATTCAGGAGGAGATGGTAAAAAAAGACCTGATGCAGTGTATCCAGGACAACTGGAAGACACGGCGCAGCCTGAGTGTGGGACCCAATAACAAACAATGAGAACGCTATGATGGACAATAATAGAAAAACACTGAACAAACGGGAAATCCTTATGGGACACGCATACGTATTCCTGTTTTTTTTCCTGACGACCGTGGCGTGCTGCCTTGCCATCTTCATGTGGAATTCGGACTTCAGGATGTTCGAGCAGAAGGAGTTTGTGAAAATCAAGATGGACCGTATCAAGGACTTCCAGCAGGAACAGGCCGAAAGCCAGATGCCCGTGGACTCCCTGTTCCGGAAGATAGAGGCTTTCCAGCCCGGCGTGTATGCCCAATACGAGGAGGACGACATCCACTACCTGATCAACAACCTGCGGAACACCTACGAAAGGAACAGCTGGGACAAACGGTACAAGCTGTTCATGCATATCGCCGATTTTTATGCCATGTGGTTGTCGGACAAGAAACAGCTGTGGAGCATCGAACAAAACATACGCCTGTTCAAAGCCAATCTGGAGGAGTGCGAGATCGGCTTGCGGAAGAAAGAGGAAGACCTGCGCTCGGGAACTAAAAACAAATGACGCCATGGGAAAGATTCGTACCAGAAAGATTCTGTTTGTAGTTGCAGCGATGCTGCTGTGTGTGCTTGTCGCCGTGCTGATCCGGCTGTTTTTTTCCAACCGTATCGTACGGATGACCCTGACGCCCATCGAGGTGGAAGTCGGGGAAGCCGTTCATTATGCGGACAGCACCCGCAACGCGAGCTCCTGGCTGTGGGAGTTCGGCAACGGGGATGTCTCGCATGAACGGAGCGGCCAGTACGTGTTCAAGGAACCGGGGCGTTACCAGGTCCGCCTTCAGGTGGACCATTCGCTGGAGAAGAAGCAAATCGTCAAGGTGAACAGACGGGCCAATAATTACGGAAGCGACCAGCTGGTCAAGATAGAGGCGCCGGCGACCGCCTTCCAGGGTGAGATCATTTCATTCAAGGGGTACGGGCCGTCGAGGGAATGGCGCTGGCAGTTCGGTGAATCGGGTATTGTGGACTCACGGGAGCAGAATCCGCTCTATGCCTACTCTGAGCCGGGCAGGTACGAGGTGCTGCTGACCACGGAAGAGACCCAATATCCGGTCCGGCACACCATTGAGGTTCTTCCGCAATATGCGGAGAACGACTCGACGGACGTGCTTGTCGTTATCGGCAACGACATCCGCGAGCATTTGCAGGCCATCGTGGACGGCAAGCCGTTCAATGTCCATTACAATTATATCCTCAAGAAATATCTCTGCGGAAATCCGGACATTGCGGTGACGGTCAACAATAACAAAAAGAATGACTTCTACTCCTATTGCCAGGGATTGAAAATCATTGCCCGTCGGAAGACCCTCATCGACGAGGTGTTTGTGGATATGGGTGATAACCTGAACAATGAATGCGTGATGCAACTGATGGTGACGCAGCACGAACGTTTTTCCGAATCAAAAAAGTAATGTGAGGCATGAAAAAGAACTGTTTGTCAATCCTGTTGAAAAGAGGATGGATTTGCGGAAGCATTATCTGTCTGGCGGCCTGCGGACCGGTACACCGTTTTACACGCGTGAAGAATGTCCCCCGCGAATATGTACGGAACTATTCCGTCGAAGGCGTGAAAGTCCCCCGCAGCCTGTCGCTGTTCAAGCATGACCCGTGGATTGTCTTTGCCAACGAGCCGGGGACAACCTACCTGAGTCCGAGCGGGAAGAATGAAATGCGCCCCGTGAACTATATGGATGCGTTTCTGGTCATCAAGCGCAAAGGCGACTGGCTCCAGTTGATCCAGTATGACCCCGCCATCCTGAAAAACGGAAGGCTGAAAGAGTGGAAGCAGGCCCGGTATTGCGGATGGATCAACCGGGACAACCTGTTGCTGACCCGAAGCGGTGTGACCGACATAGCTACGGGCTTCAAGAACAAGCAGGTGGTGATGCCGGCCGACAGCGCGGCACTGGCTGAACCGGAAACGTATTTCGTTGATGATTCCGTAAAACTGTTCAAAGATACCGACCTGACACAGGAAGTGGGCAGAATCCCGTTCTACGGCATTGTGTATCCTTATCAGGCATCGGCGGACAAAGGATGCGTGCTTGTGGCAGACCGGCCCAAACTCGATGCCGACAGTATCGGGGGGATGCCTGTCGGGTGGATAGACCGGCGGCTGCTGACCGAAATAGGCCAGCAACTGCATGTGGATATCGCCTCGCTGCCCGACAGCGCACTGTTGTTTAAGGACAGTGAACGAAAGGATACCCTGACGCTGGCATCCGATGATATGCGGCAGGTACGGGAGTTTGCCGGGCGGCATCCCGCCATCCGGTACAGTCCGGTGTTGTCCTACCGGCACAATGATACGGCGTTCTGTTTCAGAACGCATGTGTCGATGCCGGTCATTGACAAACGGGAAAGCTATGTGCTGAACGTGAACGGCCATCCGATTTATTACGGAACCTTCAAGAACAAGATAGAAAAGGACCTGCAAAAAATAAACCTCGTGTTTGTCCTGGAAGGAAAGGATAAGGCCATCGAACAGTTTCCCGCCGTGGTGAATGCCATCCAAGGGTTGCAGTCCCAGCTGGCGAACGATGAGAGTTTCTCCTTCAAGTTCGGCGCCGTGCTCACTTTCAACGAGCCGGACAGCCGGGAAGATCCCATCTGCAAACTGACTCCCGACTATATGGAATTTCTGGACTTTCTGTCGGACAAGGCACGGAACGCGGAAAAACTGAAACCTGTTTACGGAAGATTCGGCAGCTGGTCGGGTGTCCGCACAGGGGTGGAACTGTTCAACAAATGTCGGGACGAGAGCAATGTCCTGGTGGTGGTAGGTGACAAGGGGTTCAACAGCGAATGGGCGGATTCCACTCTGGTGGACCGGCTGGTGGAGAATAACTGCCGGTTGCTGGGGTTCCAGCTTTACGGCGGAGAACCGGACAACTTCAACAATTTCGTGCTGCAAATCGGGAACATGATAGACTGCTCGGCTCCACGCATCAGCCGGAAGAAACGGGAACTGATTGTGTATCCCGAACAACTGCGGAACGGAAACGAATATGCGGAGGTGAACCACAATACGTATTGCCTGGACTTTCCGAACCGGAGCATGACACAGGGATGGCTTGTCTTTCCGCAGAAAAACGAGTCGCTGGAGCTGGAGGGGCTGACTACCGCCGTGGACTCCATGCTGTTGCAGGTGAAGTTTGACAATACGCTGTTGGGCAACAGCCTGACAAGGGCGTTTGAGGAGGTGGGAACCCACCGGTATAAACTTGACTCGACGCTGGTGGACTACTATCATATCCGCAGGTCAGGCGTGCAACCGATATTGTCTGTCCTGCCGGGTATCGAACCGGGATGGAAACTGCCGGCAGAGCCTGTCGTATTGCCCGACTCGCTTTCGTCCGTAACGGACTATTACCTGCTCGTCAATGAAGAGGAGTTCAAGCGGCTGAGAAAGTATGTGGAAGTGCCCGCCAAGCTGGTTCTGGACTATAAATATGAGGCGGTCAAAAAGAAAAAGCAGGCGAAGGCCGATATTTGCAACTGTCCGGACGATTATCTGCCGGCAGATACAGAGGAGGCTACTATACGTGTGAAGACGGACAGCCTGAACATACCGGAATATGCCCCGACGCGCCGTGTGAGAAGGCAACTGGTAAGGCATCTGCTTTCGGAACGCAACAGGGACAAGTACTGCAAGACGGGAAGAAGGGATTTCCTGAACATGCCTTTGTCGGAAGCGTTGCAACGGTTCACATCGTGTCCTGTGGATTATCCGTTCTTCGAGGTTTACCGGGTCAAGGACTTGCGGAAAAAGGAGATGATTACGGATGTGGAACTGGACGGGCTGATTGAGTATTTCAAGGAAAAGAAAAAACTGCTGGATGAGGCTGCCGGCAAGGCGTTCCGGTCTAACGGGCAGGCTTATTATTGGATTAGTCGTGATTTGTTACCATAGTTGCTTACTTGAAATTTTATTATTATGATTTATCAAGCTATATTGAAAATTCGTGGCAAAGAAATTCCGATACTTTATTACAATTATCGCTGCCATATCCAACACTATGATGATTCGAACCTGAGAAGAATCATCCAGCTGCACATACAGGTTTGTGAAGAAATCGGCAACCGGGAGAATCTGCCGGTCGAGGGGGATTTGATTACGCTTGCGTTTGAATGCAGCGGAGACGAGGCGTTTTTTTATGACTGGCTGAATGAAGGGATGATGCAGGACGGGGAAATCCATTTTATCTATAATGAGGTGGAGGTTGCGGATATTTTCCGGTTCTGGGATTGCTATTGTGTGAAAATGGAGGAATACATGAGTGTCGGGAACGCTCCGATGATGATGGTGGTGTATTTGTCGCCGGGGATTATCAAGAGGAATAATCTGGAGGTGAGGGAGAAGGTTTGGAAGGTAAGTGACATTTCTAATAAAATTGCTACATTTGTAACAAACATAGATGATGCATCTTATAATTCTTTAATGAAAGTTCCTAATGGTGCTGTCTTTGTAATTTCTGTGATTTATGTAAGGCCTCCATTTAAATTGAAAAAAAAATTTCAGAATAATTTATATTATGAAACAGAAATGAGAAGACAGCTAAAAATGCAAGAAGATGGAATTAACAATATGACAATATCTGAGTGGTTAAAGAATAGAGAAAAATTTAAGAATGAAAGACGAGATCCTGATTCTAAAAATTTTCAACAAAACTTTAGAGAAAAATATCGAAGTGATAGGATCTTTGAATATATGTCACAAGGTGAAAATATTGATCCTAAAGTTATAGAGGCAAAAGTAGATGCTGAATTGGAAAATTTAGCAGCGTTACATAACCCGGATCAAATAGCGGGAGGAGATGTAGAAAAAGTATATCAAATGGGAGATAAAAGGATTAACTCTTCTATTGGAGCTCAATGGGGCGGTGCATATAAAGGACGAGCTCAAAATATAGAAGAGGAACTACTACGAATTATTGCAGGTCCTCCTCCTATGACAGAAAAGGAAAAAAGTGTAGTTAAAATGAATGTTAATTTAGTTGATAATTTAGAAATAGTAAAATAATATGTTTGAGAAATTTTTAGCAAAAAGCGTAAATTCTATTAAGTTGGGAAATATTGATGAAGAATTCATTTCTCAATATCAACATCGTGTTTCTAGTAATTTGATTCTCTTATGGAAAGAAATTAGTATAGGAATTTATTGTGATGGATTGTTTAAAATAGTCAAACCTGATGAATTTCAGGAAATAGTAGACGAATGTTATCCCATGGATGGGTTTGGTTTTGTTACCCCATTTATGGTAACAGCTTTTGGTGATATCTTTGCTTATGTAAAAGATTGTAGAATTGATGATTATGTAGTTTTTATAAATGTAAGATATGGAACATTTAAGATACTGTCAGATAATATAGAAGTTTTAATTAATATGATAATATTCAATAAGGGTTGTCTTGAATCATGGTTTTCGTTAGAAAAGTATGAAATAATAAAGAAACTAAAGGGGAGTCCTGATATAGATGAATGCTATGGATATGTTCCTGCTTTGGTTGCAGGAGGACAGAATAGTATTGATAATATTCAAATAGTTAAAATTATTCCTTATATTGATATACTTATTCAATTAACAGGTAATTTGAAAAGAGATAAATAATTGTAATCAGAAAAATTGTATATGTCGCAAAATGCTTTCAAAATTGATATTGTAGCTTTTATATCAATTAATTCAAATTACAGTTATGAACTCTCTTATATGGAAAACATAGCTCGGAACTTCACGAAGAAGTATCCCAGCTACCTTATCCATAAGAAAAGCGAAGACAAGATAAAAGCCTTTTTGACCGATACGGTCAAAGCAAAAGTAGAAACCTTTGCCGACGCAGAGGCGAAGGGCATAGCTGTAACCGAAGTACGGGAGATAGCGGACTTGATAGCAGAATATGAGGGGATGGAAGGAGAACGGAGCAGTTCTTCACCTTTCGGTAATCATCCTACGGATGCTCCCTCTTTGGGTAGTACCGGAGTGGAACTTGCTATGAGTATGGATAATGGAACTTCGGATATCCGTCCTGTCAATGTAGCTAAACCTACAGGTGTATCGGGGAAACCCAAGATAATGAAACGAAGTGTTATCCGTGTAACCGTGGAGTTGGAAGTGCTGATGGAAACCAAACAATACCTGCATTTCTTGCAGGAACTGCCAGAGTTGTTCAGCCTGCATGAGTTCCCGAACCTGCGTTGCAGAGTAACATGGAAACAGAAACGGGTGAGCTATCAGGAATCTCCATTGCCCATTGAAGTGAAGGTTGTGGAAGACCATAAATATCAGCGGTGGTTTGTGACCTTTACGGTGTTGATGGTGCTGTGTTTCATCGGGATTATCACCCTGTTCTTTTCCATTCCGAACCTGTATAAGCAGGACATTCACTTTTTGCGGAATGATACGATTCATCAGGAGTTCTCCATTTCTAATAGCCGGATAGACTTGAAGAATGTTAATTTGATGAATAATGGTGGAAAGGATACGCTTGTTATCAAGGATAAAAAGATTATCATTGTCAAATAAAAAATGATGGAAAATTTGATTCTGATACATAGTGTAAAAAACGTGTTGTCTCATAGCGGATGTCCAGAAGATCTGCTGGAGAGTTATTTGCAATTCTTACAAGCCGGAGGGCAACAGGTGCAGATTGTCAGAGGCGAAGTTACTATGATGTTCCAAAAGGAGATGCAATACCGTAAACGAAGGAATGAGGAGATGAAAGGAACCGTCACGTTTAGCAATAAGGAGAAACATAATGCCGGGAGCTCCGATATAGGGGTATTTGTCGGAATGGAGTTTGTCCAATGCTGCTTCGGACATGGGATTCCTGCACGAGTGTTGGATGTGCGGAGGGAACATGGAGAGGTGGTGAAGGTTGTTGTGAAATTTGGTTGATAGTGCTGTAAATAGTAATATGGGAAAAGGTGACAGTAGAACAAGGAAAGGAAAGCGATTTATGCATTCTCCCCGGAAATTTTTGAAGAAGAAACAATTAAATACTAGAAATATGGAAAATAAGAGTGAATATGGTATATATGAAGAGTTCTTAAAGAATTTTGATTCTGTAAATTATAAGAATAAGGACTCATCTATAATTAATAATGAATTTCAAAAAGTAATAAGTGAACTTTGTGAAAAAGATATGATTAATGTTGCTTTGCAAGCAGAATTAGATCGACAAGTTTTTTTAATAAGAAAGTCTTTTGAGTTTCAAGATGATGAAACAAAGGGGACAATTAAAGGATTATCGTGGCAAATGGCAGGAACACAAGATATGGCAAATGGAGACAAAATACCTTTTTATTGGCCTAATGTTAGAAATCTTACTAAAGAAAACTTCGAGTTCTTTGAGCAGCGTTATAAAAAAACGAATAATCTCTATGCAAAAACCGAATATGGTTTGATGGTATATTTCGGACAAAAAACAGACTGGTCGAAAAATAACAGTTTCAAGCTTCAGTTATGCAACGAATTAATCTCCTTAGCTCAAGAATATTATGGTGAAGCTCAAAAAGGAGAATATTTCAAATTGGGATATGTTCTTAATCGTTTGGAATTGGCTTTACAAATTGCAATAAATAGTAAGTTTGAAGATTGTCAAAAGGCAATCATTGAACAAGTTTTTGATATACAGCAACATTGGAGTGTAAATGATAACACAAAACATGTTCCTTTAAATTATTCAAGGTTCATGTTAGAGCATTATAGCATTTGTAAAAAATACATAGATTTTGAAAAAGTTATAGAGCGTAATAAATATGCTATCAGCTTGATAGAAAAAGATAATCTTTATATGGCCGCAGATGCTATTGAATTTACGGATAAGTTAAAACAAAAAATAAATCTTTCGATAGAAGATTCTTTAAGACAGAGAGCTGAGGTATATGAACAGATTGCCAAAAGCAGACAGGAAGATATAGCTTCAATGCATTTTATAAAATTAGCTTTGGATATTTATCTTAAAATAAAGGACGATGGAAAAATAAAAGAGATGGAAGAGCTATACTCTGAAAAGAGAAATACTTTCCAATTGACAGAAACTTCCATTCCAATTCCAGATGATTATATAAAAACAATTGATGAAGCTGTAAAACGGACTATAGAAACTTGTTCTGTAGATGAGTTGTTAGATCAATTTGCAGGGACTCCTTGGTATGAAACAGATGATTCTATCCAAGCCTTATCTGATGTTGTGGACAATGGGCTTATAGGTACTCTTCCTTTGTCATGCTTTGACAGATATGGCAACACCGTTAAAACATACACACCGGCAGAAGGAAAATTTTGGTCCACATATAGTTTCTTCTTCAAATTTGGTACATTAAAAATGTTCAAATTATTTATGTCAGCCATCGAATCTCAAAAGTTATCATACGATTTAGTTTTAACCTATTTGGAAAAGACATGGTTAAATGAACCTGTTGAGAGAAACTATAATGGTAAGAAAGTTCGTGTTGTTCCTTTAGATACTGTCAAGCCTGGATTAAAGAGAATATTTGATGAACTTAAACAAACAGATGAAAATTATATTCCTGATTATGTTACTATTGTAGATAGCTTAACACTTAAAATTGAAGGCCTTTTGAGATTTTTTATTGAGAAACTTAAAATACCCACTTTTGCTAAGAGACGTTCAAAAGATGGAGATGTCATAATGGAAAAACTTTTTGATGATATTATTGCAGATCTTAAGGGAACTCCAGAGAGACCTTCTAGTTTTGTCAAAGATCATCTTACCATGCTCAAGTATGTAATGTCAGAGAAAATAGGCTGGAATTTGAGAAATGAAGTAGCACATTCTTTACTTCAAATCGAAGATTATTCGTTAGATAAAGTTGTTGTCTTGTTCTGCTTAATTCTTAAATTGAGTAAATACATATTTAAAGAACAGTGTGAAAATTGAAATCATAAAAGGAATAAAGTGTAATTTATTAATATAGATTAACTGATTTCATGTTTTGATTATGGATGATGATTTGAAAAAAGAAATATCGGATTTTTTCTTGACAGACAGTTCTAATTATTTAGCACGGTATAATGCTTTAATAGATGCATTTACAGACATAAGTACACGTAGTAAAATATTGGTAGATTTATTATTTTCTTTTGAGTGCAGTTTGAAATCTTTGATTTTTTTGAGAAGTAACTCTGATGAAAAATCAACGTACAAAAACATTCGAACTCACAATTTAAACAATCTCTTGTCAAAAATAGACACAGCTAAATTTCAAGATATTGCCAATTTTATCCTTGATGAAAATTTAGATGATATATCCGTGGGGGTTCGTTATACTCTTGAAGCCAATATTAAATTCAGAGAAAACGGCTTATTGGGGAGTAAATATTATGAGACAATAGCGTCGTATCATTGGATAGATAAAGTTTATCAAGAGGCTAAGAGATTGAATGAGTTTGTACGTAACGAAAGCATTTCTATGTTTGGACTTATAACTATAATTAATATTCAAGATATTGATATTAATAAATTGGTTGATCGAGAAAATCGTATCAGGAATATTAATAAACCTTAGAAATATCCTAATATCATTGTCATAAAGAAAGGTATACTAACATCTGAAAAGAAGAACAACAGTACTTAAAGGAGAATAATCTTTTCAGATGTTATGTTTATTTTGAATTAGATAGATTTTACTTGTGTGAGGCATCATCTTTCAACCCCAACCGTTCACATAACTCCGGATCACTTTTGATTCGGTTCATTTCCTCATTAATGATTGCCTGAGCATCCAATTTAATCTGGTCGTAGTTGCGCTGTATCTGCTGCATCATGATATCGTTTCCATCCTTGTCCTTGAACTCGTTGATGACAGGGATTTTCCGGTAAGCCTTTTCCTCCGCGCTGACTTTGGCATGGTCCACAATGATTTCAGCATGGAATATTTTCTGGTCTATCTTTTCGCCAAAATTGTCGGAAACGGCTCCGACAAATGTGCCCTGGGACAGGTTGGCAATCTTGGAAGCCGGGATGAGCGAGTCAAGCTGTGTACTGATGGAGGTGGATACATCCTGGCGGTTGATGGAGACGGACTGCCGTTGCTGGAGCACTTTGCCGAAACGTTCGGAAAGCGTCTTCGCGGTTTCTCCAACCACCTGACCGCTGAAAATATTGCCTACCGTGTTTTGGATGACCTTCGACTCTTTCTCACCGTAATCGCGGTTCAACTGGCTGAAATCCTGAAAGCCGAGACAGACCGCCACCTTGTTGCTTCGGGCGGTAGCGATGAGGTTGTCCAATCCACGGAAATAGATGGTCGGCAGCTCGTCTATGATGACAGTGCTCTTAAGCTGCCCTTTCTTGTTGATAAGTTTGACGATGCGGGAATTGTATAATCCAAGCGCCGCCGAGTAGATGTTCTGCCTGTCCGGATTGTTGCCCACGCAAAGCAGCTTGGGCTCTTTCGGGTTGTTTATGTCCAACGAAAAATCGTTACCTGTCATCACCCAATACAACTGTGGGGAAATCATGCGCGTAAGGGGGATTTTTGCCGAAGCGATCTGGCCTTGGAGCTGGTCCTGGGCGCCCCCTTTCCAGGCGTCCATGAAGGGGGAAAGGTAGTTTTCCAGCTCCGGATACGAGGTCAGGATGGTAAACAAATCCGAATAAGGTTTGTTGAGCAGTTCCACCGCATGCGGAAAGGAACAATAAATGCCGTTTTTGTAAATCTTTAGGTACCATATGATTGCGGCAAGCAGAATGATGGGTGACTCCACGAAGAAATCCCCTTGCTTTTCAATCCAGGTGCGATTAAGGTTGAGCATTATCGTATAACTCGCCTCGTACGCGTCGGAGATATCCGTCATGAATTCCGGATTGATGGGATTGCAGCGGTGTGACCTGCGCGGATCGTCGAAATTGATGACATAGAACCGGGGCTTGACCTCGTACTTGTCCATGTTGTTCAGCAACGTGTTGTAAGCGATGGTGGAGAGGTCGTCGAACTTGTAATCGTAGATGTAGCAACTGTATCCTTTGGAAATCATCTGGCGTATGTAGTTGTTTACCACGGCATACGACTTACCCGAACCGGGCGTGCCCAGCACGATGGTGGCACGGAAGGGATTTACCACGTTGATCCATCCGTCATGCTGTTTTCCCTGAAAGCGGAAGCTGGTGGGCAGGTTGACGGAATACTCATTCTCCAACAACCGGGTTTCCTGCCGGAAGGATTCGTTTTCGATATTGAACACATCATCCATCAGGTTATGCCTGTAAAGCCGGCTCATCCACAACCCCGCCATCAGCAGGCCGAGATAACCTGCGGTAAGTGTTATGACGTACAGTATGGTGCTTGTCATGTGGGGCAGGGACAGGTCAAGCAGCCACCAGTTCAGAAAAAACAGCACGCATCCGGCTACCAGCGCCGCGTAGATTTTGGGCCAGGTGATTTTTTCACCCTTGACTCCATGCGTACCCAGGCAGGATATTGCCAGTAAGGTCACAGCCAGCAGCTTGGTCCAAAGGATGCAGTTGAAAATGCCGGTCGTGTTGTTGAAATTCACCAGAATCCGGTCTGTCACCTCCAGGTTCAGGTTCCATGCGGTGATACTCGGATAACAGTACACATAGACGTGCACCACCAAAAGAAAAATGCTCACTGCCCTGCCAAATTCCATTATTTTGGCAAGTGCCCTCAAATCGTCTTCCTGTTGCATAGGGATGGGGATAAATGGGTTTTGAAAATTGTCTTCCGTTTAAATGCCGCGCGACTTGCGTCTGGCTTTCTTCCTCTTTTTCATACGGCGTGCGAAAGCCTCCTCCTCGTAATCCCTCGGGTTGGTTTCCAGGGAGAGAATACCCGCCGCCTGCTCGAGTGCGCTTTCCGGACCCGCCTTGTGCCGGTGATGCTGCCAGAGTTCCGTTGCCGTATGTCCGTTCCGGTCGTTTTCGGGGATGCCGTCCAGCCACCTGAAATAGTCGTTGAACACGTTTGCGGAAAACTCCTTGCCCATGCGTGATCCGTTGAACACCTCCCTGCGGTCGTGGTCAATGAAGGTGACGCCGTAGATTCGTCCCTGCTCATTCTCACGGAACACCACGCCGATACGTTTCTGTCCGAGCAGTTCCACAAACCGTTGCCGTGAGTCAGCCTGTTGCAAGGCGCGGGCAATGTCCGCCTGTATGGAGGGAGCCCATTTCCCTTCCTTGAGCGCCTTCAGGTTGAGAAGCATCCGTTTTTCCAGCTGTTCGTTGCCAAAGCGTTTTCCAAAGCGGGAGCTCTTGAACGGAGGGCTGACCACCTTGCCGGCATCATCCGTGGCCGCATAGACAATGCCAGTGTAAGGCACGCCGTGGTATTCCCCCCTGACCTGTTTCGCCTCGATATTGAGGGTGGAAAGCAGAGCGCTATACTCCCCGAAGGTCTGGAAACGGTAACTTTCCAGCACCGCCTTGAGGGTGTTGCCTATCTGATGGCGGACATCCCCCAGGGAAGCATCCACTTTTTTCAGTTCCGCTTTCGGATTCCGTTTCTCCGTGTCCGCACCGTTGCGCAGGCCGAAGTCCGCTTCCAGCTCCCGGCAGGCGGTCATGGAACGGCGGTGCTCGTAGGAGTCACTGATTTTTTTCCCTTGTTCGTCCACACAGACACTGACAATATGGATATGGGCATTGTGGGTATCACCATGTTTGTAGGCGATATAAGGCTGGTCTCCATAACCCATCTTCCGCATATATAGGTCAGCCAGTTCCGCCAGTTGTTCATCGGTCAGCTTGTCTTCCGGTGCAGGGGAGAGCGAGATATGCAGGACAGGCTTCTCCGTATTGCGGTTTGCCAGCAGATAGTTCTCGAAAGAGAGCAATGTCAGGCGCATGTCTTCGCTTGGCAATCCCAGCCGGTCGGAAATCATGCGGTTCCCCGAAAGAATCCCCGCCGCTCCGGTCGCCACCTTGTTATGGTTGTAGGCCAGTGCCCCGTACAGACTGGCGCCATGACTTATCTTTGCAACCATTTCCGCTCGTATTCCTGGGTGAGTGCCGTGATTTTCTTGCAGAGAAGCATCAGCTCGACGCTCAGTTTCTCCAGCTTGTAGAGCAGTGACATCGCCCGTTTCTCCCCGAAGTTGTTCTTCAAGGCACGCACCATCTGGTTGTAGTTGTTGCCTATGGCCTGGAACTGCTTGTGGAATTCGGTCAGCTTGATGTAGTAATCCATGGTCGCCTTGTCGATTCTCACTACCTTTATCTGTCCCGAGAAGATGGATTTCTTGATGAACAGCGTGCGGTCCCTGGCCCCGGAATCCGCCAGCAACCTTTCAAATCTGGTGTTCTCCTCGGCGTTCAGGCGGAAGCTGTACTTGCGGTCCGCCGGGTCATTCTTGGGTTTCCTGCCTGTCCTTGTCCCTGTTGTTTTCTCCATAATGCATGAGATTGTTGGTTTGTACTTTTTTTCTTTTCCAGAATCCGCGACTTTGGAGCGGATTCCCCCGCCCGGGGGCGGGCAAGTTGGTCCTTGTCGGACAAAAGACTTTTTGTCGGACAAGGACACAACTTGCTCTGTTCGTTTGAACAGAGAATCCTCCTTCGTCGGATTGCTGCGCGACGTTCACGGCGTGCTGTGGTCCGATGAAGCATGTTCCTCTCCATTGACGGATTTTGATTTTGCAAAATTAGATGGTATTAACTGGTTGGTAAATAGTGTTTTATATGATATTTGATGACATCTGACGACATCTGATGTCAGGCCGGGGAAATGTTGGCGGAAGTCTCAAAAATAGCCGTTACTTTTGGCACAGTGCATGAGGGCATACATTGGAACATTGTCCTGTAAGGTGTATTGCTTGCCTGCCACAGGCGGTACATGGCACGGATGCAATATCATCCCTGTAGGTGCAATGCCCTACATGTTACATGGCATTCCTGCATGGCGGGTTACATTGCATGAATGCAATACAGTACGGGTTGCATTGAACTCCGTATTACATGAATGCAATGCACCTTATATGGCAATACCCTCCGGTAACCGACAATACATTGGTGCAATAGGGTACGCAATGTATTCATGCAAGCGGGCAGGCAGTGCGTCATTGCCATATACCGACAGATGCATTGTCATGTAATGAAACAGAAAAAACAGAACCGGACAGATATGAAACCAAATTATACACTCTAAATTCAAGCCTATGAAGAAGGAACCTTTATTTGTCGCTTTGAGCAACCAGAAGGGCGGTGTGGGAAAATCCACGTTCACCGTGTTGCTCGCCAGTTACTTCCATTACCTGAAGGGATATAACGTGCTTGTGGTGGATTGCGATTATCCGCAGCACAGTATCAGCACCATGCGGGACTGGGAAGTGGGAACCATTGAAAAGAACGTGCATCTGCAAAACCAGCTGGTGGAACAGTTCGGGACAAGCGGAAGGAAAGCCTACAGCATCCTGAACTCCACTCCGGAGGAAGCCCGGGAAACTGCCGGCCGTTTCCTTGAGAAATCGGGACTGGACTATGACCTTGTCCTTTTTGACCTCCCCGGAACTGTGAATGTGCCCGGTGTCTTCCGGTCCGTAATCAATATGGACTATGTATTCACTCCCGTCACACAGGAGAGAATGGTTATGCGGAGCAGCATGGCTTTCGTCCTTGCCATCCGGGAATACATGCACCGTCATAAGGATGTGCCCTTGCGTGGCATCTATATGTTCTGGAACCGGATGGACAAACGTGTGTCCAAAGACCTGTATAACAGCTACACTGAAATTTTCCGCTCGCTGAAATTGCCGGCGATGGAAACCGTCATTCCCAGTGCGGAGCGCTACAATAAAGACTTCGGGATGAAGGGATTTTTCTTTCGCAGCACCTTGTTCCCTCCAACCCCTTCCGCATTGAGGGGCAGCAATCTGGACTTGCTGGCAACAGAGATAGAAACCATACTGAAACTTCAATAAGAACAATCATGGCTACCAAAAGAAGAACGGATTACCAGGTGGATGAGGAGGCATTGAAACGTATGATGGCCGGGGATGTAACAGCATTGGACAAAATGGCTTCTCCCGCTGAGGCTCCGGAAACAAAAAGCCGGCCTGCCCCTTCCCAGGAGAAGCAGGAGAAGAACTCCGCCGGTTCTCCCAAACAGCAGATAAGAAAATCCACGGATGAGGCGTCCGGCCCGGATGAATACCGGCGACGGTTTCTGAAAGAGAGGCTGTCCGGTTCAAGAAGGCAGACCTATATTCACGATGCTTTGTACAGGACTGTTGCCAAATTATTGCCTGTCATTGCGCCGGATATGTCAGTTCCCATGTTTTTAGGCAGTGTCCTGTCGGACCACCTGGAAAGATATCAGGATGTTATCAATGAAATATATAACCAGGAAGCAAATCAAAACCCTTTGGAATGGAAGAAATAGTTTATTTGTCAGTAAGGATCGGCTGTGCCGGCTACTTGTTATACAAGTTATGGAATCAGAAAAAACGGATCCGTAAGATTTGCGGGCTACTCTATCCCCCCGGGAAAAAGGAGAAGGAGGAAGAGGGAACATCGTGCGGTACAGGACCGGGTGATGTGATGGGGGCTACCCGATTTGTCTATCTGGACGAAAACGCGGGTACGTTTGCCGCCCCCTACATGAGCCAGCCGTTGGAAACCGGGAACGATTATCTCGGAGAGGAAGAGGCGGTGCCGGAGAATGAGGTGGAGTGCGGGCTTCCCCTGGAAGAGATGAGACTGTTGAAAGAGGAACAGGAAAGGCTGGACGAACAGGCTCCCGGCACGGAAGGTATCGCTCCGGTAATCACGTCCGATGACCTGCTCAATGCCGGCGATGTGCTGCTTAATCTGGATGGCGCCCAAATGAACGAGGAGAAAAAACGCCGGGCTGCCGTCACCTTGCATGCCATCCGGGAAACGGACATGTTTGAACTGATTTCATCCCAGGTGGAGAATAAAAGCCTGATTGAGGAGCTGATGGACCAATATATCGGCAATGATGGAAATGTATTGCCGGTGAAAAGAAAGAAAAACGAAGGACGGCCGGAACATGCCTGGAGACAGTTTCTCTGAACCCGGCGGCAGTCAGTCCGAAACGAAAGGAAGAGGCTTTGGAAGCACCTGCCTTGTACCGCTATCATGGTTGCCTGTTCCCGGTTCCTTTGTCATACCTGGCTCTTTAAATGTCCATATATTTTGATTATTCGGTTGGTAACGGATTCCTTTCCGAAATCATATATAAGCTAAGATGTTAATGAAAAATAATTCATTACGTTTATCCTATCTTTTTCTAAGAAAAATATTGTGTTTTTGAATGGAATCTGTATATTTGAGACAGATTTCAAAAATGAATTATAGAGCCGTGATTTATCAGGAAAAACGAATGTCAGTATCGCGGCTATGGGATTTGAATAACCGGTAAGCTATATCGGCATTGCAATATTTTAAAGGAGTGAAATGTTGCAAGTATGAACTAACTCCAATTTTAAAGGCTATGGGAAAACAGATTGCCAAACTAGGTATCCGTCCGGAAGACCTGAAAGACAAGACGGTCACTTCGGAACAGTTGGAAAAGACGAAAGGCGGGAAAGCCGCCGGGTCTGAAGAGTGTGTATGCTACTGCGGTTGCTATACCGATGACTCCGCTTTCGGTGTAGATTTCAACTGGTGGTCAAGAGACTGGGATTGATTCCTGCATTGTACGATGCTTTGTAAACAGATTAGCCACTATGGAAAAACAAAAAACGAATAAGTTTCCCCTGGTCAAATTGTTCACAGTTGACGGGGCGTCCTGTTATTTATATGACGGCAGAGCGAACATGTTCCTGTCGCTGTCCGAGACTGAGAAGAACCTTGTCTGTGAATACATGGCGTCGTATGGAACTTCTGAAGGAGAGCCTTGCCCGGCCTCCTTCCCTTTCGGTGCCGCCGCTTTCATCGCCCGTCTTAACGGAAACGGCATCCTGCTTCCGGGTCCCCTGGAAGCGAGGACACCTTCCGGAATGCGTGGTGAGGAACAGTTATGGCAACAATGGGAGGAGGAAGCCATTCCCAAAAAACTGACACTGGAGATGACCAATACCTGCAATCTGCGTTGCAGGTATTGTCCCTATACAATCAACGAGCAACGCGGACAAGGAAAAATGCACGCCTCCCATCACTTGAAAGAGGAGGATGCGCGGAAAGCCATTTCGGATTATTTCCATGAATACACACGTATTTTCCGCAAGGTGGAACCGGAACACAGGACACTGTTCCTGAAACGGAATCCTCCCGCCGTCAGTTTCTACGGCGGAGAGGCGCTTCTGCGTTTTTCCCTGCTGGAACCGTTGGTGAAATATGTGCTCTCGCTTCCTTGGAAGGAACATCATATACCTGCGGAGAAGGTCGTATTCCACATAACGACCAATGCCACGCTGCTGACACGGGAGATGGTGGAATTCTTTATACGGTATCATTTCACCCTTGCCATCAGCTTCGACGGTCCTCCGGAGGAGAATGACAAGTACCGCGTGTTCAAAAACGGGCAGGGTACGGGAACGGTGGTGGAGCGTGCCCTTGACATGATCCGTGAGGTTTCGGAAGAGTACCTGCTGAACCATGTACACATACAGGCCGTGCTGGCCCCCGAATATGACCATGACAAGGTCGGCAGATACTTTGAGGGGCGTAGCCTGAACGGTTGTTATGGCGGGGTCCGCCAGTTTTCCTACCTGGAATTCAGTGATTACAGTGAAAGCAAGAAGACGGACAAGCAACTGGCGCAGTTCAATATCCGGGAGCGGATCAAGGAACTTTATGAAAAGGGCCTCTCTCCGGAGGAACGGTACCAGTATATTCTTCGTGACCCCCTGATCAGCGCGTGGCTGCGGTATGTGTACGCCATTCTGACCAAGGTCGGTGACGCACCCTCACACAAAGCCAGATATTTCAATTCATGCTATATCGGGCGTACCAATCTGTTGCTTGACACATACGGCAACCTGCATCTCTGCGAACGGTCGGATTTCTCCATGCCTGTCGGTGAGGTGAACTCGGGCATCAACCGTACCGCCGTCCGGCAAATGTACCGTGATTTTTTTGAGAAGACAGACAGCCCGTCCTGCCGTTCCTGCTGGGCCGGCCGCTTCTGTACCCTCTGCACCGCCGCGCTTATCAAGAACGGTGCGGTTCAGGAACCTGACCGTTCCATTTGCAGGAGCTTGCGGCACGCACAGGAGAAACAGATAGAGGACTTGCTGTATATCAAGGAGTATTATCCGGAAATTCTGGAACAGATGGAACGTATGTATTTCCAGGCGAATGACATAACGCTCGGCGCTTTTCATGCCTACGTCAAGGAACAACAAGACGTCGCCCCATGAGGTTCAGGGTGTCCTACCAGCATGACTCCATGCAGTGCGGTGCGGCGTGTCTCCGTATGGTCTGCAAGCATTACGGAAAGGAATATGCCCTTGACTTCCTTTCCGAGCAATGCGGCTGCATGATTGACGGGGTTTCCTTGCAGGCCATTCGCGAGACGGCGGAGGACCTGGGATTCCGGACATTCGCCGTATCGGTCGGTCTGTCCGAATTGCAGGCCGGATGGTGTCCCTGTATCCTTCATTGGGAGCGTAATCACTTTGTCGTCCTGTACAGGATTCATAAGGATAAGTATCATGTTGCCGATCCGGCCAAAGGGACGGTCATATACCGGAAAGAAGATTTCCTGAAGCGTTGGGCGGGAGACGGGGAACAGGGAATCGCCTTGTTACTTGAACCCACACAGGCTTTTTATGACTTCTCTTCGGGCATGGAACCAAAAGTCCCGTCCCCTTTCCGTTTTTTATGGAGGTACATAGCTTCTTATAAAAAAGCATTTGCATCGGTCGCCTTGACCCTGCTTGTCGGCAGTCTCGTACAGCTGGTGCTTCCGCTGCTTGCGCAAATGATGGTCGACAAAGGTGTCGGTCATAAAAATATCCCGCTTGTCTATCTGATTCTCGGCGGCCAGCTGGTGCTTGTGCTTGGTTCTGCCGCCATGGAGTTTGTCCGCAACCGTCTTCTGCTGTTTGTGGGGATGCATGTCAATATATCATTGATAACCGACTTCTTCACCAAACTGTTCCGCCTGCCGATTTCATTCTTCGAGACAAGGACCACCGGGGATCTTTTGCAGCGTATCGTCGATCACCGCAGGGTGCAGGATTTTCTTACCGGACAGGTTCTCTCCGTCTTGTTCTCGGTAATGGTCTTGTGCATATTCATGGGCGTCCTGTTTTCATATAACAGCTTCCTGTTCCTTGTCTTTCTGGCGGGAAGTATCGGCTACGGCCTGTGGACCATGTGTTTCCTGCATAAGCGCAAGTTGTTTGACTATATGATTTTCGAGAAACAGTCGGCCAGCAACAACAAGGTATACCAGCTCCTTACTTTCATGCAGGAGATAAAGCTGCAAGGCGGCGAGGGAAGGCGCGCCGGGGAATGGGAGGCGTTGCAAAAGGAGCTTCTTGACATCCAGATGAGGTCTTTGAGCCTGCAACAGTTCCAGCAGACAGGCGGGATATTTATCAGCCAGTCCAAGAACCTGGTTGTGACGGTCATTGCCGCCGTTTCCGTCATTGAAGGGGAGATGACTTTGGGTATGCTGCTTGCCGTGCAATTCATTATCGGGCAGTTGAACATCCCGATTGAACAGCTGATGCAGTTTCTCTATAATTTCCAGAATGTGCGGCTAAGCATCGAGCGTATCAGCGCGATTCATGGGAAGGCGGAGGAAAGAACGGGGAAAGAGATACCGGAACAGCCGGAGATTTCCCGAAAGGATATCCGGATTGAACACCTGGATTTTAAATATAACCTGCATGGCAAAACCAAGGTGCTGGATGACATAACGCTGACCATTCCGGCGCAACGTACCACCGCCATCGTGGGCGCAAGCGGAAGCGGAAAGACCACCCTTGTCAAACTGTTGCTGGGCTATTTTGCTCCTACAAGCGGAAATATCTTTCTGGGGGACACTCCCTTGCAGGATTATGATATGACATCGTGGAGGCACAGCTGTGGCGTAGTGCTGCAAGACAGCCATGTGTTTTCCGAATCTCTGGCAAGGAACATTGCGGTGGAGGACAAGCATATAGACCGTACACGTCTCCGGACCGCCGCCCGTCAGGCCAACCTGGAAGAGTTCATAGAGAAACTGCCCTTGAAATACCAGACGATGGTGGGGGCTGAAGGCGTGGGGCTGAGCCGGGGACAGGAACAGCGTATCTTTATCGCCCGTGCGCTCTATAAGGACCCTTCGTTCGTGTTTCTTGATGAGGCTACCAACTCGCTGGATGCCAACAATGAAAGAATCATTACCGGGAATCTGCTGGATTTCTGCAAAGGAAGGACGGTCCTGATAGTGGCCCACCGGTTAAGCACCATCCGTCATGCCGACAAGATAGTCGTTCTGCATAAAGGCAGGATTGTCGAAGAGGGTACCCATGACGAATTGTGCGCCCGCCATGGGCATTATTATGAGTTGATTAATAACCAGTTGATTGCTATGGGGTGAAATTGTATTTTTTTCAACGGGCGGAATACGATTAACAGACACAATATACCGATTATAGTCCGTCGCTTTCCAACCTGAACAAGCTTCCGGCGGTTTTAGTCTGCGATTTTCTCACCGATATATCCTATGTAAAAGATCTGTTCAGATTCATTTGGACAAAAATGTATTCGTCCCGCACCGGGTGTAAAGCGTGAATGCCAGGAGCAGAGCCTGGTCTCTCCATCCGAAAATAAGATTTTCAATTGTGACAATCTGCTGCGTGTCTCTGATTCCGGTGTCGTTTTGTATCTGAACTTTTCCGGCGAGACAGGTGAGGTGGAGTTAGCCGCCACTCTTTCCAAATCCGATAATCTCCAATAGATTTGTTGTACAACAGCCGGATCTTTGATTTTATCGAGCTGATCCGATGCCTGTTCTGCAAATCTAAGATGCGGAAACAATTTGGCGGTTCGTTTCGACAATACCTTCCCGTTGGTTGGCATATTAATATTTTTTAGGAGAAAATCCCTATGCGTTTCGACTCCATCCGGAGAAACCACATGCTTGCATCCGGATGTAAGCGGCAATTCATTTCCATCCTCATCCAGCAGGCTTATATCCACGTTGTAATTTCCATTGTCCCAAGCGTCTTTTTGCCTGAATCCTAAAGCAAGCGTATTTTCCATTGCTTCCGAGGCCCATCCCAAACCTTTGCATGGTATCCCATTATAAGAGAAACCCAATACGTTGTGCTTGTCTTCAAGGCTGTCGACAGGTTCTAAAGTGCACAATTTGGCAATCAATACGGATTTTAAATCCTTGTCAATCACAGTTTCATTATTCAGGATCCTGTTCCATGTCTGTCCGGGAAGCATTCCTTTTCCCATTGCTTCATTTGTCATACGCACGTTTGAAACGCCTAATTCCGACATTTTAGACAAGCACCTGCCCAATAACGAGAAAGCGTCTTGGGCGTCCTTGTTGTTTGAGAATGCTTTTACACTCAATTCATTAAGATATGCTTCCATGTTTTCAGTCAATTAGCCGGGTCAGTACATCATCCCAACTGTCAAAGAAATTTTTAGGACGCTTGCTCAATTTCCCCTCATCCGTGATTTGAATTTCATCAATATAGGTAACCTCCATATCATCGTCTGCTCCAAAGTCTCTTTGGACAAAGATTACATTCAAATCCTCCTGTGAAATGACTTTTTCTTTCCTTGCCAGCCTTAAACTGTTCAATATATGGTCACTGTGTGATTCTATTATGATCTGCACTCCCTTGCCGGCAGCCAGTGCCATCAGTTTGCCCAGTTCCACTTGTGCGGCCGGATGCAGGTGTGCTTCCGGATTCTCAAAAACAAGCAGGTCGTCTGCCTTTGCCCTGAGCAGGGCTACAATGACAGGCAAGCAATAGGTGAAGCCAAAACCGACTTGTAAAGCCGAGTACTTCTTGCCTTTGGTTCCCGCCATGCCATATTCAAGCCTGATTTTATCTTTGTCTATTTCAGTCGTATTTGCTTTCAACGAAGGAACTTGCATGATTTGGGCCATCCATGCATTCACATTTTCCGTCAGTTGTATCTGCTCTTCTTTCAGGTTGGGATGTCGCATTTCTTTTATGCCGATCTCCTCATTAACCGACAAGGCGTTGTTCAGGTAAGCCGGCGTAAGTTCCCCCTGTATGCCTAATGAGGTATTGTATGCCCTGGCCTCCGATTTGTTATATTGAGCTTTGGGTCCCCACCGCTCCGCTTCCAGAAATATGAATCTGTCATCAAATAAAGAAAGCCCGTGAATATCGCTGCCGGTATATGTATAGCCGACTTCCTCGCTTCCGGCTTCACTGGTGTCCAGTACCCATTGATATTCGTTCCCGTTGTCTTCTTTGATGGATATGCATACACTTTTTTCTTCAGCGAATGTGTAACATATATCTCCGGCAGATTCCAGGTTGACAAAGTCATGCTTCAAACGTAATTTTTTCTTCGGGTTGGATAAATACCCCAATTCATAGTTCTGTTTGAGGAACAGCAATGACTGTATAAGGGTAGATTTCCCCATGCCATTGACACCTGTTATCAAAGTCAGAGGTTTTATGTTGAAAGATTCCTCTTCAAAAACCTTAAAGTTCTTAAGTCTTATTTCCTTTATCATACTAAACTAAGTAAATTTCCTGATAAATCTATCCATTGTATCAAACCGTTTGCGGACGGCTTCTGTTGAAGTCTTCCGCAGTTCCTTTCCGCATAAAAATCCTTTTTCCTCAAAAAGCCGTTTGTATTCCTCTTCAAACCGGTCCGACTGCCGAAGCAAACTCTGATATTCATTATCATTCAACCGGGATATTGAATAAGAAAAGGCGTCAAATAAATTCTTGTTTATCCGTTTCCGTGTGGCTTTGATATTGATGAATGTAATGTCCCCCAGTACATCGTAGCAGCGTTGCATAACAGTTTTAAACCGGGCTGTCTCCCTCTCAAAATCATTTTCAGGCAATGCGGAAAGAGCATCCATCCCTTTATCCAGGAAATCGTCCATGGTTTCTGTGGTATCAAAGAATGGCCGAAGAAGTCTGAAGGCGAAATATCTGCATACAAGTTCCCGGTCGGACATCCCTTTTTGGCTCATCATTTTATGGGTGGCTTGCAGAAATTCGTGAGATTCCGCCAATTCGGCAATGCACTTTGACACGGAACCTTGAAAGAAAGCATTTCTTAGCTCCTCCCTGTTGCGTTGTTTCCCTATCTTGTTTATTCTCTTGAAAATATTGAACTTTACAGCATCAGGAGTGCCGGGGTTGATAACATAAGCTACTATGTTTGTAGATTCAATCCGGCTTCGTAAGTAAAAGGGGATGGAGGAAAAAGACATTCCCTCGCATTCTTTGCTGAAATATTCCAATCCGTCCAACACGAATTCATTTTGGAGGAACTTATGGAGTGAACTGATCCGCTGTACCCCGTCGATTACTGTCCATGGGGTTTTGCTTCCATCCAGGTATATTAACTGGATGGGTAAATTTGCCATAATGGATTCTATAAACGAACTTCTTTCTTTGTCATTCCAGACATTTGACATTCTTTGCAGTTCCTCCGTTCCAGGTATACATAGTTTACCCGTTTCAACCATCTTTTCCAGTTGACTGACGGATATGTATTGCAACCTGATGTCTACGTCATCAGGGCTGAACAATTGCGGGAAAACATACTCCATTCTCATTATAATCCTAATTATCAATTAGCCTATATATACCTGTCCGGGCAAAAATACAACAAAAAATCATGATTGCCACCTTGTCTTGGTAATATTCTGATTTTATTTGCAAAAGTAAAAACATTAGTCTTCTTAATTTTCAAAGAAAAGTGAGCAATCACGCAGATAAATCTTGTATCATACAAAATGTAGTATGAATTAGGCAAATATGTTATTGCTATGACATCTGATGACATGTAGTGACATCTGATGAAACCGCTGAACCATAGCCTGTTAACACCATTTATCTTCGCCGTCGAATTCAAATTTATGTCTTACCCAAACGATTCGACAATGA
>ERZ1026947.105-NODE-105-length-62073-cov-6.367022_pt1 | contig 62073 bp, 47 predicted proteins | sample MGYA00519568_ERZ1026947 | MGnify/ENA primary metagenome ERZ1026947 (study PRJEB26926, sample SAMN06164744) | human gut metagenome | biome: ENVO:00009003; feature: ENVO:2100002; material: ENVO:00002003 | host: Homo sapiens | place: USA | collected 2012 ...
CTCGGAGATGTGTATAAGAGACAGAAATTATATAAGGTAAAGGAGAGAAAATTTATGAAGAAAACAAACAACAAAGGTTTCTCACTCGTAGAGCTTATTATCGTTATTGCTATCATGGCAATCCTTGCTGGTGCTATTGCCCCTGCATTGATCAAGTACATTGATAAGTCACGTAAGTCAAATGATGTAAGTTCTGCAAAGACTATTAAGACAGCAGTTGAGACAGCACTTGGTAACGAGGATTGCTATTCATACTTAACTGGTCTGGCTACATCTACGGCAGATACTGTTATTACAATTACAACAAATTCATCTTCAGCAACAGCAGCTATTGGTGTTGCTGCGGCACCTGCTGGTTATAATGGAGACTTAACTCAGGCTGATATTCAGAAGTTGATTTTCGAGAACATCGGTGAGAAGACACCAAAGCTTAAGTTCTCTAAGGCAATTGATGGATACCTTTCAGCTAAGCCGGATCATTTCTACGTTTCAATCTCAAACAAGGGTACAGTTGCTGTATTCGTTGGTAGCGCTGCTCCTTCTGGTGCAAACCTTGCAGCTGATAAGGGTGGAGATGGTACTAATGCTAAGACATATGTACAGTTGACACCGGAACTGTCACAGGCATATCAGTAAAATTAATGCAGATTCCGTCTGATTTTTCAGACGGAATCTATTTAAAAAATGAGACGGAAAGGTTAGGACAATGTTAGTAACAGTAGTATTTAGCATTTTTTTTGTGTTATATGGAATCGTGATTGGAAGTTTTTTGAACGTTCTGATTTTGCGACTTCCAATAAAGGAAAGTATAACCTTAAAACGGTCTCATTGTATGACATGTGGACACACTTTGTCATGGTATGAGCTCATACCATTATTTAGTTATTTATTTTTAGGTGGAAAGTGCAGGCACTGTAAGGCGCATATATCGGCACAATACCCGATTATAGAGGGCGCGAATGGCTTGATATACGTAAGTATCTTCCTCGCAAAAGGTATTACGGTTGAGACGTTCTTATACTGCCTGTGTGCTTCTGCCTTGTTAGCATTGAGTGTGATCGATTGGCGCACACAGGAAATTCCATTAGGATTCAATATTTTTATACTAATTTTGGGACTGGTTAGACTCGTTACTGATCTGGGTAACTGGAGTCAATATGTAATCGGTTTGTTTGCGGTCAGCGTTTTTTTACTGCTTATTAACTTTGTAACAAAGGGGAGAGGCATAGGACACGGTGACATAAAACTTATGGCAGCAACCGGCTTACTGATGGGCTGGAAACGAATCATAGTAGCATTTATCATGGCATGTATTATCGGAACGGTAGTACATCTCATACGGATGGCTGTTAAGAAAGCCGGCAGAAAACTGGCTTTGGGCCCATATTTATCTATGGGTATATTTATAGCAATGATATGGGGTGAACAGCTCGTGAGCTGGTACCTATAAGTATATGGACGAAAGTCCGAATATAAATCACTGATTAGCGAGGGAGGCTATAGCGAATGGCAAAAAGTAATAAAGTGTTATCCATTGATATCACAAACGAAAGTATTACAATTATTGAGCTGACTGCTTCAGCAAAAAAGCAGACGATGATTCACAATATCATCATATTTGAGACACCGGAAGATTCTTATGAAGATGGTGTATTAAAGGAGCCGGAGAAGATTGCGGAGGCAATTACACAGCAGTTGATGGCTCGCGGTATTAACAATAAGAATGCAATCTTTGTTCTTTCTTCTACGAAGATTGTAAATAGAGAGGTTATGATACCGTTTGTTCCTGAGAAAAAGATCAGAGGAATTATCAATTCAAACTCATCCGAGTATTTCCCTGTAAATATAGAAGATTATGTAGTATCTCATTCTGTGCTGGAGACGGTGACGGATGAGGAAAATAACAAACAGTTACGCGTGCTTGCAGTGGCTGCACCACAGCATATGGTAAAGTCCTATTATGATTTGGGCCAGATGGCAGGTCTGAATGTTGTTGCACTTGATTATATCGGTAATGCAATGTTACAGCTCATCAAGACACAGACAAACCAGAACACAACGACGATGGTTATCCAGTTGGGCAGTGAAAGTACGGTATTAAACATCGTACAGGGTGATAATCTGTTGTTACAGAGAACGGTTCCATATGGTACAAACGCTGTTGTTAATGTAGTAATGGACGAAAAGGGCGTTGATGCGACGACAGCAATGACATTGTTGCAGAATGACAGACTTATCACAGTTGATTTTGATGACAACGAGGTAACAGGCGCATTCCGTTATCTGATTAATAACATTGGTCGTGTTATGGACTTCTATGCATCAAAGAATCCGGATAAGCCGATCGAGGATGTATTCCTGACGGGCGATGGTGCGTTGATTCGCGGTATCGATGGGTTGTTCAAGGTACAGTTGAATGTCAGTACACGTATCATGGATACATTATATAATATCAAGTTTGACCCAAGTATTGACTTGAAAGTATACAACCCGGTATATCTGGTAACTCCAATTGGAGCGGCATTTGCACCGATGGGATTTGTTCTTATGGATACAGCCACACAGGCTACGAAAGCAGAGGGAAGTCTGGCACCGTTTATCGCATTAGTTGCGGTTGCAGCAATTGGTGCAGCCGGTATGGCGTTCTATTCTATTAATAAGAAGAATACGGTTACAGAGAAGAAACAGCAGTTAGAGGCAGATATTGCCCGCGTCAGTGATATCGAAGATATCATTACAGCTTATGATCAGGCACAGGCACAGTACACAGATATGGAGTCTATGTACTACACAACTTATCAGTTAAACGAGAATGTCAGAGAATTTATCTCTGAGTTAGAGAAGAAGATTCCGGCAGAGATAACTGTATCAAACTTTAACTCTACAAATGAAGGCGTAACGATGCCTTGTGTATCAACAAGCTATGATGCAATTGCGGACTTCATTATGCAGTTAAAGACGATTGACTGCGTGGATAATGCATATGTAGCGATGATTCAGAAAGAGGACAATGAAGGTCAGATTACATATAATTTTACTGTAACTGTTAACTATGTACCAATGATGGATGATCCGGCAGCGGACACATCAGAGGATACAACGGAAGCTGCTGATACAGGCGCAGAAGAGTAAGGGGAGGTATGGAAATATGAAATTAAGTAAGAGCAATATCAAGATTTTATTATTTATTGCAGCGGTAGCCATCCTTGGTCTTACCTATCTGTATGTGTTTAAGGATAACATGAGTACTGCAGACAGCATTCAGTCTGAAGTAAATACTTTGCAGACAAGATATGATGAACTGATGGCAAAACAGCAGGACCGTGAGATGTATGAGGAGAAGACAGCAGAGTATAATCAGAAGTTTGATGAGAGACTGGCATACTTCCCAGCTACGCTCGATCAGGAAATCTCAGTTATGTTCATCAAGGGTGTAGAGAAAGATCAGGGCAATCTGCAGTTTGGTGTAAATTCTGTTGGACTTGGTGAGCCAGAGGCATTTTATAGCTTAAGTGCAGCCGCATCTGCAGATGTTGCATCCGACGATGCTGGCACAACTGATACATCTAATGTGGATAATACAGAAGAAGTACTTGCAGCTGGTGGTTACCAGTGTCTGACAGCAGCATTTCCAATTACATACGCAGGATCCTATGAAGGTATCAAGGATTTTATTGATTATATCATGGCATATAAGTATCGTATGAATATTTCATCTATAAATATTGCATATGATTCTCAGAGCGAGATGTATACAGGTAGTATTGCGTTGAATGCATACTGCATCAGTGGTAACGGACGTGAAGCAGATTCCGTTGATGTAGATGTTCCAGAAGGTGTATCGAATATCTTCCTTGGTGGTTCTGGCGCAGCATCTGTACAGACATCCAGCCATGATGCAGGTCAGGGCGAGGACATTGTCAGTGATCATGATATCCTGATTGGTCTGAACAATGCAAACGGTGACAGCTCAGATGGTATCATCGTAAGTGCAGGTAGTGATAAGGTAAGTTCTACTGCAAATTCAGTAGAGACAGTTGCACTTTCTATCACAGAAGAAGATGGAAAGAACATGGTAGAAGTAAAGCTTGGTGATGAGTCATATTCATTTGAACTGACAGACAGTGAGCTTACAATCTATGTGGAGTCATCAGACAGAGTAGACAGTGAGGATAAGAACGGTGTGAAGTTGAATGTAACCAATGGCACAAAGGTTCCGGTTTATGTAAAGGTTGCAGGAGATGACGCGAGTGCTCCTAGATTTGCATTAGGAAGCAAGACAGGTACTGTAAAGGTATACTAAGAAAGGGTGTAATTATGGCAAAAACAAATAATAAAGGTTTCAGTTTAATTGAAATCGTCATAGCTGTTGCCATATTGTCAATCCTTTTGACTCCAATTATTCATCAGTTTTCTAACACCCTGAATACGAGTCGGCGTGCGAAGGCTCTTCAGGAGGCAAACGAGAAGGCAACTTATCAGATGGAAGAGTTCCAGACTGTGTCCAGAGACGAACTCGATAAGGATACCTATTACGGGAAGCCGACAGAAACAAATAACATTGTAGCGGAGCTGTATAGTACGGATGGTGTCTCTCTTTCGAAGACAGTGGAGTACAATACATACAAATATACACTTCCGGATTGCGAGATTGGAGCAAAAAAAGATAAGTATTCGAATGTCGTTGTGCTTGATGATTTGGCAAACAAAGTGCGGGCACAAGGTAACGCAAGCGATCCAACACATTATAAGATTGCTTATGGTTTGACAAAAACTGATTTAGAAAAGTTTGGGGATGGCTTTGAACTGACAAATGAGGGGTCCATCGTGAAATACACGAGCGGAGTGGTTACAGCCGTTGCTTGTACAGATACAACAGCGGATGGAGATCCGGTCAGCTATATTGCAGATCCGAATGATGTGAATCTGGGAAATATGCATGACCTGGATAAAGACAGTGTAGCGATGATCATGGGTGGAACATCAAGCTTTGATACAGAGGCGTTTTCAGCGTTGTTCTCGAAGGCAATGGATCACTTACGTGAATTGGATTATGATTCATGGGAACAGGCATTGCTGAATGTTGATAGCGAGTCTATTTTGTCATCGGAAACACTTTCCACTTCGGACCGTCTGATCAAGATTTACACAGATCAGAAAACGGATGCACAGGGCAAAGATTATTATGTGGTAAAGGTAGATGTATATTATAATTATTCTTATTCGATTCAGGTGAAGGATCTTGATCCGGCAAAACAGGATAAGAATCGTTTTAATGATACTGTTTCCTATACGATATTCAGCCAGAAGTTCTATACAAAGGAACCACCGGAAATTTATTTTGAATATCAGCCATATTGTATATCAGAAAAAGGCGAAGCTGTACAGTATAAGGCGGATGATTATTTCCTGTTTGATAATCATGTGGATGGTTGCAGATTGTATCTTTATAAACCATACAGAGATCAGATGAATGCAGGTGCAGATCTGTCACAGTATGATTTGAAAGGTGAATACTATACATATTATACAAACACATCCAATACAACAAAGGTAAAGATTCATTTTGCCAGCAAAACAAACAATGTACCTGTTTCTCTTGGAGCAGATGGAAAACCGGATATAACGAATACGTTGGATCGTATTTATATCTTTACAAATTTGGATATAAACGGATATACAGAGTATTCAGAGGCAACAAAAAATTCGAATATTCAGTTCTACTCAGATGATTATTTGGACAAATTTAAATATGTAAAGGGTGAGTATGAGACAAAACAGGGTACATCCGATGATGATACGAGTGTGGTTTATCCAAAATATAAGCTTGGAACAGAATATACGATAAATCAGGTAGATGAGTCGGGTGTTCCGCTTCCACAGGATAGCAAAGCTGTACTTTATACATTGAAACAGGATACAAGAAAATCTGACCGCATGTATACGGTTACAGTGACGTTAACACCGTTAAACAACAAAGCACTGAATACAATTCAGTTGTCTGGAGCAAGGGGGGTTAATTAGTTGAAAAAATTAAAGAAACTTTTAAGAAAACTAAAAAACAATGCTGGCTCCAGTATCATCATGGTAATTGTATCAATTGCATTTATTGGTATTGTAGTAGGTGCATTGCTTTCAGCGGCAGTTCAGTCTTATCGGTTAAAATTGGTGGATATGAACTCCAGAGAAAACTTTTATTATGTGGAACAGGCACTGAATGAGATCTATACGGGTGTCGGTTCCCAGACAGTAGAGGATTTGAAGAATGCATATGTGTATACTGTTGAGAACATGGTAGAGTATGATCTTGGGAAAGGACGTTATGTGACGAAATCAGAAGAGGAAACACAGAAGATGTTCACAGATGATTTCTATCGACGCTTATCTAAGAATGAGTTCTTCAAGGATGATAATGTGACTGCTCTTGCAGCAAAGTTGCGGTCATATATTACGAATGATACAGTAAAACTTGATGACAGTCGACTTGTTATAGAAAATATTAAGGATGGAAACGACAATGTTGGAAAAATCATCCGAAATGTGACGTTGACACGGACGGCTGAGTACAATCGGTCTTCAGAAAATGGTGTGTTTACCCAGACAATTACGACAGATATTGTAATTGGGAAACCGGATTTTGCAGTAAAGTTTGATGCAGTCAATGATCAGGATCCGAATATCTTCAAGTATGCATTGGTTGCAGATATGGGTGTCTATGTAGATCAGAAGACAACTCCGCTAACGGTGGCAGGTAATGTGTATGCAGCTTCAGATTATTATAACAAAAACTATAATGAGAGTACCTGGGATGATGATGTAAAAGATGCAGATAAGAAGTTTGTAGGATCTGCAACTTATAATATTACAAACGAAGATGGTACTACAACAAATCTGTCGGATTTGTATGTACACGGCAGTGTAACTTCCAAGAGTGCAGCGGGAGAAAAGACAGCCCCAACATATACCTATTGGAATGCAGAAGATCCAGAGAATCAGCCTTTGGCAAAAGAGTATTATGATGGAGAAAATATAAAGAGTAAATACTCTGGATTTTATGTAAATGGTTCACAGGTATCTATTATGGCAGATACGATTATTGTTCCTGGAACGATGGCTGTTATGGATAAAGGTTCTTTATCTATTTATGGAAAGAATGGTACAAAGACTTCCGAATCAGAAGTCTGGACAGATGATATAGTTCTGGATGGCTATAGTACGGTTGAGACGGTCACAAATGAAGGAACCGGTGTTAAAACGAAAAAGTATAAGGGCTCAAGTGCAATCTTCAAGGCAGACATGTATGTGAAGGATGACACAGAACTGAATTCAGCCGGAGCTACGTTCCAGCTGAAAGGTAGCTATTATGGATATGGAGACAGCACAGAAAAGGATAATCGTAAGTTTACACCAGTTGTCAATACGAAGAATTTCCAGATTACAGTGGAAGATGCAAATGGAAAGACGACGATTGAAAACCGTGGTCACTATAACAGTAGTGCGATTATTGTAAATGGTGAGCAGTCGACGTTGAACTTTGCACAGGCAAAGAATATTTTCCTTGCAGGACGTACGTATATTGAGCTTTCAAAGGATGTAAACACGATCAGTGGTAAGACCAATGAGACTGTGAAAGATAAGGATGGCAAAGAGACAACAGTAGAAGTAGATACTGTGACAGATGTATATACATACCATCCGGTTGATTATAATGCAGAGATGCCGGCATCTTTAAGAACGGATGATAATAAGACGACAACCATCCGTGATTATAAGATGGGAGAGAGTATTTCAATAAAGAGTAATCAGGAGGCTTATATTCCGGTCACAAGTAAGGGAGTTCCAACACTTGCGAAAAATACAGCCGGAGAATCACTTGGTTATTATGTAGCAGAACTTCCACCAGCACTGAAGGGAAGTACATTGTTTGAGCGTTATTTCCCAGAGGCAGTATTTGATGGAAAAGTTCCTTGTGTATTGCAGGAAGTATCTGGCAAAAAGTATTATTATTATGATTTTTCAACGGCATATTATAATACATTGTCATATTGGAGAGCACATAATCTGGCAGGAAATATTTCTGATCTGGATTATGATAACTGGATTAAGACATATCCATCCCCACAGTATTATGCAGCTGGATTCATCCATGATTACAGTGCAGAGCTGGAAATGCATAGAAATTATGTAGCTGCGACAGATAAGAGAGGACTGACAGACAGTGTAATTGCAGAATATCTTGTTGATATTGGCGATTATGAGGATTTTGATGCCGGAGATATTATTCTTCCGGATAGTGAATTGAACCAGAATGTAAGCATTTATTCAAGTGGTGCAATTACAACAAAATCAGGTACACAGTTTAGTATTGTCAGAGCAGATGATATGTCAGCACTTCAGAAGTTATTGACATCCGATGGAGTAAATAACATGGCAAGTGGTGTGAAGTGGAATAAAGATGCAAACGAAGATGGCTCTGAGAAGATTTATACAGATGCTTACCAGTTATCCAATGACATGGAGCTTGAGTATGAGTATATGAAGTGGAATCTTGGCCATTATACTACAACCGGAGATGCAATTAAAGATTCAAATAATGACATTGAGAAGAAGTATATCAAGGAATTTGTGTCAGACAAAAACTTTGGTGATGCAAGTTTGACACCAATCAATAAATTCATGGATATGTCATTGATTAAGAGCGTGTCGATATCACCGAATATTTCAGGAACAGACGTTTCTGATTCTGGCAATAACCTGATTTTAGATCTGGCATCCAAGTATTCAGTATGGGTTAGTGATAAGGATGTTGTTGTGAAAGCCAGAAAGGAAGATAAAGGCAAGGTTCGAGGCATTGTAGTAACAAAGGGTAATGTGTACTTTGATAGTTCAGCTGACAATGGTGTAACAGACTTTGAGGGTGCGATTATTGCAGGTGGTAAGATTTATGTAAATGGCAAAGTCAGCACAATTGCATCAAGTTCTGAGATTTGTAGAGCGGTATTACGTGAGTGCCTGATGAATAATGATGATGCTTCGAAGCTGTTGTTATCATTGTTCCGTGGCTACAGTCCAAGCGATGATTCAGGTTCAGCAGGGGATGATACAGATACAAAATCAATTGATTCAATTGATTATACAGATGTAGTCAGCTTCTCAAACTGGATGAAGAACGTAGAATAGAGGTGGCCTATGAATAAGAGAAGATTTATGAAAAGAAATGAAGGCTACTCGTTAGTGGAAATGATAATTGTTATAGCAATCATAGCGGTGATGACAGCCGCCGCTATGGTTACGCTCACAATTATGCATAATGCAAAGGCGAAAGAGGCTGCAAGTACATTGGAAGATGCTCTTTCACAGACACAGAGTTATGCAAAAGGCAAGATGGTAGTAATTGGTGGAACAAATCAATCGGATTATCGTTTTGCATTAGCAATCCATAAACAGGGCGATCGCTATTATGTGAAAAAAGGTTACTACAAAGGAAATGGCAGTGACATGAATCAGTATAGTAGCTATGAGTTCCCGGATTCAGAGAATGCATGCAAAGGAAAGGGCGAGTCTTTTTCCGCATATGTAACTGTCAAATATGTAGATGACACAGGGACAGAGTATGATGTCGGAGAGTTAAGCCAGAGTGGTGATCCAGTTTATATCATTTATGACCGACAGGGTATGTGTATCAAAGGAAATGGTAAGTTTAGGTTCTACAAAAAATCTGGTGACAGTCTGATTTCTACTGTGACATTGAATAAAAATGGCAGTCACACATCAAATTAAGGGGAGGCGCGAGGATGAAAAGCAAAATCAAACAAAATAGTGGTTTCTCCCTGATTGAACTGATCATTGCGATGGCGGTGCTATCGTTCTTGATGCTGGCGGTATCTTCGTTTATGGGATCAAGTGTAATGCAGAACCGAAAGGCGAAGGTTGATATCAAGATGCAGGCAAGCGCACAGGAGACGTATGGATTAATCACAGATACGATTATGCAGGCATCGGATATTGTACTCGTTGGCTATGAAGTTGCAGATGACAGCCAGATGACGTTTTCTAATTTAGGAGATGATGGCAAAGCTGTAACGACGGCTGCAACACGTAAGTATTATGTGCGGGATAAGGCAACTGCCGACGCGTTGATTGCTAATCCAGCGTCATATGGAATTACCGGGTCAGTAAATGGTACAGATGTTGTTTTATTTTCAGATTTAACAGCGGATAAGAAAATATATGTATCCAGCATTCGAGTGGAGAGTGCAGTTCCTTTAGATATGAATCAGGTTCCGAGTGGTAATCCAAATGTATTGTCAGATCAGAATATTATGAACAGCCTGACAAATACAGCGACGACGGTATCATGTACGGTGAAAGGAACAGAACGGATTTACAGTATCAACGATACACTGGTTTCAACATTTTGTTTTGATGGTAGCAACTTGTATTATGGAAGAAAGTATGCATATATGACGGATTTGGACGATGAACTGGATATGACAGATTCGGATTCCAAGACGTCACATCTGTATAACAAGTATTTTTCATATCGGATAGCAAGTGCAGGAGCTACAGATGTGAATATATCTGGTTGTGTAGCAACCATCAATGCAGCGGATGAGACAATAGCAATTGATTTGTATTATAATCAGTCGAGCATGACTTATACAACGCTCGGCAGAATCAGTACAAGAAATTCTCATGTATTAAAACCAAGAAAGTAAGGGAGGAAAAGGGAACATGAAACGAAAAATGAAGATTACGATGTCAGCATTAGCAGTTATGTTCGTTGCGGCGATAGCCGTAGCAATTGCTTCGTTCTCCTTTGCTGGTAATGGTAATGATGATGTATTAGAGGATGGTATGTTTGTGGCAGATGCATCCGGATCTGTTAGTGAGAAGACGATTATTGATTATATAATCGAGAACTCCAATTCGCAGGATCCAGATGTGGATAGGGTATATCACATCGCAGAGATTACATCCTCCGGAACTGCATCTACATTGGACACGTTCGTAAGTTCCAATGGATTTAAAGATTATGTAATTGATGGTAACAAGACAATTGAGACAGCTATGGCAAATGATTGTATTGAATATGTCTCATTTGATGGTTCTCTTAATAATACAAAGAACCTTTCTGCTGAGGATGCATTAAAGTATATTTCAAATGCGGATTTGATCTATGTAAGTAATGATAGTACAAATAAGTTCTCAAAGAATAATGATATTAGTGAAGATCTTTATGCAGCATTACATGAATACGCAGTTGGAAGCTTTAAACCATTGATTATTGACAGCCCAGTGACATCAACGATTGACCAGGATGACAGTAAGCAGATGAAAGACTTGGCATCCAGTGTATTTGGACCAAACGAGAAGTATTACTACACATTCAAGTGGAGTGATGGCTTGTCACCGGAACAGTACTTAGGACATGCTGGTGGATCTCTTTACTTGGGTATCAATGGTAAGACACAGCAGGAAAATGGAGTATGGAATACGGTGTATGCGACACAGCCGGTTGTAGATGAGACTGGAAATGTTACAGAACCGAAACCATCTTATTTAGCTAAAATTTTGACAATCAGTGAGGATGGAACCTCAAGTCGGACAGACTTGCTGATGCAGACAGCAGATGGCAAGAATCCGGAAGTAACGACTCCGTTGTATACGGTTACGCCAGCAGAAGAAGGTGGTGTGCCTGTTACAGGCGAATATACTCCAGCGGTAAATAGTAAGATTTATACTCTGGCATCGGATTCAATTATGTATCTGAATGGTTATAATAACCGCGTACAGACACGTCCAAACTATATTGAAAACGATGTAGTTACGATGGATGAGGCAGCAAATGTTGACTTTGATGCATATGATATGATTGTGATTGAAGATAATTGTAATGGTCTGACAATCCCATATGATATGTACCGGAAGTTTGCATCTGCAATGTATGGTAAGTTACATATTGTGTATAGCGCGAATATGGGAACCGGTACAGCTTCGACAGGCGGAAACTTAAGTGATAAAGACAAACGTGAAACAAACTATATGAAGTTGGTTCTTATGGTTGCTACTACAGATTATATTTCAAATCAGGAAAATGTAATGGTGACAACCAGAAACGATTTCAGCATGATCACAACAACCACAAGTGCGAAGACAGCAAAGGTGATTGCAGATTTGATCAATGCTTCAAAGTATCGTGGAATTGGTGGAAACAGCTCTTCAGCATCCATGTTTACAGTGTTGGAACTGCAGCCATGTTATCCGATTGATCTGCAGCTTGCACAGTCCAAAAATGGTCAGGGAAGAATCTATAGTGGAAATTATTACACGGATCCTTCCAGCATGATCGATGGAAAGACGAAGGAGCAGATTCCGGAGAATACAGAGTATTATGCATGGGAGCTTTCCAAGGCAAAACTTGCGGATGCACTTGGAATTCCTAGTGAGAAGATTAATCTGGTGCAGATGTCTACCGAGGAATTCGCAGGTGATAAGACAGAGATACTCGGAACCTACGATATGATTTATCTTGGCGGAAATACTTCCGCTTTAAAAGATAGTGCCGAGAATTTCAAGGCATTGCAGAGCCAGTACTTAAAGCATAACTGGAACAATCAGTTTGATCTGACAACAGAACTTACAAAGATGCCGTTCTATACAATGTATACACATAATGGTGATTTGGTATACGTAACGTCAGCACGAAACCAGAACTTAAGTGGTGGACAGATGACGGCACAGGCAAGCAAGAATGGTAATCTTCAGAGTACATTTACATATCTGAATGGTAATGATATTACATACAATCGTTATTTGGCTTTGAAAGATTATATTGATAAGGGAATGCCGGTTGTTGTCAGTGAGAAGCTGACGCAGGCATACCAGATGGTAACAGCAAATGGATATCGGCAGAACTCTATCGATCCGGATTCCAATATGCGTAAGGTGTTGGATGCTTGTGCTGCACAGGCGGCAAAGAATGAGTCAAATCCAACAGTTGTATTTGGATTTAAGCAGGATCAGGTTGTGGATATTTTCGATGATGGTTCTCTTGGAGATACCATGACAGGTTATGTATCTGTATTTGCATCTCAGAAAGGCTCTGAGAGTGATAGTGAAGAAGCAGATCCTAAGACAATCGTAACAGGAAGCAAGGAACTTCTGGCACAGGTATATAATTGTTCAAAGAAGAAGCCTAAGCTGATCGTGAAGAGTATGCCGAAAACATACAACCGGTATGATAAGTCAACAATTCTGACAAGCAGAACTTTAACATTCAAATACGATGTAATCAATAGTAAAAACTTTACAGCGACATTGTATGTGGATGATGATGGAAACAGTAAGTTCGATCGAAGTGAGAGCGGAAAAGAGTTATTGACAACGAGCAGCACAAATACATTATCGTATGAGTGTCCTTCATCGTTCTTCGGTCCGGTATACTGGATGCTGGAGATCGTAGATAACGATACAGGAGTTGCGGTTAATCAAACAGGATTCTCCTATATCAAGAACAGCGAAGACAAGAAGCAGGAAGTTTCTGTACTTCAGATCATGCCGGATGGCGGTGGTGGATCAATGGGTAATGATTCCCTGTACTTCTGTACAGTCTGCCAGCGTTCAACACAGATTCTGAACTACAATCCTAGCTACAATGAAGATGCGTCACGTCATCGTCATGTAGTAGAATACGAAGGTGGTTATAAGGATACGGAAGGTACCAGTGGTTATCTTACAAAGCGCGATGGTACAAAGATCTATGTTGGTAAGCATCAGCATATCTATGGTGTAAATGCTTATGATAGTAATCTGAAGCTCGAAGGTTATCAGGGTGTGGATGATTTCTATAAGAACCTGGCGGATGAGGCTAAGGATTGGTATGACTTTGATATTGATATCATTCGGAGCAGTGAGTTTGAGAAGCTTTCTCAGCAGGTACGTGACGCATATACATATGTGGTAAACAAGGATGGAACAATCTCTGATGTTGTAGTATTAGACGGCTTAAAGCGAACAGAGGTAGCACAAGGACCAAGTACAACTACATCGAAATATGAAGATTATGCAGAAATTGAAACACCAATCCTGAAAGCACAGTTGGCAAAGCATGATGCAACACAGGCAGCTGCAGATGTACAGACGATTAAAGCAAAGTTAAAAGCAGATAATCCGGATTTTACAGATGCACAGGTGAATGATAAGTATGCGAGATTGACGGAAGCGGAGATCTTAAATATTCTGCGTACACAGCTGATCAGTGAGCTGGAGATGGATGAAATCAATACACTGTACGTAGCAAAGAAAAAGTGTGATTATGAAGAGGCTGCTAACGACTACCAGCTTTTGATTGACGGACAGGAAGGACAGGAAGGCGAGCAGGCAAAGGTTGACGAGAAGAAGAAAGAACTTGATGAAGCATTTGCAGAGCTGATTACAAACTTTAGTTCAGATATGAACAAGGCTGCGGATCAGGATACCGGTAAGGGACCTCTGGCAGGACAGATTACAAGAAAAGAACTCGAAGATATTCAGAAGACCGGATATTATTTTGACTTATATGCATTAGCAAACAGAAAGCCGATGTATGATGATATCTCATCTGCTTATCTGTCTGATGGTAAGAACATTGATACGCTGATTTCAGATTATTATCATGAAACAGATGTGCTTCTGAAGTATCAGCAGGCATATAAGACACTCACTCGTTATGCGGGAGGTACAGACTGGATAGCAGAATGTTACAGTTCTGTTTTACTTGGTCCATCCGAGAGCTTTAATGGTAAGGATATCAAATCTGAAATAGCTTTGGATGATCTGGAGACATATGTAAGCGGAGGACATCAGGTAGTACTCTTCCATGATACATTGACACCATATGCAGATGCAGGAGCAGTGAAGCTGACAGACAGACTTCGTTCATACTTTGGTATGGATCGATACCATATGCAGACAACTGCAGAAGCTGCTGATACAAATGCAAAGACAAGCAGTTCAAATCCAAAGATTACAGATGCAGATTCCTCTTATGTGAAGTATATAAGTGAGGATGAAGACAAGTACTTTATGACGAACTTGTCATTCAAGGCAAGAACTGATGAAACCCGTTATGGAAGCTGGAATTCTGATATTAAGATCTCGGCATCTGGTTATCTGACAGATGTTGCATATACAGACAGCTTTAACCTTGGTGATGACAGTGACAAGGCATTTTATGCAATGCCATACAAGTATGCACAGTTAAAGTATTCTGATCAGACGGTACATATTCAGGATGCGAAGTTTGATATCGATACATTCCACGGAAGATATGGTACAAACAAGGCAAGTCAGAACAATCAGGGATTAGTTACAACATTCCCATTCACGATTGCGTCTGAACTGTATATCGGACCAACACATGGACAGTCCTATGCGGTTGATCTCGAAGATGATAACATGACAGTATGGTATTCATTGGCAGGCGGTGATAGTGGTCCGACCGTATCATCTATGTTTGCAGCATCTCCAAGAGATGCCATGGATAATTACTTCTTATATTCATATAAGAATGTATTTTACTGTGGTGCCGGACATGGAGATATCCTTGGTATTCATAAGAATAATAATGATGAGCGTTACCTGTTCATCAACATTATGTGTAACTCTGTACGACTGAGTGTTGCACAGCCGAAGATCAGTATCTTCGACTATGATGCGACAGAGACGCAGGAGAAGAATGAGATTATCAAGAAGGATGGCAACAATGGCTATGTAATGAAGGTAGATGAGGATCAGACATATCCGGAATTTAACTTCAAGGTCAGCACAGATTCAGAGACGACGCTGTCATCTGTTAAGATCTTCTACGATCTGGATTACAAGGACGGCAATACAAGCAATGCATATACAGCGGATCCTACAAAGCATGTACTGATTGCTGATTGGAATTCTGCTCAGGTTAAGAAGAGCCAGAACAAGCATGTATTCCGTTATGATAAGGATCTGAAGAAATTGGCAGATGCATCGAATCATGAGATTGCAGAAACTTATGTAGACCAGTCAGGAAATACAGTAAGTGTTGCTGCAACGACATTAAAGCTTTTGCCGGAATACTTTGCACCATATAACAATGAATATACATATATTGTTATTGAGGCAACAGATTCTAAGGGTCAGAAAGTATACCAGAGAATCAAGATCAAGGCAAAACCACATTTGTTTAACTTAACGTAATGTAAATTAAACAATATAAACTAAAATCCATGAGTTACTTGAAAGAGTGACTCATGGATTTCCTTTTTTGGATTGGATATTAGGAGGCGTTTTAGACATGAAAGAACAACTTGCACAACTGATGGGGAAAAAGGATTTACAGGCAATTATATTGACGGATGGGTATAATATTCATCATTTATCCGGGTATCGGGGACATACAGGGATGCTTGTGGCGTTTGCAGATGCCCGGTATATTCTGACAGACAGCCGTTATACAGAACAGGTGGAGATAGAAGCACCAGCATTTTCTTGTATTGATGTTGGACGGGAAGGGTATTCAAAGACGATTGCAGGACTTCTGCAGAAGCAGAAGGCTTCTGTGTCAGCAGGTGGGGTGACACTTCGTATCGGATTTGAGAACAAGGAGATTTCGTATGCGCAGTATCAGGCTTTCATTGATACATTTGCAAAGGAATTATCAGAGGTGCAGGTGGAGCTTGTGCCATTGGATGATGCGGTAAATGCGTACCGGGAAGTGAAAACAGAAGATGAGATAGCGAAGCTTGCGCATGCGGAGCGGATTGGCGATGAGGCATTTGCAGAGATAGTAAAGTTTATCCGAGACAATTGGGAGAATGGACTTACCGAGCAGCGTGTCGCGTTACAGTTAGAATATGAGATGCGGATGCGTGGTGCAGAAGGGACAAGCTTTGATACAATTGCAGCAAGTGGAAAAAACAGCAGCCTGCCACATGCGATGCCACAGCCAAAGCTGCTGGCAGATGGAGATTTCCTGACGATGGACTTTGGCTGTATGTATGAGGGATACTGTTCGGATATGACACGGACAATCCATATTGGAAAAAAGGTCGATCCGGAGCAGAAGAAAGTGTATGAAACTGTGCTTCAGGCACAGCTTGCGGCACTGGCGGTTGTGAAGCCGGGGATGGTTTGCTCAGATGTGGACAAATGTGCACGCGATATTATTGCAGACGCTGGTTATGGGGATTATTTCGGACATGGTCTCGGACATAGTGTCGGGTTATTTATTCATGAGGAACCGCGTTTTTCTATGAAGTGTGATGCTGTATTGAAGCCGGGAATTGTGATTACAGTGGAACCGGGTATTTATCTGCCGGGCAGATTTGGTGTGCGGATCGAGGATATGATCGTGATAACAGAAGATGGATACCGGAATCTGGCAGCCTCACCGAAAGAGTTGATTTGTGTATAACTTTTTTGCTCAAATTCTCCTCATTTTTTTGAAAAAAGTCTTGACAACGACCTGCCTGCATGCTATAGTATGCAAGTATGTTGATGAAAGCAGAGTATCCACTCTCACCTTAGCGCACAGGCGACTCGGGTTATGTAGTAAGAGAATATATTGATTTCTTATTATAACAATGTGTGGATAGTTTGTCTATCCACTTTTTTATTGAAGGAGAAACCATTATGAGCGGAGCGAATAATTTAGGATGGTTTCGACGATATGCCGCCGAACGGATGTGAGGGGGCGAAACCCGAGGGAGGTGTATATTATTAGCGATTTAATGATTAACGAGCAGATTCGTGACAAAGAAGTACGTGTGGTAAGTGAGACAGGAGAGCAGCTTGGTATCATGTCATCCAAGGACGCTCAGAAGCTTGCGGATGAGCAGGGCGTAGATCTGATTAAGATTGCACCGACAGCAAAGCCACCTGTTTGCAAGATTATGGATTATGGAAAGTTCCGTTATGAGCAGACACGTCGCGAGAAAGAAGCAAAAAAGAAGCAGAGAGTCATTGAAATCAAGGAAGTTCGTTTGTCACCCAACATTGACAACAACGATCTGAATACAAAGGCAAACATGGCAAGAAAATTCCTGACCAAGGGCGATAAGGTAAAGGTTACCCTTCGTTTCCGTGGTAGAGAGCTTGCACATACAGATAATGGTAAAGCGATTCTGAATTCCTTTGCCGAGATGCTTTCAGATGTTGCCGTTGTAGATAAGCCTGCAAAATTTGAGGGCAGAAGTATGATCATGTTTTTAGCTGAAAAACGTTAAATTCATATAAAAAGAAATTACCATGCATATGCATGATTTTTAAGGAGGAAAAGAAATGCCAAAGTTAAAGACAAAAAGAGCAGCTGCAAAGCGTTTTAAGAAGACAGGAACCGGTGAGCTTAAGAGAAATAAGGCTTACAAGAGCCACATTCTTACTAAGAAGTCTACAAAGAGAAAGAGAAATCTTAGAAAAGCAACTATGACTGACGCTACAAACAGCAAAGTTATGAAGAAGATTTTACCATATTTATAGGATATTAGGAGGAATGAACGATGGCAAGAATTAAAGGCGGCGTTGGCGCTAAGAAGAGACATAATAGAACATTGAAGCTCGCTAAGGGATACAAGGGAGCAAGATCAAAGCAGTATAGAGTAGCAAAGCAGTCAGTTATGAGAGCTTTGACATCTTCTTATGCTGGTAGAAAGCAGAGAAAGAGACAGTTCAGACAGCTCTGGATCGCTCGTATCAATGCAGCAGCAAGAATGAATGGACTTTCATACAGCAAGCTTATGTATGGTTTGAAGCTTGCAGGTGTAGATCTGAACAGAAAGATGCTTTCTGAGATGGCAATCAGCGATCCAGAAGGTTTCGCAAAGGTAGTAGAGGTTGCTAAGAGCAAGCTTGCTTAATGGAAGATATCCTGACCCGTTGTCTGTGGCAACGGGTTTTTTATCGTCGGTGAATATAAAAATGTACAACTTGCGCATTAATTTATATATTTTTGTATAAGTCGAAAAAAATTTATAAAAATAGAAAAAAGTTGTTGACAAGATGCACCTAAGATGATAATATACTACTTGCGTCGAGCGTGAGTGAAACGCAAAGAAATGCGGGAGTGCTGGAATTGGCAGACAGGCTAGACTAAGGATCTAGTGATGGCAACGTCGTGTGGGTTCAAGTCCCATCTCCCGCACGAAGAAAAAGAGAGATAGTGATTATCTCTCTTTTATTTTTTATATAAATATGTTAAAGTAGCAGCTAAGAAAGCTGGATAGGGAGATAGAGAGTCATGGCAAAGACGAAGACAAGAAAATCGGACAATCTGGAATATTGCAGAGGAATTCGTGTGATGGATGTCGCAGCGTATGTGTTTGCATTGCTGGCGTTTGGTGTGTATCCGTTGATTTATGATGACCATTATTTTAATATTACGATTACCAAGTATCATTTCTTTTTATATGCGGCAGGTATCTATCTGGCACTTGCTTTGATTGGCTATGTTGTGGAAGCGAGTCTCAGGAATTATTACAAGTATGATTCTTTGCTTGTTGAGGATACCGGGAAGAAACGGTTTTTACGTCCGGAGTTTTATGCACTTGTATTTCTGATGGCAAACTTTTTTGCATGGCTTTGTGCAGATAATAAAAAAGATGCTTTTTATGGCTTGCAGGGCAGACGAATGGGACTCTGTATGTATCTGGTGCTGATGATCGTGTTTGTCGTGCTGGCACAGCGAATGCGTCCGCAGATGATCCTGTTTGTATTCTTTGCAGCGGCGAATGCGTTTGCGTATGCAGTTGCAATCGGACAGCATATGGAACATGATTTTCTGAACCTGCGTTATAATATTGCGGAAAATCAATATACGAAATTTATATCGACGTTTGGAAACATCAATATGTATGCGAGCTACCTGTCGATTTCAATTCCGGTGTTGCTGGCGGTATTTGCATTCTGTAAGAATTGGTTTTCGCGTATTCTGTCTGGTATTTTATTGATCGCGGCTGGCTGTAATATTCTGATTGCAAACAGCGACAGTGTATTTCTCGGTATTCTGGCGGGTGTCGTTGTGGTGACGATTCTTGCATTTATGCAGAGTAGATTACAGTATAGTTCATTTGCTGTTTTTTTACTGTTTGTTGGTAATTTGGTGCTTGGGTTTATCAACAAGTATGGACATACAAGATATGATAAGAAGCGAGGAGGACTTGCAATCGCGCTAAACCGGCTGGATATCGCATTTGCCTTGTGTGGTGCGGCGTTGCTTATATTCGTGGTCGTATGTATCTGCAACTGGAAGCTTGGAGAGAAGGTTGCAGCATGGAATAAAAAGAAGATTGTGCTGATTGTCTGTGGAGCGTGTGTGGCACTTGGCGTGATTGGCATGATCGCTCTGAAGGTTATGGATCCATCCCTCTTTACATTCAATGATAAATGGGGCAGTTACCGTGGTTATATCTGGAGAAAAATCGTGGAGGTCTATGGGGATGCGCCATTTGTGAATAAATTGTTCGGTTATGGAAACGAGTCGGTGCGTGTGACACTCAAGGCAGCATGCTATGATGAGATGGTACAGGTCACAGGTAAAGTGTATGACAATGCGCATAATGAACTGCTGCAATATTTATTTACCACCGGTATCATAGGATTGCTTTCCTATCTGGCATTGGTTGGAAGCAGTATTGTATATATGTTTAGACATGCGCATGAAAATGCGTGGATCTGTGTATGTCTTGCAGCGACGACCGGATATTTTGCCCAGAGTATACTGAATCTGAATCAGCCGATCACGACACCGCTATTCTTTGTCTTTATGGCGATGGGGGTCGGCACCGCGAATTATTGTAGAAGAGTGAAGGAGTTAGAGAAAATTGCTTGAATTTCTGATTCATAAGTGCATAAAGGATGCGGATGAGATCGAACGACCGGAAGTGCGGAAGCGATATGGCTTTTTCTCATCCATTGTAGGGATCATCTGCAATGTGATTTTATTTGCGGGCAAGCTTGCAATCGGTCTGATTGCGGGCTCCATTTCCATTGTAACAGATGGTGTGAATAATTTATCGGATTGCGCAACCTGTATCGTGACGATGTTTGGCTATAAGATGGCGGCAAAGCCGGCGGACCGGGATCATCCATTTGGACATGGACGGATGGAATATCTGACCTCACTTGTGATTGCAGCCGCGATTCTTGCGGTTGGGTTTGAATTGCTGCGAAGCTCTGTCCAGAAGGTCATGCATCCGGAGCGCGTAACATTTTCTTTTGTTGCTCTGTTTGTACTGGTGCTTTCCATGCTGGTAAAGGTAGGTATGGGGATTATGAACCGGAAGCTTGGTACAAAGCTTTCTTCGTCTATTATGCTTGCAACTTCGAAGGATAGCTTCAGTGATGTGTTTGCTACGCTGGCGACAGTAATTGCACTTGTGATGTCAGCATTTTCGAATCTTCCGGTGGATGGGATTATGGGAATTGTAGTGTCTGTCATGATCATGATTTCCGGATTTGGAATTGTAAAGGATACGGTTGATCAGCTTCTTGGACAGCCGGCAGATGAGGAATTAGTTGCAAAAATCCGGGAGCTTGTGATGGAGAATATGTTCTGCCATGGTATGCATGATCTGATCATACACAGCTATGGCCCAGGGAACCTGATTGGCAGTGTGCATGTGGAAGTCGATTGTCATCAAAATATTATGGAAATCCATGATGCAATTGACGAGTTAGAGAGAAATATTTATGATGAACTGCAGGTACATATGACGATTCACATGGATCCGATTGACTATGATGATGAGAAAACGAATATCTGCCGTGATATGATGGCAGGGATTTTGCAGGAGATTGATAAAGGACTTACGATGCATGATTTTCGGATTGTATCAGGACCGACACATACGAACCTGATCTTTGATGTGCTTGTGCCATATGAATGTAAGAAGACAGAAGCTCAGATCAAGGCGGAGATTCAGCAGAGGCTGTCAAAACTGCCGGATACGTATTACACGGTAATTACGTTTGACAAAGGATATTGTTGACAAACGAAAAGTCTTCATATATAATTTTTATATCATTGTATATGATAGCAAAGGCGAAGAAGAGAACAAGTAGTGTTTGCGAGCAGCTGCCACAGAAAGCAGCCGGTTGATGAGAGGCGCGGTAAGTCGGAAACATGAATACATCTCGGAGCTGCTCCCTGAACGTTTGACAAGTAGGGGCAGACGGATTGGCACACGTTACAGAGGCTGAAGTATTGATATTGATACTTGCAAAGGCGGTTATCGTGAGGTAAGCGTGAAATAAGGTGGTAACACGGAGTATGCTTCGTCCTTATATTTTTATAAGGACGTTTTTTAATGTCCTTTTTTGAAAAATATATTTTTGGAGGAAAGAAAGATGACATTGTACGAAGAACTGGTAGCAAGAGGTTTGATTGCACAGGTAACAAACGAAGAGGAGATCAGTCGGCTGATCAATGAAGGAAAAGCAACCTTCTATATTGGATTCGATCCGACGGCGGACAGTCTGCATGTAGGACATTTCATGGCTCTTTGCCTGATGAAACGTCTGCAGATGGGTGGAAATAAGCCAATCGCCCTGATTGGTGGAGGTACCGCGATGATCGGTGATCCATCCGGAAGAACGGATATGCGTCAGATGATGACGAAGGAAACTATCCAGCATAACTGTGATTGCTTCAAGAAGCAGATGAGCCGTTTTATTGATTTCTCAGAGGGCAAGGCCATGATGGTTAATAATGCAGACTGGCTGCTTGATCTGAATTATATAGAGGTACTGCGCGAGGTTGGCGCACATTTCTCTGTGAACCGTATGCTGACAGCAGAGTGCTATAAGCAGCGTATGGAGAAGGGACTGAGCTTCCTGGAGTTTAACTACATGATCATGCAGAGCTATGATTTCTATGCGTTGTACCAGAAGTATGGATGTAACCTGCAGTTTGGTGGCGACGATCAGTGGTCCAACATGCTGGGTGGCACAGAACTGATTCGTAGAAAGCTTGGTAAGGATGCACATGCTATGACGATTACATTACTCTTGAATTCTGAGGGTAAGAAGATGGGTAAGACACAGAAGGGGGCTGTATGGCTTGATCCAAACAAGACAACCCCGTATGAGTTTTTCCAGTACTGGAGAAATGTGGATGATGCAGATGTTATTAAGTGCTTAAAGATGCTGACATTCCTTCCTTTGGAGCAGATTCAGGAGATGGAACACTGGGAAGGCAGCGAACTCAACAAGGCAAAGGAGATTCTGGCATATGAGCTGACTGCGCTTGTTCATGGTGAGGAAGAGGCAAAGAAGGCACTTGATGCAGCCAAGAATATCTTTGGTGGCGGAAATACAGAGAATATGCCGGTTGCTGAGATCACAGCAGATCTCTTCAATGATGGACAGACAGATCTGATGTCAATCATCGTACAGGCAGGACTTGCAGCATCCAAGAGTGAAGCAAGACGTGCAATAGAGCAGGGGGGTGTCTCTGTCAATGGCGAGAAGATCACGGATGTGAAGAAGATGTTCACACCGGACGATTTTGCGGAGGAGTTTGTATTGAAGAAGGGAAAGAAGAATTTCCGTAAGGTTGTATATAAGGCGTAATGATTCGAAAATGTATCAATACAATTAAATATGGAACAGCAAAGGCAAGGGCAATTGTGCTCTTGGCGCTGCTGTTCGGAATCGGAGCTGTCGGCGCGGTTGTGTGTGCAATCGTGTTCCGGCAGATTCTGCTTATTTTTGCAATGGTTGTATGTGTATTTGTTATGATTACGCTGGCGCAGACACTTGTGATTCAGGGCGCTGTTGTGGAGGATGCCGGAAACGCGGAAACACGTGAAGAAAGACACTCCGGACATGCGAAGTCACAGGATGCGGGGAAAAAAGTCGATCATATGAAGCCACCGGTGTTTGCGAAGCGGAAGAAACGTAAGGATAAGAATACTGTAGATGGTGAAAATTCGGAGGATAATTCTCCGGTATTCGCGAAGCGTAAGAAACGGCAGGATGAGAAGGCAGCAGATGCGGGGCATACGGATGCAGACGAGCAGGTTAAGGAAGATATTTCAATGCCGGAAGATGGTTCAAAACTGCAAGAAGCTCCGGGTGCCGAGGAAAAAAATGGTCATCACAAGCGCAAGAAACAACAAAAGCGGGAAATGGATGATGACGGACAGATAGCACAGGATAAGCCTAAGCAGACGGAAGAACAACCGGTTGCTGCGCTTACGCAGGAGACTGTCATGACGTATGACCGAAAGAAGGTCAAAAAGACACTGCATAAGTTCAAGGTGCGGCGGGAGCATCGTATGATATTCGTGGATCATTCGGACAAGCTCCAGGTAAAACAGACACCGGCCTATATCTGGGTGGAAAAGAAAGAATTTCATCTGCTGCTGATTGAGCAGGAGCCACGGCATATTACGATTCCACTATATCAGATCAAGAATATTACCTATCTGAAAAAGCAGCCGGCAAACGAAGATATTGATTATGCAGCCTATAAGGGAAGCAGTGTACTTGCGGATATGTTCCGCTCGTATCTGCCGGATTATTCACACAGTACAGTGGTCGATGATCTGTCGGCGTACAAGAATCTGTATGGAATCGGAAATGATATCTACGTGACAAACAGATCCGCGTCGGCGTTATTTGATTTGTTAGGGGTAGAGTTTCAGGTTGATGACAGGGTGACGATGTCTAACAAGGTGAATATTTATTTTAAAGAAGCATATAAGTCAAACATCTTATTACGGGATAATGTGATTGATGCCAATGGCTATGCAGACAGGATCAGCAAGACGCTGGATAATCTGGCACACTCGACAATCAGCTATGCAGAGTTTAAAGATACACTTAATCTGATGATACGGAATAAATTGATTACGCAGGAGTTCGCATCATATTATATGGGTGTGAGAGATGATCTGAACCGATAATTCTCCGAAATATGTAGTGTGCGGAAGCCGGGCTGCTGGTATATATTATGAGCAATGGATGGATATATACATGGGGAATGTGTAGTGTGCGGAAGCCGGACCGCGATGGATAATTGCAGTACGGATTAGGCGTGTATGAAGTACATAACAAATAGAAAAACACAAGCGTAAACGGACTTTTGATGTTGTTTCACAAGTTAAGCATAAGAAAAATCTTATATTTACTTGCGAAAACGACACAGAAGTCCGTTTTTACGCATGTTTCACAAGTCGCTGCTTAATTATTTATAGTGAAAAACTATTTTCACAAAATTATAGAAAGTAAAATCGCTGATTTTTAAGTTTGCCTTTTCCTCTAAGTTGAGTTATCGTAGTCATATGTTAAAAATAGTTAAGAAAATAAAGGAAAAGGAGAATATGACTATGGAAGTTACAGCAGAAGATTTAGGAAAGCGTTCATTTTGTGAGGCGGTCATGCGTGCAAGACTGCCAAAAGCAGTATTCAAGGAGTTAAAGAAGACAATTGATTACGGTGCACCGCTTGATGCAGCGATTGCTGATTCCGTAGCGATTGCCATGCGGGAGTGGGCGAAGGAACTCGGCGCAACACATTATACGCATTGGTTCCATCCACTCACAAACCTGACAGCAGAGAAACATGATTCTTTCATGGATCCGGTTGGAGATGGTACATTTATCACAGAGTTCACAGGCAAGGAATTGATTAAGGCTGAGCCGGATGGTTCTTCCTTCCCTTCCGGTGGTATCCGTGAGACATGTGCGGCAAGAGGTTATACAGTCTGGGATTGTACATCTCCTGCATTTGTCAAGGAGATTCCGGATGGATGCAAGGTACTTTGTATTCCGACTATTTTCATTTCATATACGGGCGAGTCGCTGGATCATAAGACACCACTTCTTCGTTCCATGGATGCCGTTAACAAGCAGGCACTTCGTATCCTGAAACTCTTCGGTAAGACACCGGCGAAGGTAACTGCCTCCGTTGGACCAGAGCAGGAGTACTTTCTGATCGACAAGGATAAGTTCAATCAGAGACTTGACCTGAAGCTGACCGGACGTACATTGTTTGGTGCACCGGCACCAAAGGGACAGGAGCTTGATGATCAGTACTTCGGCGTGATCAAGGATAAGGTTTCTCATTTCATGAGAGAGCTCAATAAGGATCTGTGGGAGTATGGTATTCCGGCAAAAACACAGCACAATGAGGTTGCTCCTTCTCAGCATGAGATCGCACCGATTTATGGTACGACAAATGTAGCAACCGATCAGAACCAGCTGTTGATGGAGACATTGAAGAAGGTTGCAGAGAGAAACGGATTTGCATGTCTGCTGCATGAGAAGCCATTTGCAGGTGTCAATGGTTCTGGTAAGCATAATAACTGGTCTATCTCGACATCTGATGGTGAAAACCTGATTGATCCGGGCAAGGAGCCGGAGAAGAACCTGCAGTTCCAGATATTCTTAGCTGCAATTCTGGAGTCTGTTGATAATCATGCTGCATTGCTTCGTCTGTCAGCTAGTTCTGCCGGTAATGATCACAGACTTGGTGCAAACGAGGCACCTCCGGCAATCATTTCCGCTTACCTCGGTGACCAGCTTGCCGATGTAGTCGATCAGATCATTGCAAACGGAGAGGCAACCAGCAGCTTAAAGGGTAAGATTTACAAGTCCGGATGTTCAGTCATTCCTGAGTTCAAGATGGATGCGACAGACCGTAACCGTACATCACCATTTGCATTTACCGGTAATAAGTTCGAGTTCCGTATGGTTGGTAGCACACAGTGTATAGCACAGCCAATGATGACTTTAAATACTATCGTTGCTGATACACTTTGTAACTTTGCAGATGTGCTGGAGAAGGCAGATGATTTCGAGGCAGCCGCAAAGAAGCTGGTTGCAGATAAGTTGAGAGAGCATCAGAGAATCATCTTCAACGGAAATGGTTATTCTGAGGAGTGGGTAAAGGAAGCAGAGCGCCGTGGACTTCCAAATATCAAGTGCATGGTTGATGCGGTTGATTACCTCGCTACACCAGAGAATATCGAAATGTTCGAGAAGCATGGTGTTATGTCTAAGCGTGAGCTGATTGCAAGAGGCGTTGTTATGTATGAAAACTACGCAAAGCAGATCAATATCGAAGCCAAGACAATGATCGAGATGTCCACGAAGCAGATTATCCCGGCTGTTATGAAGTATGAGGGTACTCTGGCTGCCTCTGTGAAGGATCTGAAGGAGCTTGGTATCAGTGCAGATACACAGATGGAAATCCTTTCTACGATCGATACAAAGCTTGCTGAACTTAAGAAGGCAACAACAGAGCTTGAGGATATCGTGGCTAAGGCTGCTGAGAAGGAAGAGGATCCAAAGGCTTGGGCAAAGTATTATCATGATGTGGTATTTGCTTTCTTTGATACAGTTCGTAAGCCTGCAGATGAGCTTGAGAAGATTGTGGATGCAAAGGCATGGCCATTCCCTACATATGAAGAACTGTTGTTTGAACAGTAGAATATGCTATAGACCATTAGGTTTATATATTTTCCCCCAGGGGCTGCTTCGGCAGCCCCTTTTTTGTTAAGACGATGGCAAATGGGTTCAGAATGCAGTATAATTATTGGAAAACCCATGATGTGGGTGTGGAGTACGGAAAGCAAGCAGAAAAAACCAAAACCGGAAGTTTCAGGTAAATTTTAGAGTGGATTTCTGTATATCCACTCAGATAAACATATATAAAAATAAAAAGAGGACGAGACATGGAAATAAAGAATGTTATATTTGACTGCAATGGTACGATGATCTTTGATGGCAAATATCATGATATTGCATGGCGGATGTATGTGAGTAAGCTGGCTGGCAGGAAGCTTACAAAGGAAGAATTCCAGCATCAGATACTTGGACATACGAACCGGGATATTTTCGAGTGGCTGCTTGGGAAGGACGCTTTGTCTGAGAAGAAAATCATGCAGCTGACGGAAGAAAAGGAAGCCCTGTACAGGAGCATGTATCAGGAAGACCGAGAGGCCTGTCGGCTAGTTAAAGGTCTGCCGGAATTCCTGGATGAGTTGCAGCGAAGGAACATAAAATGTAATATTGCAACGGCATCTTGCCTATCGAATGTTGACTTTTATTTTGAACGGTTTGGACTTGAAAAATGGTTTGACAAATCAAAGCTTGCCTATGATGATGGGACAATGCGGGCAAAGCCGGCACCGGATATGTATATCCGTGCGATGGAACGTATCGGAGCGGAGCCATCTGAGACGATGGTAATTGAGGACAGTCCGTCCGGAGTGAAAGCCGCCGCGGCTGCAAACGCAGCTTGTATTGTAGGAATCTACGGCGATTCTGATAAGAAGCTGCTACAGGATACAGGCGTGTGTGATTATCTGATTGAGGATTATACACGAAATTATGTTGGATATATAGAGCGGAATCTGTTAGAATAGAGTAGCGTATAAAGTTACAGCGTTGCATGAATTACGGATATACGCGGAACAGCAATTGGTATGCTATGGAACGAAAAAGTATAAGGTAATACAATACAGGAGGATAAAAACATGCAGGTAACTATTTCAGATGCAATTCGTTATATCGGAGTGGATGATAAGGATATTGACTTGTTTGAGAGTCAGTATGTAGTGCCGGAGGGCGTGTCGTACAATTCGTATGTGATTTTAGATGAGAAGATTGCAGTTATGGATACGGTCGATGCCAGAGGCATGGAAGGCTGGGAGGATAAGCTGCTTCAGACATTGAATGGGGCAAAGCCGGATTATCTGATTATCTCGCATTTGGAGCCGGATCATGCGGGAAGCATCGGAAGAATGGTGGAGCTTTTCCCGGAGGTGAAGCTGGTTGCAAGCGCAAAGGCGATTGCTATGTTGCCACAGTTTTTTGAAGATAAATTAGATGCACAGGAGAAGATTGCGGTCAAAGAGGGCGAAGAACTGTCACTTGGAACCCATACATTGGTGTTCTATATGGCACCGATGGTACATTGGCCGGAGGTAATGGTTACATATGAGAAGAGCGAGAAGGTGCTGTTCTCGGCAGATGGATTCGGCAAGTTCGGTGCACTTTCCCTCACAGAAAATGAGGACTGGGCGTGCGAGGCAAGACGGTATTATTTCAATATCGTTGGTAAATATGGCATGCCGGTGCAGACACTTCTGAAGAAGGCAGCAGGACTTGATATCGAGATAATCTGTCCATTGCACGGCCCGGTATTGAAGGAAAATCTCGGATACTATATTGGACTTTATGATACATGGAGCAAGTATGAGCCGGAGAATAAAGGTGTGCTCGTTACGTATGCATCGATCCATGGCAATACGGCGAAGGCAGCTAAAAAGCTTGCAGATATGCTTCGTGAGAAGGGTGTAGAGAAGGTCGTTGTCAGTGATCTGGCAAGAGAAGATATGGCGGAAGTAATAGAGGATGCATTCCGTTATGACCGGATGGTGCTCTGTGCAGCAAGCTATGATGGCGGGGTGTTCCCTTGTATGCAGGATTTCTTGAATCATTTACAATCAAAGGCATACCAGAAGCGTACCGTTGGTATCTTGGAGAATGGAAGTTGGGCACCATGTGCCGCCCGCACGATGAAGGCGATCCTTTCTACGATGAAAGATGTCACAATCGTGGAGCCGACCGTTACGATCATGTCTACGATGAAGGAATCCGATTACCCGGCGATGGAAGCGTTAGTGGATGCAATCAAGTAAAGCAGAATGAAACGACTCGTTTCTATTCATATATAGAATCGCGATTGCGTGAAAAATCTAGATAGAAGTTGGACATAATACAAATTCTAAAGCAGACCATTGGAGCACATCAGCACTTAACGAGCTATGTCGACTATGGTTGACATAGGGAGTTTAGTGTCTGTTATGTGCGGAAGTGAGCGAGAGCGAGTCTGCGTAGAATTTTGTATTATGACAACTTCATTTAATATGTGCATCGCAATCGCGGGTATTACTTTGACAAAGAAAAGAAAGAGGAATGTAAGTGAAGAATTTGTACATAGCAGAGAAACCCAGTGTTGCCAGAGAGTTTGCTAAGGCACTTGGCATGAAGGGGGCTGCAACTGCCGGTGCAAGGGACGGATACTTAGAGAGTGAGGATACGATCGTGACATGGTGTGTCGGACATCTGATCACGATGAGTTATCCGGAGGTCTATGATCCTGCCTTGAAGAAATGGAGTTTTGACACAATTCCGTTTATACCGGAAGAATATAAATATGAAATTATCGGTGCGTCGAGCAAGCAGTTTCAGGTGGTAAGTAAGCTGTTAAACCGTGAGGATGTCGGACGCATCTATGTCTGCACCGACTCGGGACGGGAGGGAGAATATATCTACCGTCTTGTCGAGCAGATGGCAGGCGTGGACAAAAGTAAAAAAGACCGGCGGCGTGTGTGGATTGATTCACAGACCGAGGAAGAGATTATGCGTGGCATCCGTGAGGCAAAAGAGCTCTCCGCATACGATAACCTGAGTGATGCGGCATATCTGCGGGCACAGGAAGATTATCTGATGGGAATCAATTTCTCGCGGGCACTGTCACTCAAATACAGTTATACTGTGAAGAATTATCTCGGCATGGATCGTTGTGTGATTGCAGTAGGACGTGTCATGACATGTGTACTTGGCATGATCGTGAAGCGTGAACGGGAGATCCGGCAGTTTGTGCCGACACCATTTTATCGGGTGCTTGCAAGTACAGATGGATTTGAAGCAGAATGGAAGACAACGAAGGAGTCAGCCTATCTGGATTCCCCGCTTCTATATAAAGAAAATGGATTCAAGAAAGAAGAAAGTGCCAAGCAGCTGATCGCCGAATTGTCTGCCGAGGAACCAATCGAGCTGATTGTACAGAAGGTGGAGAAGAAGACCGAGAAGAAAGCACCTCCGATGTTATATAACTTAGCGGAGCTGCAAAATGACTGTTCGCGGCTGTTTAAGATCAGTCCGACTGATACGTTAAATACCGTGCAGACACTCTATGAGCGGAAATTAGTGACATATCCGAGAACGGATGCCCGTGTCCTTTCTACAGCGGTTGCGAAGGAAATTGGAAAAAATATCGGAGGCTTGCAGAAATACGAACCGCTTGCACAGTATACGCAGTATATTATGCAGCAGGGCGGATATAAAGGCGTTGCCAAATCCAAATATGTAAACGACAAGCAGATTACTGACCACTATGCAATCATTCCGACCGGACAGGGACTGGGCAATCTGAACGGATTAAATGATATTCAGCGGAAGGTATATGACATTATTGCCAGACGTTTTTTGAGTATTTTCTTCCCGGCAGCAGAGTATGAGAAGGTCAGTCTGGTTCTGACAAGACAAATTCATACAGCTGTTGGTAAGAAGGAAGATGGCACCGAAAGCTTTTTCGCGAATTTCAAACGGCTGAAAACCCCGGGGTATCTGACGATAGCAGGACTTCCATCCGAGAAAAAACAGGAGGAACAGAAGCTTACGGATGAAGAGCTTGCCAGATTTGCATCTTTGAAGAAAGGAGATGCAATTCCGGTACAGGTATTTAATATCAAGGAAGGAGAGACATCTCCACCGAAGCGGTATTCTTCGGGTACATTGATTCTGGCGATGGAAAATGCCGGGCAGCTGATCGAGGATGAGGAGCTTCGAAGCCAGATCAAGGGCAGTGGTATTGGAACGAGTGCTACACGAGACAGTATCATCACAAAACTTGTGACGAATAAATATATTGCATTAAATAAGAAGACGCAGATTGTGACACCGACATTTCTTGGAGAGATCATCTACGATGTATGCTTAAATTCCATTCAGAGTCTGCTCTGGGCAGAGATGACCGCGTCGTGGGAGAAAGGACTTTCCGGTGTTGCCGAGGGAACGATCTCAAAGGATGAATATACAGCCAAGATGAATAAATTTGTCTGTGATAACACGAATGCTGTGAAACAGATTCATAATCAGAATCAGATCACGCGGTTGTTTGACCGGACAAAACCATTTTATGAGAAATCAGGTACGAAGAAGACTGCGAAGAAATCGTAGATTTGTTGAAGAAAGAGCACAACAAGATGACATATATGTATGAGATAAGCAGAATAGATGATGTCTATGCACGAAATAAGTTTCATGTATATGGTGTGAGTCTGTATACATAATAGGAAAAAATATAGCAATAGAACGATGGAGGATAAGAAAATGAAGTGTGTAAATGCAGTGACAATCAAGGAATTATATGATCTTTCCCATACAGAGGCAAAACCTTTGATGGAAAGCTATACTTATCCGTGGGAAGTACTTCCTCATATTGGAGAGTTTATTGTAAAGCTTGGGGAATCCCTTCCAAAGGATGAATATACAGAGGTAGCAGAGCATGTCTGGGTGCATAAGACAGCGAAGGTATTTGCATCGGCATATCTGGCAGGACCGGCAATCATCGGTGCGGAGACAGAAGTGCGTCAGTGTGCGTTTGTCCGCGGAAATGCGCTGGTTGGAAAAGGCTGTGTAATCGGCAATTCCACAGAGTTGAAAAACGTGATTATTTTTGATAATGTACAGGTACCGCACTATAATTATGTCGGCGATTCTATTCTGGGATTTAAGTCGCATATGGGGGCAGGATCAATCACATCGAATGTAAAGAGTGATAAGACACTTGTGCATGTCAAGGGAATTGATCCGGAGACAAATGAGAAGTTTGATCTGGAAACTGGTCTGAAGAAATTTGGAGCAATGCTTGGTAATCATGTGGAGGTCGGCTGTAATTCTGTTTTAAATCCAGGTACGGTCATTGGTTCGGACAGTAATGTCTATCCGCTTTCCCCGGTACGCGGATTTGTACCGGCAGAAAGCATCTATAAGACCGGAGGCGTGATCGTGAAGAAACAAGCATAAGGAATATACGGGTCAGTCAGTTTCAATCCGGGCAGATTGTGCTGCCTGTCGGGCGGCTTCCAATATGAGCAGTGTGGTGTATTGGTTGTCGCTTGCGTATGTAACAGAGTCCAGATCGCCGGTGAGCTGCAACTGTTCGTTGATGGCATCTACGGAAGGTGTTAAAAGTGGATACATGGCGGTAACAGTATCGTTTGCGTTTGCTACTTCGATGTGTGTGACCGCATGCTTGTCGATGGTCGTCTGCAATTCCAGCGTGGTGCCACCGAGATTTAACTGTGAGGTGTAGACCCCCGGCTGGTATGTGGCAAAGGTCTCTGTTGAGACTCTTGTATCTGTAGTATCTTTTTCGTCCTCCTTTGGTGAGAACATATACCAGAGCAGCAGAATCAACAGGATACCAAGGATGATAAATATGCCGGTGTAGATGAGCTCTTTTGATTTTAAGACAATGATTTTTGTTTTGGATGACATAATAAAAAACTCCCTGTTCAGAATTAGTATAATATATTCTGAATGGGGAGTTTTTATTACTTTTCGATTTGGAAAATCAATTCCTACAGAGAGGAATATCCGTGGCTGTTGATGATACCCTGAATTGGTATGCCGGCTTTGCAGAGTGGACAGTCGGCCGCAGAGTGTGTCTCATAATTAGGGATATCTTCTGTGCGGAAGATGGTATTGATCTGCTCGCCGTGGATTTCATCTGCGGCGGAGAAGATGGAAGAGACACCAACGACTTCACCACCGTAATACTCGATACATTCGAGTGCGGTCTGTAAGGTCTTTCCGGTTGTAGCAGTTGCCAGTAATACAAGAACATGCTTGCCCTTGATCATTGGAAGATAGTTTTCGCGGAAAATCAGTTGTCCGCCGGAGTGCTGCTCCGGGGAAATGATGTATGCGGTATTGTGCAGATTTGCAGATAAAATACCAGTGTTAAGAAGTTCGTCTGCAAGATAAGCACCGATTACATTGGTTTCATCCAGACAGACAATCGTATCAATGATAGTTGTAGCAGCGTAGCGTGTAGCCAGTACTTTGGCAGCGGCATGTGCTTCGCTTCGGCGGCTCTTCAGACTTGTCATATCAATATAATAATTGATATGGGAAGAAGATGTTGCGTAGTGTCCGGGTGTTACATTCAGTGAGATTAAGTTGCTGGATGCAGACTGTACCTTAAATGTGTTTGTGTTTTCCATAAATAGTATCCCTCCTATGCGTTTAATTACATAACAATATTATAAATGTTATACAATATTTATGCAAGCAAAGTAGCTGTAATACACAGAAAATTCATCGTATATTTTCTCCGATTTTTGAGACACCCACATAGATCTGGGAAATTTTATACCATGTTGGAAAATCAACAATTCCGCTAACAGGCAGGTTAAAGATTGACTGAAAGGTACGCACGGATTCGGCAGTCGCGGAACCGAAGATGCCATCCACGGTGACAGTTGGAATCGCCGGGTAATTCTGTGCAATACGGTTTAGCTGTTCCTGAATCGTGATTACAGGTTCGCCGGAGCTTCCAATCATCAGATCATAGCCCGGGTAGGAGGATGGGATTCCGGAAACAATTTCGGCTTCATTTACATACATATCTGAACCGTAATAATAGTGGATGATATCAATCGCAGAGAAACCATCATCCCCAAGTGCTTTAGAACCCCACTGCGTCATCCAGTTTGGACAGGAGACGCGCTTGCCATCACAGTATTGCGTGAGAATTGGCTGTTTGACATTTGGACGGGCAAGATAGCGGTTATAGAGCCGGTCTGCAATCTGTGAGATGTTTTCGTAAATTGTTTTGCCATAGATCCATTTGTGATCGTAGGCGGTGGAGGATGTAATCGTGAAATTATAGCCTTTGTTCCGGTACCATTCTGTATATACCCGGTTTAAAGTGAAGGACATGATTGCCAGAATATTTGCTTCGATTGTACTTTCCGGCCATGTGGAGTAAATCTCACAGCAGGCGACATTTTTGATGTAGTCGATATACGGGACATAATAATCGGTGGCGGTGGAATCGCCGGGGACACCGTCATGTACGATAATTGTCTCCGGGACGACGACGCGTGAGAGGACGATCTCACCGCTTTCGGCTAAAGGCTTGATCTCCGGCTCAGCGATTTTCGGTGGATAGTATTCCCAGAGTGTGTGTCCACCGATAACAATCGGGTTATAGACATAGCCGGGTGTCTGCTCGGATGGTTGCAATACGATAAACTGTAATCCGTTTTCACCGGAAAAAATCTGAACACCTGAGACGATTTGTTCCTGATAGCCGGGGGCTGAAATCTTTACATTGTATTCAGAATAGGGCTGGTTGTCGCTTGGTTCCATACTGTATTCGCGTGGTGGAGCAGAAAGCTCGATATTTCCGGTCTGCCCGTTTGGGTTTGTGGCAGCAGTTTCCAGGATGAGGTTTGGTTCTCCGGTGTCTGCGATTTCAATGGTAGCAGAAGAAAGCGGGGAGTAGGTGTCCGGACCTGTGACTATGACATTTAGATATCCGGTATCACTAGAATATTGATCCATAGGATTTACCATTATTTTTCATCCGTATAGTATATGAACATCAGGTTGTATTTATGTATCAGAAAAAGTTAATGTGTGTTAAGAAAAAACACTTGACAATCATGAAAAAAACATGTATGATGCAAAAGGTTTGTAAATGAAAAATACTTTACAGGTGATTCGGATGGAGAAGTTTGTACGTCAGTCATTGCTCTATGATTTTTATGGAGAGTTGTTGACGCAGACACAGAAAAGTATATACGAAGATGTGGTAATGAATGACCTGTCCTATTCGGAACTGGCAAGGGAATATGGAATCTCCAGACAAGGCGTGTTTGATATGATGAAGCGCTGTGACAAGAAGCTGGAAGATTTTGAGAAAAAGCTGAAACTAGTTGAGAAATTTGAGAATGCCAGAGAAAAGGTAGCCGCGATACAGACTGAGATTCAGGCATTGCGGGAACGCAATGAGAACTTGGCGCTGGACGAAGCGTTTGCAGATATCGATACGAATCTCAACGGGCTGCTGGATGATTTTTAACAGTTGAATGTTTGATTTTGTTTGGGAGGAGACGCATGGCGTTTGACAGTTTAACAGACAAATTACAGAACGTGTTTCGGAAGCTGAGAAGCAAAGGAACGATTACAGAAGCAGATGTAAAAGAAGCGATGAAAGAAGTAAAGCGTGCGCTGTTGGAAGCGGATGTAAACTTCAAGGTCGTAAAACAGTTTATCAATTCCGTCAGTGAGCGTGCGGTCGGCGAGGAAGTTCTAAAGGGACTTAATCCTGGTCAGATGGTAATCAAGATTGTAAAAGAAGAGATGGATAAGCTGATGGGTTCTGAGACAACCGAACTCAAACTATTGCCATCCAATGAGATTACGATCGTCATGATGTGTGGTTTGCAGGGTGCTGGTAAGACAACCACCGTTGCAAAGCTTGCGGGCAAGTTTAAGAACAAGGGTAAAAAACCACTGTTGGTTGCTTGTGACGTCTATCGTCCGGCAGCGATCAAGCAGTTGGAAATCAACGGTGAGAAGGTCGGTGTTCCGGTATTTTCGATGGGAGACGGACATAAGCCGGTGAATATTGCAAAGGCAGCGATTGAACATGCTGCAAAAAATGATATCAATCTTGTATTCCTGGATACTGCAGGCCGTCTGCATGTCGATGAAGACATGATGAATGAGCTGGCAGAGATCAAGGAGAATCTGAATGTAACATATACGATTCTGACGGTCGATGCGATGACTGGTCAGGATGCGGTCAATGTGGCAACATCGTTCAATGATAAGATTGGGATTGATGGTGTAATCCTGACAAAGCTCGATGGCGATACCCGTGGTGGTGCGGCACTTTCCATCAAGGCAGTGACCGGAAAACCAATCCTGTATGCCGGTATGGGAGAGAAGCTCACAGATTTGGAGCAGTTTTATCCAGATCGTATGGCAAGCCGGATTCTCGGTATGGGTGATGTGGAAAGCCTGATCGAAAAAGCACAGTCTGCAATCGATGAGGAAAAAGCCAAGGAGATGGAAGAGAAGTTTAAGAAAGCTTCCTTTGATTTCAATGATTTCCTTGACCAGATGGAACAGATGGAAAAGATGGGTGGTATGAATGATATATTGAAGATGCTGCCTGGATTTGGAAATAAAAAACAGCTCCAGAATATAGAGATTGATGACAACGCGATGAATATGCCAAAGGCAATTATCTTGTCAATGACGAAACAGGAACGTTCGCATCCTGAGATCATTAATCCGAGCCGCAAGAAGCGAATTGCAGATGGGGCAGGCGTTCCAATCAGCGAGGTAAACAAGCTGATCAAGCAGTTTGAACAGTCCAAGAAGATGATGAAGCAGATGTCCGGTATGATGGGCGGCAAACGCCGCGGCGGATTCAAGCTTCCGTTTGGATTCTAATTTTTGATAATAGTATAACTATTATATATAGACGAAAGATTTTTAAGGAGGTGAAATTTGACATGGCAGTTAAAATCAGATTAAGAAGAATGGGATATAAGAAGCATCCTTTTTATAGAGTTGTAGTAGCTGATTCCAGATCACCAAGAGATGGTAGATTTATCGATGAGATCGGAACATATGATCCAAATCAGGAGCCAGCATCTGTAAAGATCGACTCTGATGCAGCTAAGAAGTGGCTTGCAGATGGTGCTCAGCCTACTGAGACAGTTGCTAAGCTTTTGAAGCAGGCAGGTATCGAGAAGTAAGACTGATGTGCAAGGGAGGTGCAGGTTATGAAGGAATTAGTAGAACTGATTGCAAAATCCCTCGTTGATTATCCGGATGAAGTTGTTGTAAAAGAGACAATCGATGGAGATACCATAACAATCGAACTGAACGTTGCAGGAGATGATATGGGTAAGGTGATCGGCAAGCAGGGCCGTATCGCTAAGTCCATTCGTACTGTTGTGAAGGCGGCTGCATCAAAGGGTGATAAAAAGGTAATTGTAGACATCAAATAATTCTTGGATTCCCGGTGCCAGAAGGCATCGGGAATTATTACTTTATCGGAGGAATTTATGAACGAAGATATGTTTCGAATTGGCGTGATCACATCGACACATGGATTAAAGGGCGAGGTCAAGGTATTCCCGACGACAGACGATCCGGCACGGTTCAAGAAATTGAAAAAGTGCGTGATTCGTACAAAAAGTGGCGATGTACCAGTAGAGAAAAAATCATGTAAGTTCTTTAAGAACATGGTGATTCTTTCTTTTTCGGAATTTAATGATATAAACGAGATAGAAAAATATAAGGGCTGTGAGCTGTATGTAACAAGAGAAGATGCAGTCCCGCTCGAAGAGGACGAGTTTTATATTGCGGATGTGATTGACTCGGAAGTATTCGAGGATAACGGAAATAAGCTTGGAACTCTTGTGGATGTTATGCAGACAGGAGCCAATGATGTATTCGTTGTGAAGATGGAGAATGGCAAGGAAGTACTGCTTCCGGTCATCAAAGACTGTGTATTGGATATCAATGCGGAAGAAAAGAAAGTAGTCGTTCATATGATGAATGGTTTGCTGGATTAACTATATCGGAGGCGGATATGAATTTTCATATTATGACATTATTTCCGGAGATGGTGCTTGGAGGTTTAAACGAGAGTATTACCGGAAAGGCAATCGAAAAAGGGCTGATCGGAGTAAATGCTGTAAATATTCGTGATTTCGCAGGTAACCGGTACGGACATGTGGATGATTATACGTATGGTGGCGGTGCCGGCATGCTGATGCAGCCGGGACCGGTGTATGATGCGTATCAGCATGTGCTTGCACAGATTGCAGCACGCAGGGAAAAGGAAGGAACAAAAACGCAGGACAAAAAAGTGCGCGTGCTTTACATGACACCACAGGGACAGCCTTTTAAACAGTGCATGGCAGAGGAGTATGCGAAGGAAGATGATCTTGTACTTCTGTGTGGACATTATGAGGGCATTGATGAACGCGTGCTGGAAATGATCGTGACAGATTATGTCTCCATCGGTGATTTCGTGCTGACTGGTGGAGAGCTTCCGGCAATGATGATCGTAGATGCGACAAGCCGTCTTGTGCCAGGTGTGCTTGGAAGCGATGAAAGTGCTGTGTATGAAAGCTTCTATGATGGCTTGCTTGAATATCCGCAGTATACCCGCCCGGAAGAATTTATGGGAAAGAAGGTGCCGGAGGTGCTGCTTTCCGGACATCATAAGAACATCGAAGAGTGGCGGTATGAGCAGTCCATGCAGCGGACGCAGGAACGTCGTCCGGATCTGTATGAAGCCTATGTGGAGGCACACCGGGAAGAGTTGGAGAAACGCAGACGGAAAAAGGAAGAGAAAGAGCGAAAGCGGCTCCGCCGGGAGCAACGTGCAAAAATGCAGGCAAATGAATAACTACCGCTTGTTTTGTGCGGCGATATAGTATATAATTTTGATTATCAAAAGAAGAAACGGGAGAGAAGTTATGAAGAAAAAAGTATATATGGCAGTGCTTACACTTGCATTTGCAGGTCTTTTGGCAGGCTGTGGCAAGAAAGCAGAGGATCCGGGAGTATCTGTAAAAGACGATGTTGTGGAATTTGTGAATGTAGAACTTCCGGCAGCAAAAACAGATCATGACAATGCAATTGCAATCTACAATGCTTATTTTGCAGATACCGGTAGTCAGGATTTGGATACGTTTAAAACTTCTTTGCAGGATACGGCAATTCCGGAAATGGAAAATTGTATTACAACGATTTCGAATATTGAAGTTGCAACAGATGAGGTTAAGGCATTGAAGGATTCTTATCTGCAGAGTGTGCAGAAAGAATGTGAGGCAATGAAGATGGTTGTGTCAGCAATTGACGGAGAAAATGCAGATTATCTGACACAGGCAGACAGTTTGATTGCAGAGGCAGCTACACTTCGGAGTGACTACCAGACAAAACTTCAGACGATTGCGAATGAGCAGGGAATTGTAGTAAATCAGTAATGGTAAGAAAGCTGTCGGTGAAATATCCGGCAGCTTTTCGATTTATATGAGGAATGTGCTTATGGAACAGACAGAACGTGAAAAAAAGGAACAGGCATATATCACACAGCTGAAAAAAAGCATGAATCCGGAGGATGTTGCCGGGTTGTATCATCTGTATCAGAAGCTGACAGAGAAAAGTTATTTTCGAACGGATGTGGGGTTTGGTTTTCTGGCAGAGCTAAGAGAGTATCTTGTAAAAAACGGATACCAGATAGATATTTATACAACACCGAGATCACCGGCAAATAAAAAAGTATCTGAAGAGCATGCAGAGGCACATTTGCGCAGAAAATATGATGCACTCTGTGAAAAGCAGGAACAGACAGAACAGGAAGTGGAACGGTTGAATCTGATCCGCATTCGTCTGACAATTGCGGTTGTTGCACTTGCAGCTGTGGTAATTGGAATGCTATTTATTACAGTGACAAATAAAAATGTTGGATACTTTCATGCAGAGCAGAAAATACAGGATAAATATTCGTATTGGGAAGAACAGCTGGACGTACGGGAGAAGGAACTACAGGAGTGGGAAAAAGAACTTGGTGAGCAGGCAGAAAAAATGAATGAAACCAAGACACAAAATTGACAAAAATAAATGCTATAATCGGATACAATCAATGATAGAAGATGATAGTTAGGAGGAACTGGGATGAATGATTTAAAAGTGCTGGTCGTGGATGATGAGAGCCGTATGCGAAAGCTGGTACGTGACTTCCTTGTGAAGGACGGGTATTCCGTTGTGGAGGCCGCAGACGGGGAAGAAGCGGTCGATGTTTTTATGTCAGACAAGGACATCTCATTGATCATTCTGGATGTGATGATGCCAAAGTTAGATGGATATGGAGTGGCAGAGGAAGTACGGAAAATGTCTGATGTACCAATCATCATGCTGACGGCAAAAAGTGATGAAAAGGATGAATTGCGGGGGTTCGATCTTGGAATTGATGAATATATAACAAAACCGTTTTCTCCGCGGATTCTGGTGGCAAGAGTGGAAGCAGTGCTTCGCAGAACACAGACAGATGCGGAAGCAAATGTAATTACAGTGGATGGAATCGAGATGGATATTGCTGCCCATCAGGTAAAGGTAGATGGGACACCGATTGAGCTGTCCTATAAGGAATTTGAATTGTTGAATTATTTCTTACAGAATCGTGGTGTGGCATTGTCCAGAGAGAAAATTCTGAACAATGTCTGGAATTATGATTATTTTGGAGATGCCAGGACAATTGATACCCATGTAAAGAAGCTTCGGAGTAAGCTTGGAAGCAAGGGTGACTATATCAAGACGATTTGGGGTATGGGTTATAAGTTCGAAGGCTAAGGCACGTAATTCAATTCGTGTCAAGATATCCATGATGGTTGTTTTTTTCTCTGTATTTATAATTGCAGCATCCTGGCTGCTTTGCAGTTATGTACTTGGCGGTGTTTTCCGCTACAGCATAAAGAACAACCTGATTGCAACCTATAATTCCTGTAACGAACTGTTTCAGGATCAAAGTGAAGATGCGTTTGACAATGGCGACTTGTTTGGGCAGATCAAAAACCCACAGGATGCAGTTGTCATGATCGTGGATTCAAACAACGGGAAATTATATACGTCTATTAACGATGAAGGTCAGATGATGGAAGGCATGCGGAGCCTTTTGAGCAGTATCCGAAGTGAGGACAGCGAGAGCCAGTTTGATAAGGGTGAATATATCATCCGGAGAAACCATGATACAGTAACAAATGCAGATTATTATGATTTGATTGGAAGGCTGGACAATGGATACGAGATATTGCTTCGGACACCGATTGCGCGTGTTGAGTCGGTCATGCAGGTCATGACACATCTGTTTGTCTATATCTGTATCGGACTTATGGTGTTTGGAACAGCATTTATGCTGTTGTTCAGTAATATTTTTGCAGCTCCGATCAAACGGATGTCCAAGGCTGCAAAGAGGATGAGTGAGCTTGATTTTGATGTAAAAATTCCGGTTACAAGCAATGATGAAATCGGAGAACTTGGAAACAGCATGAATGAGATGTCTGAAAAGCTGGAGCGGACGATCTCGGAACTGAAAGCAGCAAATATCGAATTGCAGCGGGATATCGCAGAACGCCGGAAAATGGATGATATGCGAAAGGAATTTTTGTCACATGTATCTCATGAGTTGAAAACACCGATTGCATTGATTCAGGGATATGCAGAGGGCTTGAAGGATGATATGTGCGAAGATAAAGAAAGTCGTGATTTCTATACAGATGTTATCATTGATGAGTCACATAAGATGAACACGATGGTAAAACGTCTGCTCACGTTGAATGAGATTGAGTTTGGCGATACGAAGCTTAATATTGAACGGTTTGAACTGGTTGGTTTTGTCAATTCAATTCTGGCTTCAACGAAGATTCTGGCAGAAGAGAAAGGTGCAGAGATTATCTTTGAAGAAGAACCGCCAGTGTATGTGTGGGCAGATGAGTATATGATTGAAGAGGTCTTTACAAATTATCTGACAAATGCCATTCATTATGTAAGAAAAGATGGTGTGATCCGCATTTCATTTAAACCAATGGGAAATGATGTACGTGTCTGTGTCTATAATCAGGGTGATTGGATTGCGCAAGAGGATATTGACCGTGTTTTTGAGAAATTCTATAAGGCGGATAAGGCACGGACGAGAGAATATGGCGGTAATGGAATTGGTCTTTCTATCGTCGCAGCTACAATGGAAGCGCACGGAAAGAACTATGGTGTGGAAAATGTAGCAGATGGTGTGATGTTTTACTTTGATTTGGATGCTAATGTGCTTGCCGATGAATGAAATAAGTGGTAAAATTATTTTATCCTTGTGGGTAAAGAAACAGGTAATGCATATAACATGAGAAAACAGAGTATGAGTAAAAAACAGAAAGCAACACATGCAAATAAAAAAATATGGAAACGGCGGCTGCTGGCAGCACTGATCGCATGCGGTGTATTTGTGACAACCGGATGTGGACAGGTGATTGATTTGACGGATGAGGAAAATCATCTGATTGCAGAATATGCCGCAGAGCTTTTGCTGAAATATGATCGGAATTATGATATGCGTTACAATCCGGATGAGCTGGAGGAAACGACAGAGACTATGACAGAAACGGACGCAACGACAGAGACAACGACGGAAGCTGAAACTACAACGGAAGCTGTAACGACGGAGCAGGATGTTTCTGTGGATGGACCGACAACACAGGTACAGCCAAGTACAGATGAGACGGTGAAAGAAGATATCGGAGCAACTGTGGATCCGGATTTTGATATCGCTGCATTCGTTGGTGAGAACCGTATCTCTGTGCGATATGCATATTACATGGTGGTGGATAGTTATCCATCGTATGATCAGGACGGTATGTATATCGAGGTACAGGCACCGGAAGGCTACAAGCTGTTAGTTCTGAAGTTTGAGGTAGAGAATAAGACAAACGAGGATCAGGCAGTTGATCTGTATGATAAGGATGTCAATTATAATATTGTTGTTGATAACAGTCGGACAACCAAACAGATGCTGACGATTTTAGCGGATGATCTGTATACCTATGACAAGACGATTCAGGCGAGCAGCCGGGAAGAAGCCGTGCTTTTGTATACGGTTTCCGATTCTGTGGCAAATAAATGGACGGACTTGAAATTACAGGTGAAATACGGTGGAACAAGTGCTGTCTTGCAGCTTGAACAGTAAGAATGATTAAGAATGATTTTGCACAGTTTTAGTATAGAGGGCTTGCATAAAGGAGGGTACATATGGATTCAAATATTTTATTGGAGAGCGGTACAAACGAACTTGAGGTACTTGAGTTCATCATAAACGGAAATCATTATGGAATCAATGTGGAGAAGGTACGGGAAATTCTTCCATATCAGGAGATTACACCGGTTCCAAATTCGCATCCATGCATCGAAGGTATTTTTATGCCACGTGGGGATATTATTACAGTGATTGATTTGTTCCAGACATTGGGATTTCCAAATCCGGACAAACAGAATAATTTCTTGATCGTGACGAATTTTAATAACCTGAATATTGCATTTGATGTACAGTCTGTGCTTGGTATCAATCGTGTATCATGGAAGGATGTTGTAAAGCCGGATGCAACGGTCAGTGGCCCTGGAACCGGAATTGCAACCGGTATTATCAAGAATGAAGACAATCTGTTGATCATCCTTGATTTTGAACGTATTGTGGAAGGTATCTGTCCGGAGACAAGTTTGAAGATTTCACAGGTGACAGAGCTGGAAGACCGTGAGCGTAACAGTATTCCGATCCTGATTGCAGAGGATTCCATGATGCTCTGTAAGCTGATTGAGGATGCATTGCACAGAGCAGGTTATACGAAGCTTACAATCAAGAATAATGGACAGGAAGCATGGGATTATCTGTGTGAACTGAAGAAGAATAATGGTGTGGAATATGGTGCGAAGTGTCTGATCACGGATATTGAAATGCCACAGATGGATGGACATCATCTGATTAAGAAGATCCGTGAGACAGAAGGCTTGAAGCAGATTCCGATTGTGATATTCTCATCTTTGATCAATGAGGATATGAAGCGTAAGGGCGATCTGCTTGGTGCGGATGCACAGATTAGTAAGCCGGAAATTGGACAGTTAGTTGGAATACTGGATAGTCTGGTTGCAAGTCAGATATACGGAACTAAATAAGTAAAATTATGCCGGCAGGTTTCCTGCCGGCATCTGAAATTTATAGCATATGAGGTGAGAGAAATGGACTTGAAGAGTACCGGAAAGACAAAAGAAGAAATCAAAGAAATGTATAATAAATATTTCTATGAGACATTTCAACGTTTTGATTTCATCGCAGAAAAGGGCGAGGATGATTATGTAATTGATGAGACGGGCAAACGATATCTTGACTTTATGGCAGGCATCGCAGTTAACTCAGCCGGACATTGTAATAAGAAGGTAGTAGAAGCAATCACAGAGCAGGCACATCAGATGATGCATGCATCGAATTATTGTTATACGATCCCGATGGCTATGCTGGCACAGCGCATTTGTGATGCAATTGGGATGGAGAAGATTTATTTCCAGAATTCCGGTGCAGAGGCAAATGAGGTTATGATCAAGCTTGCCAGAAAATACGGAAAAGATAATTTTGGACCAAACCGTTATCATATTGTAACGGCGGAGAACAGCTTTCATGGACGGACACTTGCCACTCTTGCAGCAACCGGACAGCCAGGAACAGCAATCCAGAGAAACTACGATCCGATGATTCCGGGATTTTCTTATGCAGAGTTTAATAATGTACAGTCGTTTGCGGATGCGTGTACCGAGGATACAATTGCAATCATGGTTGAGCCTGTGCAGGGAGAAGGCGGCGTGATTCCGGCAACGAAAGAGTTCTTGCAGGGCTTGCGCAAATTGTGTGATGAGCGTAATATGCTGTTGTTATTTGATGAGGTACAGACTGGCTGGGGAAGAACCGGAAGTCTGATGGCATTTATGGGATATGGTGTAAAACCGGATTGCGTCAGCATGGCGAAAGCGATGGGTGGTGGAATGCCGATTGGCGCGATGTGTACAAGCGCAAAGCTTGCACTTACATTTGGACCGGGTGCACATGGAAGCACCTATGCCGGAAATCCGGTTGCATGTGCTGCAAGCTATGCACAGATCGGAGAGATCATGGATCAGAAGCTTCCTGAAAATGCAGAAAAGATTGGAACGTATTTCCGGGAGGAACTGTTGAAGCTTCCATGTGTGAAAGAGGTACGTGGACGTGGACTTATGATCGGTGTAGAGTTCAACAAAGATATTGCGACTGACGTGAAGTATCAGTCTGCCGATGAAGGCTTGCTTATCACAGCGGTCAGACCGAATGTGATCCGTTTGGTTCCTCCACTTGATATTACAGAGAAGGAATGTGATGAAGCATTTGCAATTTTACATAAGGTTGTATCAAAGTTGGTATAATGAAAGTAAATTGATTTTGACAGGAGGCTGTGACAATGAGACGTAAAAATGCATGGACAACATACAATAAAAAGCAGTTAGATGAACTGGAAAAGCTGTGTAAAAATTATCTGAAGTTTTTGGACAAAGGAAAGACGGAACGTGAGTGTGTAAAGCAGATCGTAAAACAGGCAGAAGATAAAGGCTATGTGAACCTGGCTGATATCACAAAGGATGAAAAGTCGCTCAAGGCAGGTGACAAGGTATATAGTGTCTGCATGGATAAGACAGTTGCTCTGTTCCAGATCGGAAAGAAGAAGCTTGAAAAGGGAATGAACATCTTAGGCGCACATATTGATTCACCTCGTATGGATGTCAAGCAGAATCCGTTGTATGAGAGCGAAGAGTTCGCATATCTTGATACACATTACTATGGTGGTATCAAGAAGTATCAGTGGGTAACATTGCCGCTTGCTTTGCATGGTGTTGTAGTAAAAAAAGATGGAACGGTGATTACAGTCAACGTTGGTGAGGACAAGAATGATCCGGTATTCTGTGTGACTGATCTGTTGATTCATCTTGCTGGCGAGCAGATGGAGAAAAAGGCAAACAAGGTAATTGAGGGAGAAAATCTGGATGTCCTTGTCGGCAGTAAGCCTTTGGAAGGAAAGGAAAAGGATGCAGTGAAAGAGGGTATCCTTGAAATCCTGAAAGAAAAGTATGATATGACAGAAGAGGACTTCATGTCTGCGGAGATCGAGGTTGTTCCAGCCGGACATGCGCGTGAGGCGGGTCTGGATCACAGTATGGTCATGTCCTATGGACAAGATGATCGCGTGTGCGCATATACATCTCTGGCAGCCATGCTTGAAGTGGATGAGGTAGAAAAGACAACTTGCTGTCTTCTTACAGATAAAGAGGAGATTGGAAGTGTTGGAGCGACAGGTATGCAGTCACGGTTCTTTGAGAATTCTGTGGCAGAGCTGATGGATGCAATGGGAGAGTTCAGTGAGTTATCGCTGCGCAGATGTCTGGCAAACTCCAGCATGCTTTCTTCCGATGTAAATGCGGCATATGATCCGTTGTTTGCAAGTGCATTTGAAAAGAATAATGCATCTTATTTCGGCCGTGGTGTTGTATTCAGCAAGTTTACCGGTTCCAGAGGAAAATCTGGAAGCAATGATGCAAATGCAGAATATATTGCACGTATCCGTAAGATGATGGATAAAAATGAGGTATGCTTCCAGATGGCGGAACTTGGAAAGGTTGATGTCGGCGGTGGCGGAACGATTGCTTATATTCTGTCATTGTATGGCATGGAAGTCATCGACTGTGGTGTGGCTGTCCTCAATATGCATGCACCTTGGGAACTTACATCCAAGGCAGATATCTACGAAGCATATAAGTGCTATAAAGTATTTTTAAAAGAAGCATAAAATGAAAGATAAAGATTGATACCAATATGATAAAGAAAAGATGGAACAATCATAAATTGGCAGCAGAAATTATGGCATTCCTTTTGGTATGTCTTTTTCTGCTGCTTTCTTTTTGCAATCCTGTTTTGAAGGTCTGTGCAAAGGATTCTTTTCTGGCGGGATACATGCAGTCGGTTTATAATCAGAAATCAGGCATAGGCAGTAACGAAGTGAACTGCTTGTATCAGTCCTCATCTGGCTATATTTGGGCGGGTACGGATGGTGGACTCTATCGTACGAATGGTTCTGGATTCCAGAGTATTGATCTGTGGGATACAGAGCGTACGGATTTATATTCCATTAACTGTATTGTTCAGGATCAGAATGGACGGATGTGGATCGGAACGGATAATTATGGATTGTTTTATATCGAGGATGGCCAGACACATCATTTGCAGGAAGAGTATTACAATGGAAACAAAACAATTCTATCGATTGTGGAGGGTGTGGATGGAACAATTTATGTTGCATGTGTAAGCGGGCTTTTCGTTGTTACAGAGGCGGATAAGGAAACACGTTCGGATACTTCTTCCTATGCACTTGCTGCATATGATGATCCTGCGATTGCAAATATCGAGTTACGAGGTATGACAGCAAAAGAAGATGAGATATGGGCACTGGATGGAGATGGTATCATTTATGTATTCAATCAGGATGGTGTGACACATGTGATAAGGGAACAGGGGGAATCCGGGGAAGAGTGGAATACAATCAAGGCTTGTCAGGGCTATGTCTATGTAGGAAGTAATGGCAGGGATATACGCGCGTATCGGAGTGCAACAAGTAAACGTACATTATCTGCGGGCGTGGAAGGAATCAACAATTTCATGCAGGATGCAGATGGCAGATTGTGGGTCTGTGCCGATAACGGATATGGCTATTTTGATAAACAATGGAATTTTGTCCGTATCAGTGACAGTCAGATTGATACGTACATCTCAGATATGATTCAGGATTATGAGGGTAATTACTGGATTGCGTCTTCCCGAGTAGGATTGTTGCTGCTTACGAAAAGCAAATTCACTGATTACAATACAGCTGTCGGAATGACAGAAAGTATGGTAAATGCAGTATATGAGTATGGTGGAAAGAAATATATTGCAACGGATGATGGGCTGTATATTTATAATGCAAAGGAAGAACAGGAAGTCAATGATCTGACAGAGCTTCTGAAAAACGTCAGTGTACGGCATATAATTTCGGACAAACGTGGAACCTTGTGGATTTCCACGAATCGAAAATATGGGGTTGTAAAATATGCATCGGATGGTACGATCACGGTATATGGCCGGTCAGATGGACTGCCGGGTATGTCAGTAAATTGTACCCTTCCATTGAGCAATGGAAATCTCGCGGTTGCGACTACGGAAGGTATTGCGATTCTGGATCAGAATGGACACATAGATACTGTGTATCACAGTGGGGTAGAGCTTGCTGAGGTAAATATCCTTGCACTGTTTGAAACAGACGAAGGAGATATTCTGGCTGGTACAGATGGTGAAGGAATCTATGTGATAGAGGCAGGTAAGGATACTTTGCAGCATTACAGTACCGAAGATGGATTGAATTCGGATGTGGTATCATGCTTTGCACAGGGAGAACAGGGTATCTGGATTGGAACGGACAGTGGTGCCTGCTTCTATAATGAAGCATTTCGTATGATCAGCAATGTAGAATACTCAAACAGTGTTTATGATATTGTGATAGCACGAGGCTCTGTCTGGCTGGTTGGTTCGATGGGCGTGCTTCGGACATCAGAGGATGAATTGCTCGGAAGCAACGGAATTTCGGGAAGATATTTTGCAACCGGGGATGGGTTGACGAAGACAATCAATACAAACGGAAATTCCTGTATGGATACAAAGGGAAAACTGTATATCTGTTGTAATGAGGGAATATCGGTTTTAGATACGGAACATATATGGTATAACGAGGTACAGCCGATCATTAAGGTTACGCGGATTGATATCGATGGAACCTCTTATGAATTCGATGATTTGAATGATGGTCTGGTTATAAAAAATGATGTGTCCAAAATTACGATTGATTTTGCAGTATTTTCGTATGTAAACCGCGGCGATATTAAAGTGCAGTATATGCTGGATGGTTTTGAGTCCAAGCCGACAGAATTGCATGGAGATGATGTGCTGCAGGCGGTTTACACGAATCTGGATGGTGGTGTCTACACATTTACAGTGAGTGCCTACAATGGAGATGGGACCGCCTGTGAGGAACCGCTTTCGTTTGTGATAGAAAAAGAAAAAAGCGTGTTCGAAAGCCTGATGGCGAGAAGTATATTGATTCTGAGTCTGGTAGTTATATTTCTTCTTCTGGTTCTGACGGTGATCCGTGTCAGACGAATGTTGAAGTCAAAGACATCTGCGTTGGAGCAGTTGTCCAAGGAACATGAAGAGGCAGTAAAGACAAGTACAGCTAAAAATGACTATCTCGCGAATATGAGCAATGAGATAAAAACGCCAATCCACGCGATGATGGCGAAAGCGGATGAACTGTTGCATATGGTGGATAAGGATTCGCCATATCGAAAGGATATACGTGGTATTTATGACATTGGAAATGATATTTTAGCGAGTGTTGATGATATTATATTGCTTGCCAAGCTGGAATCCGGGCGTTTTGAGCTGGAGGAAAGTAATTATGCAATCTCGGATCTTGTGGCAGACATGTCAGAGCTTGCATTGTGTGAATTGGCAGATCGGGATAAGTCAGTAAAATTCTTCGTTGAGCTCGGAGAAAATGTGACAGACAATCTGATCGGAGATGTCGATAAGATACGAAATATTCTTGTACGCCTATTGGACAATGCAATCCGCTACACGAAGCAGGGAAGCATTACCCTATCAGTAGATAGCTACGAATATACGGAGCATCCGCACCAAGATATGTTAAACATTGTATTTACGATCGCAGATACAGGAATTGGTATTCAGGAAGAACGTCTGGATAATATTTTTGATCTGTATGAAAGCGGAGACAGTATGAAAAACAGTACCCACCCGGGCCATGGCGTAGGACTTGCGATTGCCAAGGGCTATGCAGATATTCTGGAAGCGGAATTATCGGTCGAAAGCGTGTATGGGGCTGGTTCCACATTTGTGTTATCATTAAACCAGAAGCCGGCAGTAAAACTGAGCAGTGGACAGGTTGTATCGAAGATTGAAGATACTGTATCCAAGGAGGATGCAGAAAAGCTCTGGCTTCCGGAAGTATCCGCCTTGCTGGTGGATGACGACGAGGTTAGTATTGAAGTCAGTCGGAAGGTGCTTACATCGTTTGATATGAAGCTGGATGTTGCAACATCGGGACTTGGTGCGATTGATATGGTATTGAATCATGAGTATGATGTTGTGTTTATGGATTTATCAATGCCGATTATGAATGGTATTGATGCAATGAAGGAAATTCGGGAATTGGATGATATCAAGTATGCGATGTTGCCGATTATCGCGCTGGATCCGGATGCTATCGAGGGAAACCGTGGCAGTCATATTTCGGCAGGATTTACAGACAGTATGATAAAGCCGATTGAACCTCGACGGGTAGCAGCAATCTTGAAGGATTGTCTTCCGGAGAATAAATTACAGGAGCGTTCCGATGATATCCGGCTTTTGATCGAGGGTTCCCGGTTTAGGGAAGGTCTGATTCGTTTGCAGGAAACACTGGATGTGGAGGAAGCAATTCAGCGTATTGGAGGAAGCATTGAGGTTTATAACAAGCTGATTCAGGCGTTTTATTCACAGAATAAAGATATTGCCAATACATTGGCAGATAAATCGACGCGGGATATCCGATCCTTTAAGATGAAGATTCACTCAATCCGTACATTGTCAAACAGCATTGGTGCATATGAGCTTGCAAGATATGCGGCGAAGATGGAGACCTCGATCAATGTTGGAAAACGGGATCAATTACGCCAGAACCTGCGAGGTTTTACAGATGAACTTGTGTATCTGCTCTTAATCTTAGAGGATTATGAACGGTTTGTTGATGAGGTATCTGGTATGACGGATGAGGAATATGCAGCCAAGATGGCACAGGAAAATTCCAAAGAGGAAACGAAGGAGACTGACACAGATATGAATGTGCAGGAAGAGGTGCCAGAGGATCTGACTGTAATTTCGATTGCTGCGCTTGATGAAATTGCAAAGCACGCAAAGTCTGGTGATTTTGAACAGGTACGGATCCAACTCGAACGTTTGAAAAGCTTTGGCTATGATGGCGATAATTTTGAATTTTTACAGGCACTTTCGGAGGCAGCAACATCCGGAAATGCAGATATGATTACAGAGCTTGTGAACACATACAGGGATTTGAAACTGTAAATAAAAAGGGGATGAAAAAATGGAGCATGAACAATTTGATGAAGCTTTGATGCAGTGTATTCATACGCTTCGTACCGGCAGTGATATGGATCATGCCATTCAGAAACTGCTGGAGATTATTGCAGAATTTCATGATGCAGATCGTGCTTATATTTTCGAGTTTGCAGATGATGAAATTCATATGGATAACACATATGAATATTGTAAGGATGGAATTACACCGGAGAAAGATATTCTGCAGGATATCGAGATATCCACGATTGACAGGTGGCTTGCTTTATTTAAAGAGCAGGGAGAAGTATATTTGAATTCCAGAGATGGAGAGCTGGATGAAACTTCCGAGGAATACAGGCTGCTTAAGATACAGGGCGTGGACAGTCTGATGGTTGCACCGCTATATTCAGAGACAAAGATGATTGGATTTATCGGAGTGGATAATCCGAACAATAACACGTATACGTTGTCGCTGCTCCGGTCCGTTGCGTCATTGATCGTCAATGATATCCAGAAGCGTATCACATTGGAACAACAAGTGATAAATGCATTGGCACGTATATACATTTCCTTGTATCTGGTCAATATTCCGGCGGATACACAGAAGGAATTAAACAGTAACAATGATGTGCGTAAATATATCAAACAAACTGAGCATGCGGCAGAACAGATGCGTATTGTGATGAAACATATGGCTGATGCACAGTATTGGGAAGGCATACTTGCTTTTTCAGACCTTACGACTCTGGATAGACGGATGAAAAACTGTGATTATATCAGCCACGAGTTTTACAGCTCGACGGAACGATGGTGCCGTGCAAATTTTATTGTTGTTGACCGCTTAGAAAATGGTAATCTGAATAATGTAATCTTTGGTGTACAGCTTATTGATGAGGAGAAAAAGAAAGAACTTGAATATCAGGCAGCACTCGAACATGCACTGGAAAATCAGAATGAGATTTATGGAGAATTGCTCCAGATGCAAAGTGGTGGTGTAATTGCAGTCGAGATCAAGACGAACCGAATTCTCGTAATTAACCGTGCGTTGATGGACATGTTTGGGATTGATGAGGCAAAGAAAAGCCAACTTACACATGAGGAATTTCTGTCCCATTTTGTGGATAAAAAGGCGATGGAGAAGTTTTTGGCAGTACGTGATACACTTGTAGAACCGTATGTACGTGAATATGAGGTAATGCGTGGCGATGAGCAGATTTTTGTCTTATGTCACACGAAGCTTATCACACTTGCAAATGGAGATCGCGTCAGTGTGACAAGTGTGATGAATGTTACAGAAAATAAGAAATTTGAACAGCGTCTGCTTGTACAATCGCAGACGGATGCTTTGACCAGAATCTGCAACCGTGGATATGGAGAAGCACAGATTGAGAAGCTGTTAAAGGCAAAGAAAAATGGTATGTTCCTGTTGTTCGATGTCGATAAATTCAAGCATATTAATGATACATATGGACATAGTATTGGTGATGAGGTTTTGGTACAGGTTGCAGGCGCATTAAAACAGACATTTGAGAAGTTTGGTGTCTGTATGCGGCTTGGTGGAGACGAGTTTGCGGTATATGCGCCGGAAATAACGGAACAGATACAGGCTGAGACGATGATACAGGCATTTTTTGAACGGATTCGGGAAATCGCAATTCCGCAGATGGAAGGCTATGCAATCTCTGTCAGTCTGGGTGTGGTACTCTGTGCACCGGACAGGGAGCATGTGTTTGAAAAGGTATACCGGTGTGCAGATGCCACAATGTATACCTGTAAGAAGATAACAGGAAACAGTTATGATTTTTATACAGGGAGGAACCCCGCATGAATATAGAATTATCCGGAAAAAAGAAAGTGGTTGCTGACGGAATCACAGTGGCAGAGCTGATCGTACAAGAGCAGTTAGAGACACCAAAGCATGTGAAGGTTGCGGTAAATGATGATTTTGTTGAGGTAGATGCATTTGAAAAAACTGTATTGCAGGAAGGCGATGTGGTTGAGTTTCTGATATTTATGGGTGGCGGCTGCAGATAAAGGCGCTAAACCCGGACATTAATCCGGTACAGGCTTTAATTTGAAGTCTGTTATCTGGAGTTTAGCTCGGAGGATAAGGACATGTATGATATTTCACCAGAGGAATTAAAAGATTATAGTGCATATACGATTGTGGATATCCGGGATGATATGTCGTATGCATATGGGCATCTGCCGGATGCAATCTCCGTGCCGCAGGCAGAGCTCTCCACGTATATCGATGAGTGGAAGGACACAGGGAAGGTACTAATCTACTGTAAACGTGGAGAAGCGAGTGCGGATGCGGTGCTGATGCTGCGGGAACAGGGAGTCGAAGCCTATAATTTAAAGGGCGGCTATATGGCATGGCTGATGCTTGCCATGCAGGAACCGGTGGAACAGACAGATGTGGATTTTGCAAAGGATGTAGAGGACAGCATACGGAAGCGGTTTCGGAAGAAAATCTGGTGCAAGTTTACGAAAGCAATCAATGAATATGAACTCGTGAAACCGGGGGATAACATCGCGGTATGTATCTCCGGCGGGAAGGATTCGATGTTGATGGCGAAGCTGTTTCAGGAACTGAAACGGCATAACAAGTTTCCGTTTGGTGTACAGTTTCTCGTGATGGATCCTGGGTATAGTCCGGAAAACCGACAGGTGATCGAGACAAATGCGAAGAATCTGAACATTCCAATCACGATATTCGAGTCGGACATATTCGAGTCGGTTTTTCATGTGGAGAAATCGCCGTGTTATCTATGCGCGCGTATGCGGCGCGGTCATCTGTACAGTCAGGCGAAGGCACTTGGCTGTAACAAGATTGCTCTGGGACATCATTATGATGACGTGATTGAGACAATCCTGATGGGAATGTTATATGGGGCGCAGGTGCAGACGATGATGCCGAAGCTTCACAGTACGAACTTCGAGGGGATGGAGCTGATTCGTCCGCTGTACCTTGTGCGTGAGGATGATATCAAGGCATGGAGGGATGCGAACCATCTGCATTTTATCCAGTGTGCGTGCAAATTTACAGATACCTGTTCTTCGTGTGATAAGGATGGACAGAGCAATTCCAAACGTCTGGAGGTAAAGAAGTTGATTCATGAGCTTGCGAAGACGAATCCATTTGTGGAAGGAAACATATTCAAAAGCGTGGAAAATGTGAACTTAAGTACAGTGATCGCCTACAAAGAAAATGGTGTGAAGCATCATTTCTTGGATGACTATGACAAAGAGTGATAATATACATGGTGTAATGAAGCACGCTGATGCGTGGTGACATATAATGAACAGTTGCGGAACGACATGAAATTATTCTTCAATTGAGAATACAAGAGAAAAAGGAGACGATGAAATGGGAACAATGCTAGAACTTGCAAATGAGATTATAGGTGGTAGAAGAATTACAAAGGACGATGATTTGTCGATATTCCTAACATGTGATCTGGACGAGCTGCGGGAAGGCGCAGACAAAATTCGGGAATATTTTATTGGCGAGGATGTAGACTTATGCTCGATCATCAATGGCCGGAGCGGAAGATGTCCGGAAGATTGCAAGTTCTGTGCACAGTCCGCACACAATCATACCAATTGCGAGGTGTATGATTTCTTAGACGAAGAGAAGATTATGGAGGCATGCCGTTTTAACGAGGAACATGGGGTACATCGGTTCTCAATCGTGACAAGCGGGCGCGCACTTACCGGAGAAGAATTTGAGAAGGCAATCCATGTATTTGAGCGGATGCATAAGGAATGTAAGATTGATTTTTGTGCGTCAATGGGATTTTTGACATCGGAACAGCTACACCGTCTGCATGAGGCAGGTGTGACAAGCTATCATCATAACATCGAGACTTCGAGAAGAAACTTCCCGAATATCTGCACCACACATACTTACGATCAGAAGATCGAGACATTAAAGGCAGTTAAGGCAGAGGGCATGTGTCCTTGCTCCGGCGGCATCATCGGTATGGGCGAGACATGGGAAGATCGTCTGAGCATGGCAGTGGATCTGGCAGAGACAGGTGTGGAGTCGATCCCAATCAATGCACTGATGCCGATCAAGGGAACACCACTCGAAGATCGTGAGTCTCTGACCGAGGATGATATCCTGCGTACGATCGCATTCTTCCGATATATCAATCCGGAGGCAAATATCCGTCTGGCAGCCGGACGTGCACTTCTGACAAACGATGGTGAGACCGCGTTCCAGTCTGGTGCATCTGCAACGATCACAGGTGATATGCTGACAACCGTTGCCTGCGCAACAATCGCGAGCGATAAGGAAATGCTGGCAAAGCTTGGAAGAAATGCAACCCCGGCGTATGTAAATGAGAAATAGCTGAGAAGTAATTGAGAAAACGTATCAAATAAATCTATTGACAAATACCCCCTACCGGTATAAATTATATACCCACAGGGGGTATTTTTAATAAAAAAATAGATACCATAAAACTAGAGAAGGAAGAAGATAATAAAATGGGAGATAAGGCAGATACTATGGCAAAGGATAAAGGGAATGTGCAGGAAGAGGCACAGTGTCCTTGTTGTTCCGGGAAACATAAGGAACGACAGGAAAAAGAAGTGAAGGATCTGATGAACCGTTTGAAACGGATCGAAGGACAGGTGCGTGGCATCGAGAATATGCTCGAAAAAGATGCGTATTGCACCGATATTTTAGTGCAGGTGTCTGCCGTGACATCCGCACTCAATAGCTTCAACAAGGTATTGCTTGCCAACCACGTAAAAACCTGTGTGGCAGACAACATCCGCCATGGGAACGACGAAGTCATCGACGAACTGGTTACGTTGCTGCAGAAATTGATGAAGTAAATGTAGTGTGTGGGATGTTTGTATCAAGTATGTAATACGTATAAACATCTACAATTTTCTCAAAAATATATATGTTTGGAACTTAGAAGTTCTTGATGTTCTGTGGATTTTCAGCAATGTTTGAACACGATGTTCAAACAAGCCGCCACTGAGCCATGGATGGCGAATTGGCGGCGGTTGCGTCCGTTGTTAATTTGTATATTCAGAACATATAGAACTTCTTAGTTACAATACATCATATTTTTGAGAAAATTGTAGATATATATGTATTACATACTTGATACAAACACTTGTACACTCAAAAGGAGGATGATGCAATGGAACAATATAAAGTGAAGGGTATGAGCTGCGCCGCCTGCAGCGCGCGTGTCGAGAAAGCAGTTTCTGCGATGGATGGCGTGACAAATTGTACCGTGAGCCTGCTTACCAATTCGATGAGCGTGGAAGGAACGGCAGATGCAGCGACAATCATCCGGGCGGTCGAAAAAGCCGGCTATAAAGCATCGAAGATGAAAGCCGGAAAGCAGTCCGGCAGCACGGAGGAAGATGCCGATGCACTCAAAGACACGGAGACACCGTTGATGCGGAAACGTCTGATTGCATCGGTGGTTTTGCTGATCCCGCTCATGTATGTGTCGATGGGACATATGATGTGGAACTGGCCGCTGCCGCCGTTCTTCGAGAGCAATCACATAGCGATGGGACTTGTACAGCTTCTGTTCACGATTGCGATTATGGTCGTAAACCAGAAGTTCTTCGTAAATGGATTCAAGGGACTTATACACCGGGCACCAAACATGGACACGCTCGTAGCACTTGGTTCTGCTGCATCGTTTATCTACAGTGTGTATGCACTGTTTGCAATGACCGATGCGGTTGTCAAAGGGCAGGAGACACAAGTCATGCATTACATGCATGAGTTTTACTTTGAATCTGCGGCGATGATTCTCACACTCATAACCGTGGGTAAGATGCTTGAGGCAAAATCAAAGGGCAGGACGACCGATGCATTAAAGGGCTTGATGAAGCTTGCACCGAAGACCGCAGTTTTAGTAAAAGATGGTGTGGAGCAGACGGTACCGATCGAACAGCTTCATATCGGAGATTTATTTGCTGTCCGTCCGGGCGAGAATATTCCGGTGGATGGATTCGTCAAGGAAGGAAACAGTGCAGTCAATGAATCCGCGCTGACCGGTGAGAGTATTCCGGTAGACAAGAATCCGGGCGATCCGGTATCCGCAGCGACACTCAATCAGTCAGGGTATCTGCTCTGTGAGGCAACCCGTGTCGGTGAGGATACGACGCTGTCGCAGATTATCCATATGGTCAGTGATGCAGCGGCAACGAAAGCGCCGATTGCGAAGGTGGCAGATAAGGTATCCGGCGTATTTGTACCGGTTGTGATCGGTATTGCCATCGTGACATTTGTGATCTGGATGCTTGTAGGAAGACCGGTAGGATATTCGCTTGCAAGAGCGATTTCCGTTCTGGTTATCAGCTGTCCGTGTGCACTTGGACTTGCAACTCCGGTTGCCATCATGGTTGGAAATGGTGTGGGTGCAAAGCATGGAATCCTGTTTAAGACAGCCGTTTCGCTGGAGGAGACAGGCAAGGTACAGATCGTTGCACTCGATAAGACCGGTACGATCACGAAGGGCGAACCGCGTGTAACGGATATCTTTCCGGTAGGCTGTGAGGAAGCGTATCTGATGCATGCCGCATATGCGCTGGAACAAAAAAGTGAGCATCCGCTTGCGAAGGCGATTATCGCATGGGGCGATGCGAACAACCAGACGGAGGCAGGTGTCAGGGAGTTTCAGGCAGTTTCCGGAAATGGTCTGATGGGCGTCCGCGATGGAAAGCATCTGCAGGGTGGAAACTGGAACTATATTTCCGGGCAGATCAGGATAGCAAAAGAGGAAGAAACTGAACTTCGGAAGCAGGCAGAGGTCTATGCATCCGAAGGAAAGACACCATTATTCTTCGCGGAGGATGGCAAGATCCTTGGAATGGTGGCAGTTGCCGATGTGATGAAGGAGGACAGCCCGGAAGCAATCGCGGAGCTTAAAAATATGGGGATCCATGTTGTCATGCTGACCGGTGATAACGAGCAGACGGCTCAGGCAATCGGCAAGCAGGCAGGTGTCGATGAAGTGATCGCAGGTGTGCTTCCGGATGGTAAGGAGGCTGTGATCGCCAATCTGCAGAAGAAAGGAAAGGTTGCGATGGTCGGTGATGGCGTGAACGATGCGCCGGCACTCACACGTGCAGATATGGGTATCGCAATCGGAGCAGGAACCGATATTGCCATTGATGCGGCGGATGTCGTGCTGATGAGGAGCCGGTTGTCCGATGTACCTGCTGCAATCCGGCTTAGCCGGGCGACCTTGCGGAATATCCACGAGAACCTCTTCTGGGCATTTATTTACAATATTATAGGAATCCCGCTTGCGGCAGGTGCGTGGGTTCATTTATTTGGCTGGACATTGAATCCGATGTTCGGTGCAACAGCGATGAGTCTGTCAAGCTTTTGTGTTGTGACCAATGCACTTCGCCTGAATCTGTTCAAATTCGGAAAGAAGCAGCGGGAGACAGCATAGGAGAGGTTGACATTCTATATAAATTCATGTAGTTTAAGGAGGAAAACAAAATGGAACAGATTATTGCAAAAATCGATGGTATGATGTGTGGTATGTGCGAGTCGCATATGAACGACATGGTAAGAAATAATTTCAAGGTGAAGAAAGTCACTTCTTCCCATGCGAAGAAGGAGACTGTGATTGTAGCGGAAGAAGGCTTTGATGATGCAAAATTTACAGAAGAAGTTGAGAAGCTTGGCTACAAGGTGCTTGGCATCGAACATCAGCCTTATGAGAAGAAAGGGTTATTTCACAGAAAATAGCAACTAGCAGATGAACGTGGGAAAGAAACTAAGAAAGTTCATATTTTTAAATGTATTTGCGATGATGGGCATGTCGTGCTACATCCTCGCAGATACATTTTTTATCTCCGTGGCAAATGGAACCCTTGGTATTGCGGCATTGAATCTGACACTGCCGGTTTATGGGTTGTTATTTGCCATTGGTTCGTTAATCGGGATTGGTTCCGCAACGCGGTATTCGCTTTGTAAGATGACCGATAATGAGACATCGAAGCTGTATTTCTCGAATGCTTTGATGTTTGCGGTTCTGATCGGAATCGGATTTACACTGCTTGGAAACTTCGTCCCGGCAGAGATTTTGAAGCTGATGGGAGCGGATGCGGATATCCTGTCGATCGGAACGGAATATCTGCAGATTGCGATGCTTTTTTCCCCGTTTTTTATTGCGAACTATACCTTTACTGCGTATGTAAGAAATGATAATGCACCGAATATCGCGATGGCGGCAACGTTACTCAGCAGTTTGTTCAATATTGTATTTGATTATGTATTTATGTTCCCGATGCATATGGGAATGCGTGGCGCGGCACTTGCAACTGGCGTGTCACCGATCATCAGCATCGGTATCTGCATGATTCATTATCTATCGAAGAAAAATACGATCGTGTTCAAGTGGCATCTGCCGAGCTTCAAACTGCTTGCTTCCGCGGCAAGCCTTGGTGTAGTGGCGTTTGTCGGAGAAATCGCGAACAGTATCACAACGCTTGTGTTTAATTTTATTCTGCTTGCATTATCCGGAAATAACGCAGTTGCCGCATATGGGGTGATTGCGAACATCGCACTTGTCGGAACGGCGATTTTTAATGGTGTATCGCAGGGCTTACAGCCGCTTGCGAGTACGTCGTACGGACATGGAGACAATGAGGATGTCAAGAAGATCCTGCGGCAGTCACTCGTGATCGCGGTCATCCTGTCAATCGTGCTTGTGTCTGCGGTATGGGTGTTCGTACAGGGACTGGTTGGCATCTTCAACAGTGCGCAGTCGGCGGAGTTAGCGAAGATTGCCGTACCGGGACTCCGGATTTATTTCTTAGGGTTCTTAGTGGCGGCGGTCAATATTGTGCTGGCGGGATTCTTCAGTGCGACCGGACAGGCACTTGCATCTTCCCTGATCGCGGTATCGCGTGGAATCATTGTGATCAGCCTGATGGCATTCATGCTGTCGAAGCTTTTTGGCGTAACCGGTGTCTGGATGGCATTTCCGGTTACAGAGGTCGTGACATTTGGTATTGCGATGGGAATTCAGGGTGTGAGTAAAAGGAAAGAATAGGAGTGGCGTATGACATTACAGCAGCTACGGTATGTAGTGACAATTGCAGATATGAAGTCGATGAACAAGGCGGCGAGTGAGCTTTTTGTATCGCAGCCTGCATTATCGAATACAATTCATGATTTAGAGGAAGAATTACAGATAGAGATCTTTCTGCGGACGAACCGCGGTATCGTTGTGACAACCGAGGGCGAAGAGTTCTTAAGCTATGCCAGACAGATGGTGGAGCTGCAGCAGATGATGGAAGAAAAATATATGGGTGCTGCAGAACACAAGCGGAAATTCAGTGTATCCATGCAGCATTATTCCTTTGCGGTTGAGGCATTCATCAAGCTGGCGCGGAATTTCTCGCTTGACGAGTATGAGCTTGCTGTCCATGAGACGAAGACCGGTGAGGTCATCGAGAATGTCAAGAACTTCCGGAGTGAGCTTGGCATTCTGTATCTGAACAGCTTCAACCAGAAAGCCATGCAGAAGGTATTTGATGCAAATGAACTGGAGTTTAAACCGCTGTTTGACTGTGCAGTTTATGTGTATCTCGCAAGTGGACATCCGCTTGCAGGGAAGGAGTCCATTTCTTTTTCAGACTTAGAACCATATCCGTGTCTGTCGTTTGAGCAGGGCAACAAGAATTCCTTTTATTTTGCGGAGGAGGTATTAAGCAATCTCGAATATAAGCAGACAATCAAGGCGGACGACCGTGCGACGATGTTAAATCTGATGACCGGGTTAAACGGTTATACACTTTGTTCCGGTATTATTTGTGAGGAATTAAACGGAGATGGGTATACGGCAGTGCCGTTTGCAGGCGAGGAGACGATGACGATCGGGTATCTGAAACGGAAGGGAATCCCGCTCAGCCATCTTGGAAGCCGTTATATTGAGATATTAAAGCAGTATGAGAAGCACTGCAAATGAAATTTATTCTCATTATAAAAGCGGGTGGTTTCGTTGACTTTTGAAACATGTCTGATTATAATTTTTCATGGGCAAAAGTAAAGAATTAAGGAGGCATTCATAGCAATGAGTGAGTTAATTTATTTAGATAACGCGGCGACAACGAAAGTTGCACCGGAAGTATATGAAGCAATGAATCCGTATTTCGAAGAGTACTATGGAAATGCGGCAAGTGTATACCGCTTTGCCGGAGAGAGTAAGAAAGCGGTGGAAGATGCCAGAAAGGAAGTTGCGGATTTCCTTGGCGCAAAGCCAAATGAGATTTATTTCACGGGCGGCGGAAGCGAGTCTGATAACTGGGCTTTGAAAGGAATCGCATTTTCCCAGAGAAAGAAAGGAAAACATATCATCACGTCTGCCATCGAACATCATGCAATCCTGCATACCTGTCTCTTATACACATCTGACGCTGCCGACGACT
>ERZ1026947.120-NODE-120-length-57672-cov-30.819689_pt1 | contig 57672 bp, 63 predicted proteins | sample MGYA00519568_ERZ1026947 | MGnify/ENA primary metagenome ERZ1026947 (study PRJEB26926, sample SAMN06164744) | human gut metagenome | biome: ENVO:00009003; feature: ENVO:2100002; material: ENVO:00002003 | host: Homo sapiens | place: USA | collected 2012 ...
CTCGCCCCAACTCATGCTTTTACCTCTCTTTCTTCTTGGCTATCACTCAACAATTAATATAGCAGAGTGATAGCCACTTGTCAAGCAAATCAGCTAAATCCTTATTTACATAGGGTTTACGGCGATGCCGTTGACTTCGATATTGCTAAAAACTTAATGTTAAAAAAGCTGCTACGGCGAAAGAAATTATTAAATTACACAGTCGGGAATATGGAGGATCTCTTCGGGATTCGGAAGTGCAGAAGTTGGCTGGCATATCCAGAAATACGTTATATAAGTACAAAAAGGAGCTCCGTGAGGAACTTTAACAAGATTTTCCAACAACCCAGAGCAGAAACCCGAAAACAAGTGGCTCCGCCGGAGCCGGAAAGGAATGAAAAAAATGACAAAAGCGGAACTTGAAATGAAATGCAGATTTTTAGAGGAAAGGTTAGAAAAGATTCCAAAAAGAGAACTGGAAATCAGATGTAAGGTACTAGAAGAGAGAATGAAAAGAATTTATGAACTATGTGAAAAATATACCGGTATAAGTAATGCAGCTGAAACCATAGGAGCAATAAAGGTGAACTGTGACCCTGATCTAATAGAGCGAAGCATCAACTGGAGAATATAACAAAAAGAGAAATTAAATTTTACATACAACAATTGAATATATGGAAGTAGGGAATACTTGAAATAGCTGTTTGAATATGTTATAATAGCGACAGCTAAGAAATGAGATAAGTGCGTAAGCACAAAAACGAACACCTACGAGTGCCAGCTCGTAGGTGTTCTTCTCTTTTTGAACGGTAGAGCATCCGCAGGCTAATTGTCGCTATCGTCGCCATCTAGCCATTTGCAGATATAGTAGCTAACTATACCAGCTCCGATGGAAACAAGAAATGAGATAAGTAAATCCACGTAAGCACCCCCTTTCTGTTGCCAGATTGGGTGCGACAACGTTGTTATTATAGCATAGTGGCAGAAATACCACAATAAGCCAAAATTTTATAGTTATCATTCATTTTTGACTCCGGTGGAGTGGAGCCTAACTGTTTTTTTTCACCTTTATCTACAGACTCTTATAGATTCCATTTCAAATAGTCCTGAAAGGAGATGGGGATAAGCTCTACGCTGTCTTTAGGTGGTTCCGGCTTTAAATAATATACCTTTTTCGACAAAATTCCATTTTCTCCGGGAATATTTATTTCCAACCGATAGCAGCCATCAAGGAAAAGCTGACGATAGATTTCTTCATCACAATCGCCATAATCCTTCAGATCATGTACGGAGATCATATCGGCCAGCTGAAACTCCGGGAGATTACATTTTACTACTGGACAGGCTCCGCGCTTATAGCAGCTGGGTAAATTTGAATAGATCTCTTTACCAATAGTGTTTACAGAGGCCTGGATCAATTTATCCATGGCTTGAATGATTTCGATTCTCTTTAATATGTCTTTCACAGGATTACATGCTTCTTTTTCGGCTTTCAGTTTTTTATACTCTGTGAGAAAGCTGGAAAGTTTATCAGCTGCAATGAGGTGCTCTACCGGTACTAATATTGTCTGTCGGGTGCAGCTGCTGATAGATTTCCTGATCAGAGTATCAAATTCCTTGGTATTAAACCAGATGCTTTCAGTCAGTTCTTTATTAATTGCCTTAGAAGCTAGTTTTGTATAGCTGGTGGTTTTTCTGCCTGCACCGGTAGAGAGATATATGTAATGTACGTTTGGACGAATATATTTTTGTACCCGGCTACGGTCGCATTTTAAGATCTTACAGGCGCTACGAAACGAAAGAGTATAGTCATATTCGAGAGCAGTTAAACATTGCTGCCATTTATCTTCATATTCATCAAAAGTTACCAGCATCTGGTTGCTATTCATCAATGTACCTCCATTTCCTTTATATGTTATAGTATACCATAACATATATAAAAAGTAAAATAAAACGATACCTAAGAAGGCATCGTTTTATAATTTCAGTTTGACCGATTTGCAATTTTTCTAATGCTCTCAAGAACATGATCACATTCATGCCATACAATCCAACTACAGTCTCCATCTTTTTCTGCATTCATAACCTGTGTAATAAGAGACATGCTTGTTTCAGATAACCTCTCAGCAATGCTATCCCATTTCGCTGATTGAATCCATTTTGCAAATCTCGGTTGATAATACTTCACTTCTCCGTTATCTATACTCATGTTCTTCCTCCGCTAAATCCTAATTTATCGTTCCAATTTCCTCTTCGCTGAAAATCTCTTCTACATCAGCACAATTTATTTCTATTATTTCTCCATTATTTTGCTTTATCGAGAATGTATTTTTGTTTGAGTCTACTTCATACAGCGTACCTATAAAACATTTTTCATTTCTCAAAACTTTACACTTTTGTCCAATATAAATTGTATAATTAAAGTCATTGTCTGAGCAATAATTAATAAAGCTATCTCCGTTTATGATGAATATATCTACACTTCTGACCATATTCTGTTTCTCCTTAAATCGTTATTTAAGCCATTCATTTTTCATAATTGCTTCTTCGATTGAATGGGCTAATTTATTTGAACCGTTTTCTATGTATGAAAATTGCCACTTATCATCAAAGAATTTGACAACATCAAAATATTCTCCCTTTTCTTCATTTCCAAAGCAAAATACTTTCGGGTGTGGAATTTCCAACAACTCAAAAGCAGATACATCATAGCCGTCATTAGCAATTAACTCTGCGATTGTATCAAAATCGGTTTTTGGAATATCTTCATTCCAACTTATTAAGTGAATATAATCTTCTCCTATTTCGCCTACATCGCACATAGGAAACCATCTGTCCAACTCCATAATATTTTTAACATCATTGATATTGCTCATATTGCCCTCTCTTTCTTAAATGTCTAATTTAGTTCTTATAATGTATTTCACTTACATTATGTGATTTTATACGATTATACATCTTATCATTTTAAAAATCTTGTTTCCATTTGTGTCTGTAATCATTAATTTCATTTTCTCTACCTCCACTAAATTCTAATATTTCAGTTTACATGATTAACGATATCTGTCCGTTTTCAACTTCATAATTCATCCACAGTGTTTCCGTCCTTGCACGTCCTCCCTCTGCTCTGGTATTCTTCTGAACCTTATTCCATCCCTGAAGTACATCGTTATACATATCATTATCATATCCTGATAGAAGAATTTTTCCCGGATGTTTAACCAACACGTTTAACAATTTTTCATGATCTGCATCCTTCATTTCATGTTTATAAAGATAATTTTTCCGAGTTCCGTGTAAATACGGCGGATCTGCATAAATAAAAACATCTTCCGTATCATATCTTTTTATCAATTCTAAGGCCGGTAAATTCTCAATCTGAACTCCCTTTAGTCTCTCAGTAGCCAGTTTCATTATTTCAGGAAGTTCGCTCCACGCTCTGGCCGGATTTGGAGAATTAGTCTGTTGGCCTGATTTAAAACCATTCTGATACAAATTCCCGCACCCAAATCCCATCCAGCATTTAACAGCAAATCGTCTCGCTCTCTCTAAATCATTATAAGATGGTTCATAAGCTGCCTTATACTCTGACCTAGAAAATGGTGTAAATTCTATCGCACGTTCCAGTTCGTCACTTCGATCTCTCAATATGCGGAAGAAATTTACTATTTCTTCATCGATGTCATTAACTGTCTCAATGTGACTGCGCTGCTTATTAAAAAACACCGCCAAGCTACCAGCAAAAGGTTCTACGTAAACATCATGCTTCGGTATGTATTCGCATATCCAAGATGCAAGACGATTCTTTGCTCCCGGATACTTTAATATGCTTTTCACACTTTCACCTTCCTTTGTTAAATCCTAATTTACATAGGGTTTACGGCGATGCCGTTGACTTCGACAGTGCCGTACAGCTCGATGACAAGGCATTGTCTGCCGTCGATCAGTTTCGTGTTGACGAGATCTGTGCGCTCGGGATTGACCTTAATGACCACATCCGGCGTCTTTACTTCGAAGCTGCGAGGATTGTAGACATTGGTCATCATGAGGGAAGTATCTTCTCCGGCCATTGCATCAAAGCACTGGTCGAAGAACTCCATGCGGTCATTCGCCACACCGCTGCAGGCGAAAATGGTCTTCACTTCATTCTTATCCAGTACCACGGGTTCGGGATCTTCCTTATGTTCCTGGGAAATCTCATTCATTTTCTCATGAATGTTCTTTACCGTTTCGATATCGCAGGTGTTGCCCAGTGTCTCTTCCACCAGTGCCTGGAAGATCTCTTTCTGGCCGCCGGCAGACAGCGGAAGCGGACAACCAAGCATCAGGTCTACGAAGTCCTCTTTTAATTCCTCCGCATCCTTGGAATAGTACAGCGTACTGTGCAGATCCGTGCTTCTGTCATTGAAAGCGGGGAACAGAAAAGCTGCGTCCGGCATGCCTACCACCCAGTCGCGGATACGGTTCTGAAAAGTATTTTCTGCAGCGTTATAACTCAGACCTGTTTTGGAAAGATCCACTGGACAGATGCAGGCAAGTATGTACTCGTACACCTCGTCAGAGGCATCGTCCATCTCGATGCCGTCTTTGGTACGTCCCGGTACATCGTAGGCATCGTGGATCAGTAGAATCAGATAGTTGCCTACATATTCATAGGATTCGATGATGCGGTTGTAGAATTGCTCCAGCAGAGCATCGTCCTTCAGACGGCTGTCCCGCAGACGTAAGAGAAATTCCTGCGTTCCACCATCGATCTCGCTGTCTGTGGGGAAGTCAAGGTTCAGCAGGTTCTTACCGATGGACCCGGACAGGCTCTTGCGCAGAATTTCAAAGTATTTGAACATCTCTTCCTCCGGAAGTGCCAGAAAGGCCTGATTCAGTTCGGTCTTCTTATTTTTCTCACCATCCACGTAGCATCCGCAGATCCTGGTGATGGAACAATTCTTTGCTGTAAATAATTTCTTGATTTCATTAATTTCCTGTTTTGTCATGGTGTTTATCCTTTCTTTTCTCTCAGTGTAAATTAGGTAATGATAATAAGTCATTATCCTGATTCTCTGGTACATAATCAGGATCAGCAAGTTCTGTAAAACCGGAAGCAGGGATTTCACTTAAATTGAAAAATCTTGATTCATATTTACATCCCTCTAAAAGTGATAATTGCATAAAGAGTTTTCTTTTCAGCGTTGTAGTATAGGCCAAGTACTTCATCGTGTTTGCGATATTTTTATGTCCAAGCCAGAATTGTACGTCATCCAAATCAAGATCTAGTTCGGCCAGATCTATTGCTCTTGTATGCTTTAGGACATGTATATGTCTTTTTTCCACAGGAATATCTGTGTTTTTAGCATATTCTTTTATCATTGCGTCCATTCTTTGGCGGGATATGGGGTTACCCTTCTGTGATATAAAAAGATAAGGGGAGTCAATTCCTCGCTCAGTGCGTTCTTTTAAGTAATCTTCCAGTGCTTTTACAACATGCAAATCTACTATTTTTATGGTATTTGCATGAGATCCTTTTAGCCGGTAACAAAAGAGCGTCTTCCTGTCCCAATCGTAGCAGGCCACTTTTAATCCTTTGATTTCAGAAACTCGTAGAGCGCAGTAAAGACCTACTTCAAAAATTGCGATATTACGCTTTCGATGCTTGCCTGTCTCAGAGTAGACTGCTCTTAATAATTTTTCCTTTTCGCTTGGTGTTAAATATTGCATTTTCAGCCTCCTTAAAATAAATTATCCCCCTATTTTACTGGCAAATAAAAAACGAGACAAAGTAACTATTTTGACCCGTTTTTTGTCGATATTAATTGTTTTTTGCAAGTAGGATAACCAATAATTATATGACACTACATGATCTTATTCTTACGAGGAGAAGAGGATAAAAATGGACAATTTAATAAAGTTTCTTACAGAGAATGATGATATGCACAAAAATAACAACACAATGCACGAATAATTTATGAATAAGGGAGCCGGGAAGGAAGAGATGAACAAGAAAGTAAAGGTGTTTATTTTTGCAGAAATTATCTATGGACTTATAGGCAACTATATATTGCTAATAGTGTATTTCATTTTGACATCTTTGAAATCAGGAAGATTGCATAAATTATCACCTGACATATTAAATCCATTTGTATATATAGGCAGTTGCAACATAGACCTTTTTTTCTGGCAATTTTTTATTCTGGGAAATATTTTGATACTTGTTTTTCCGGTATACCTTGCCTTTGTATATGAACCGAAAGGAAAAATCATGCAAACGGGATTAATAAAGGTTACAGATCAAATAAGTATACCTGTCCCGGCTGGGTCTGGCCAGTTTGGACGGCAAAGATTCATGACATATGAGGACCTGGATAATACCAAAGAAATAAAAGAATTTGTTTATCAAAAGAGTCAAAAAAAAGTTCCGGACAAAGGAGGCATAGTAATAGGAATACATGCTATTGGAGACATTCCATCAAAATCTGGTGCGGAGCATATCATGTGTATCTGTGAAGACCGGCATATATTACTTGTCGGAGCTACCAGATCTGGTAAGTCCAGACGCATTATTTTGGAGAGCATCTGGTTCACATTAAAAGCTGGTGAAAATATGCTGATTAATGATCCAAAAGGAGAACTGTATGCATATACCAGTCCTTTTGCGAAAGACAACGGTTATCAGGTAGTAGCTATTGATTTTAGGAATCCGAATAAAGGGACCCATTACAATTATATGGAAGAAATCATAAGTGCAATAGATAGCGGCAATGTTGCTGAGGCAGTGGACTTGACCTGGGATCTGGTATCCGTATTGGTGGGAGATCTAAAAGGAGAGCCAATCTGGCATAACGGAGAGTGTGCAACGATTGCCGCATCCATATTAATTGTGGCCACAGAGGCACCTAAAGAATATAGAAATCTTACAAATGTGTATTATTTTCTGGCCAATATGGCAAAGCCGGATCCCTTCGGAGAAATGCCAATAACAAGATATTTGAGTGGCCTAGATGATACACATCCGGCAAAAGCTGTGTTTGCAATGGCTGAAATTGCTCACCCGAAAACAAGAGGATCCTTTTTTTCATCTGCGCTGGGTACTTTGAAGCATTTTACGAATCCCAAAATAGCAGAGATGACCGGTTGTACAGATTATACATTTGAGCAAATGGCACATGAAAAAACGATTGTGTATATCATTTTACCGGATGAAAAAAAGACTCTATACAGTTTAGCCAGCATCTATATCATGCAGCAAGTTATTTATAACACAAAAGTGGCAAATGAGAATGGTGGAAGATGTCCGATTGATTGGTGGTACATCTTAGACGAATTTGGACAAATGCCATATATACCACCTTTTCCACAATTCACATCGGTTGGAGCTGGCCGGGGCATGAGATTTCTTATCGCACTCCAAGGTTTCCAACAGCTGCATAAGGTGTATAAAGACGATGACAACACCATTAAAAATAACTGTGATGCCTGGATATATCTTAAATGCTCCACGGAAGAGACTTTAAAAGCATTTTCGACTCGTTGCGGTAACTATACTGTGCAAGTTAATAGTACAAATTTTAATGAGAAAAATAGCAGCAACGGAAATGGATATGGAGCATCATTAACGGGAAGACCTTTACTTATGCCAGATGAAGTAGGATTGATTGAATCCCCACATTGTTTGATCAGCATGGCAGGAAAACATCCGCTGATGCTTATAACCCCGGATTTGAGTTATTATTTCGCCAACAGTGAACTTGGATTAGGAGATCCTTCTTATAACCGAAAAGTGATGTCAGAGAGACTGTCAAACAGAGAAGAGCGCGAAATAGGAAATATTCTCTTATGGGGTATTTGGAAAGATTTCCAGGAAATATCTGAGGACGAATATGAGACTGATGATTATGGTTATGGAGGTGATGAATCAGAAAAAGTAAGCTTTTTAGATTAACTGGAAATTAATTATTAAAATCACAAAGGAGTACAGAAAGATGAACATGAGAAATTTAATGATTGTAGCAGCAACACCTGTATTTGTCACAGGAACACAGAATTTAATGAATGATGCAATGACCTGGGTCTTGTTTCTTATTCCAACAGCCGCAGCACTTTTTTGTGCCTTTAAGGCATTTTGTTATCAGGCGGCAGACGAAAATGAACGTACCATGATTAAAAAATCAGTCAAAGGAGCATTAATAATTGCTGTCTTGGGGGAATGTGCCAGCGCAATTATTAAAGTGATCTTGTCTTACTATGTATCGTAAGGAAAAGGGAAATCAGGATGAGCTTTGGGACAGGATTACTTTATGACATTTTATCAGATATTATGCGGTCTATAGTTGATCATATTGGTTTTTTAATATCTGATATATATTCATACGCCGTAGAAATAAATAATACAGCGCAAGTCTCAGCAGCATGTACATTCACGATGCTGCTGGGAGCAGCATTGTGTACACTGGCAGTTATATTACAGCTGACGGGCACATATGGCATGGGAACGACAGGAGATCCGGACCAGGATCCTGTGGAGATTTTATTTCGTCTTTGCAAGGCCCTGGGAATCATGGGGGCTAATGTATGGATTTTCAATCAAGCGAATGCATTTACCAACGCAGCAGCGAGAGATCTGACAAAGGTGCTTGCAGCTGCGGTGACAAGTAATACGATTAATGACATGATGGGGAAAGTCAATGACTTTTTTACATTGATATGTGCCGGAGTATGTGTGGTCTGTATGATTCTCTTCTTTGTGTCTGCGGTACTAAGAGGTGCAGAAGTAACTCTTAACAAAGTCCTTTTGCCTATTTTTGCAGTCGATATGCTGAAAGCGAACCCAGAGAGATGGAATATGTTTATATTTCAGTATTTTATATCATTTATTTCCTATCTCGTACAAATGTTTTGCTTTCAAATGTATGCGATTTTATATGCGCATTTGGATTTTACAGATTTCAGGCAATATTTGGTGATGGTAGGCTGGCTGATCTTATGCATAAAGGCTCCTAAGACTCTGGAAAAATATATATATGCTACCGGGACAGGAAGAGCAGTCAGTCAGGGAGCATCCAGATTAGGGCAAGTAGTTATGTATGCAGGAATGAAATTGTAGAGGAACGTTTTACAATGGGATATGAAACCTTGGGATTGATATCAAAATACATACAGTGGGCTCTTGGGATAGCCATTGGGGCAATTACGTTAAGGGTAGCTTATATAGCATACACGTATTACATCACTGTGGAGGATGTGTCGTTTAAGTCTGTCATTGAAAAGATTAAGAAATACATTACAGCGGTTGTAATATGCGTCTGTGCTTCCGGAATCGTTGAATTTATAAAGTCATATTATTTTTGATTGGGAAATGGAGAATGGCTATGGATATGGAAAATAAGAAGTTGGAATTAAAAATCCCTGAAAAGGTATCTGACCATCAATATGTCATCCAGGGAATAGGTAAGCATGAAATGACTATATTGGTCATTCAATTTCTGGCAGCAATAGGACTGCTCCTGATATGTGCTATATTCGGAAATATTACAATCGGGTTATTTATTGGAGCTGCAATCGTGATAATCACGTTCTTTTTATTAATAAGAGACAATGCAAATGAAAACCTTATAGATAAAGTACGTATTATGATGAATTACTCCAAAATGCAGAAAAAATATTATTACGAGTATTTCAATGTGTATGATCCGAAGAAAGAAAATACGATGGAGACAAAAGAATGATAGAACAGATCACAGCAAATGATTTTGTGGATGTGAAAGATATAAAAGGCATGTTTTTGTATACCAAAAGCAATAAAATATTCTGTTATTTACGCATATATCCGTTCAACCTGGATCTATTAACAACTGAGGATCGGAGAAATCTTACCAACAGACTGGCGGCTGCATTTGATGGCGATCGCAAAAATTTTATGTATTGTACATTGCCACGAGAGCTTGATCTGGATGGGTACAAGATTTTTTTAAAAGAAAAACGGCAGGCAGCGGAAACACTTGGAAAAAAAAGAATAATTGATGAACTCATCAAAAAAGCTACGGATCTGACTTCCAGTACGGAAAACTATGAACATCAGCATTTTTACAAATTCTGGGTAAACGTCAATGATGCGACAACATCACAGGCAGAAATTGAATTAAGAGATCGGACTATGAGATTCCGGGATATGTACAGAGATGTTCAGATCCCATGTGAAATACTGGAAGAAAGAGAAATTATTAAAATGTGTAATTTATACAGTAATCGAAGAAGTAACAGTTATGATGTGAATTTGACTTATTCATTGGAGATTCCATTCATCAGAGGATAAAAAGCACATGAAAAAAAATCAAAAAAACGAACAGAATAAAGAAATATATGTGAATCAGAACCTGCTTAACATTATCTCTCCGTCAGGCATATCATTTGACAACAATTATGCGGATATTGGAGAAGGAGTAGGTAAGATATTTTGTATCTCACGTTATCCGTCTGAATTGGATTATGGCTGGTTGTCAGATATTGTAAATCTGCCCGGAGCAGCGGCCACGGTAGAATATCGTTATAGCCCGGAAGACATTATGATAGCACAGTTTAACAGGCGTATTTCAGAATTAAAAAGTGCCAGGGAAACAGAAAGAAAAGAATCTGAAATACAAAGATATGAGCATCAGATCGAAGATTTAAAAAATCTGATCAATCGAATCTCTGTAAAAAGAGAGCCGGTAGGATTTTTTAACGTACTGTTACATATACAGGATGCGAACGAAGAACTCCTGGCCAAGCGCATCAGAAATATAAACTCCAGGGTCCGAATACATGAATGTGATATGCAGTTTTTAAAATTCAAGCAGAGACAAGCCCTGGAATCCATGTCTCCCTGGGGAATCCCTAATGCGATGGTGTATAACGTTGGAGAGCGTAATATGCCAATGTCCACTTTTGTAGGAGGATTTCCCATGGCCGCTGCGGGCCTAAATGATAAAGATGGTTATGTCATTGGGGAGGCCAGAAACAGAATGGTAGTTATGTGGAACATGTGGCTGCGCGGAAAGGATCGTACCAATAGTAATGTATATATCCAGGGAATCCCAGGAACCGGTAAATCCACATTGATCAAATTTTTCCAACTCCTGGAATATGCCATCAATGATACTACACAAATCGTATGGGATGCGGAGCGGGAATTTATTGATATGGCCAGACATCCATGGCTGAATGCAGATGTCATTGATTGTGCATCCGGAAACAGAGGAAGAGTAAATCCATTACAGATAAGATACACTCCACATGTTACAGAAGAAGACTTAAATCCAGGAGAGAGCATTGTAGATTACACGTTGGATGACAGCCTTGGATTTTCGGACATGGCTTTACATATTCAAAATTTGAGACAGTTTTTCGGGATTTATTTCGGGATGGAGAACTTTAAAGATCCTGGAGTAAGAATGGCATTTGAAAAGGCATTGATCGAAACATATCGTCAAGCCGGTATCTCCTGGGACACCGACATAAGCAAATTAAAAAATGAGGATTTTCCGACTTGTAGTGATTTTTACGATGTAACTATGGATATGTCGAAAGAGGATGGTATCAGCAGTCGTGAAAAAGAAAATTTTGAGAGACTTGGAGAAATGCTCTTTTCCATGGGACAGGGAGCAGATAGCTTTTTGTGGAATGGTATAACAACCTTAACTTCCAAGAGCAAATATATAGTCCTGGATACCTCTAAATTATTGGAAATGGATGATAACATCCGGAATGCACAATTTTTTAATTTGTGTATGTGGCAATGGCATCGTATGTCCCAGAACCGGTCTGAAAAAGTGCTAGCGCATATGGACGAAGGTTATTTATATGCGGATCCTGACTTTCCGCAACTGATGAAAAATATCAGAAACATATCCAAGAGAGGAAGAAAATACGAGGCAGGTCTTTGCTTTATAACGCATTCACCTGTCGATGTATTGGATCCACAGGTGAAAAGATTTTCAGAAGCAGTGATTGACAATTCCTGTTATAAATTTCTGTTTGGATCGGATGGAAAAGGACTTGCGGAGACAATAGAACTATTTAAGTTATCGGAGAAAGAAATCAAACTGCTGGAAAGCAAGACCAGAGGTAAATGCTTATTTTGTGCAGGAAACATTAGACTGGAGCTCAGGGTAGATGTACCGGATATGCTGATAGAGATGATGGGTAAAGCCGGAGGAAGATAACATATGTCTGTAAATATGCTGCTGATTTCGGGAGCTGTAAAGGCAGGTACGAGTAAAACCGGAAAGAAAATAATTACAGCGATTGCTTCCTGCTTGGTCATAATTGTTTTTTTATTGATTGCATTTACTACAAATGTGCTCAGTATTTTTCTTAATGTTGGACATGTTGATCTGAATAATTTTGATGCTAAGGGAACTCCAATCTATCAAGAGATTCGTTCTATGTATGATGATTTTGTGGATGACCAAAAAGAAGAAATCAAGGACCTCAAGCAGCAAATTCATGATGACAACATGGTTTACACAACAGAGCTTGTATATAATCCGGTGACAAAAAAATATGAGGAAAAGGAGCGTGAATACTGCAAAGCGGAAATAACTACGGACTACAGGTATTTGCAGACGGCCTATGTAATGGCATATCTGTCAATTAAAAACAGTAAAGACTACATAAATAATAAAACCAAAATAGCAGTAGATGAAGATGAACTTTTTGGTTTTTGGAATCAAGTAAGTACGATTGTAGTAGATGCAAACGAAGAGGATGAAAATGCTCCAACATATCACATCTATAATAAGCTGCTATCGTTTGATGAAATAGTAACTACGCTCTTTGTCTCGGACAATGACCGTGAAAATTACAAACAGTCTGTTTATTTGATAAGCCAGTATATAGGAAATGAATCTTTTGGAGAAGCTGTCGGGATAGATGGCGAGAGAATGGCAATACCTCTTTATTACCAATATGCATCTCCCTGGGGAAACAAAAAATATGGATCTGGAAATATAGCGAAGAACGGTTGTGGTCCCACCTGTATAGCGATGGTATTTTCTTATTTGCGCAATGAAAATATATATCCAAATGACATCGTCGATTTTACAAAGGATAAATATTACATCAATGGATCCGGAAGCAGCTGGAGCATATTTGCAGCTTGTGCCAGCCAATGGAACATAGGATGCAGATATATTGGTTTGTCTGCCGGAAACATAGTAAACGAACTGTCAGCAGGACATCCTGTTATCCTGTCCATGGGGCCTGGTACATTTACAAAAAGCGGTCATTTTATAGTACTTACCGGGATCAATGAGGATGGAACGGTAACAGTTAATGATCCTAATGATAATTCGAAAAAAAATCATGTAAATAAGCAGTTCGACCTGCAACAAATTTTAAAAGAATCAAAGGGAGGTTGGAGTTTTGGCTAGAAAGATAGCAATACCGGAAGAAATCGAGAATAAGTGTCGTCAGTACTGTAAAGACAGAAAATTTAAAGAAGGAACATTTTTGCGATTGCTGATCCTGAATAAAGTTCCGTCTTTACACGATGCAGCGACATTAAACAAAATCGTGGAGCGGACACATATCGGGACTGATTCTAATATGAAATGTACATATCGTAACCTTTTTTTCTCAGAGGAAACCATGAAGGAAATCGATAAATATAGTGCATTTTTTAAGCTTGGAAGAAAAAAATGTAACTTTCTATACTATCTCATTGAGGATGACCTAAAGAAAATACTGGAGGAATCGTAATGAGCAATCAGATCGGATATGTTCTGGTCATTGCATCGGCAAATTATAAACAACCTATATTTTCAGTTTTGAGACAAGAAGACATTGCATATCAGGATCCACTTTCGGAAAATGAAAATTTTCTGGAGTACATCAAAAAAAATAATGCCAGAATCAGTGATTATGATGCTGTGATCATTGATTTGGGTGCGGTCAGTGATTCGGATGCAGACATTATGACGGCACTGGAAACGATACGGTTTGTGGATGATCACATCAGGCTGATTATTCTGTCTGGAGCACGGCCATCGGGATATGCTATCTTGCATCAATGCTTTTTAAATGGAATCTACAACCTGATTGAAAGCACCAGTGATTATATAGATCTAAAAAATGATATCCGGAAATGTATAACAGATGATGGAATGTCCTATAAGGATGCCAGTGTATATAGAAGTGAACAGAAAAAGCAAATCAAGGAAGTCGAGTCTGTAAGAAGACAAAAAATAAAAATAAGGGCAACCCAGCACAGAGCCGGAGCAACCCACTGTGCCATAATGACTGCATATACGCTGCGGAAATCGGGATACCTTGTAGCATTAGCAGATCTGTCTGAATCCAGAGACTATCAGAGTATTATGCGAAGCTATGACAGGGATGATTCCCAGGGATTTTTCACACTATTTGACATAGATATTTACCTGTCTATGGATACATTAGTGGAGCAGGATTATCAATTTATAGTATACGACTGCGGAGTACATGTAAATGATATCGATGCTGACAAGAATATCATTATTACGGGTAGTAAACCATGGGAACTAATTCCATTGCAGAGGACATTGCAGGCGATTAAGGACATCGATGCGTACCTATTTCTCTTTAATTATACTGATCCGGAATTAGAAGAGGATGTTAAGAACATGATGAAGGATGTTGGGGTCAATGATGATAAAGTATTTTTTTTGGAGATGCAGAGCTATCTGAAAGAATCCAATGTTATGAGGAAAATAATCAATGTATCTGACTCTGAAAAAAAACCGAAGAAAAAGACCTGGATATTTGGAAAAGGGAGATAAGGAATTTATGAGATGCTGAAAATAATTGCGAAAAGGCAAATCCAATTATCAAAAGCAAATAATAAGGGTTAGGAAGGTGCAGAATGGGAAAAGTACTGGTCATTGCAGAAAAACCGGATGCCGGAAGAAATATGGCAAAAGTATTGAAATGTGACAACTGTAAGGACGGATATATTGAAAATGAAAAATATATTGTCACATGGGCAGTTGGACATCTTATTGGGTTAAAAATGCCGGAGGAGCATAATTCTACGCTGAAGGAATGGAAGATGTCAACATTACCGTTGATCTTTGATATTGATGACAGCCTGAAAGTTTTACCAGATACAAAAAAACAGTTTGAAATTGTAAAAAAGCTGATACATCGGCCGGATGTCGATTATCTGATTAATGCCGGTGACGCTGGGCGTGAAGGATATCTTATACAGTCCTGGATCTACAGATATGCCGGAAACAGGAAGCCTGTCAAAATTTTATGGGCAAATTCCCTGACAGATGAGGCATTAAGACATGCTTTTGCAAATTTGAAGGAAGAAGATATTTATTTTAAAAATCTTCTTCAGGAGGCAGAGGCCAGAGCAGAAGCAGATTACCTGCTTGGAATGAATTACAGCAGGGTTCTGACGTTGACGAAGAGCAGAGATATTACATTAAGCTACGGAAGATGCCAGACACCACTACTGTATCTCATAGTGAAAAGGGACCAGGAGATAGAACAGTTTGTTCCGGAAAATTTTTATCAGCTGAAAATAGAATATGCCGCCGGATTTTCCGGAAGCTGTGTAAGCGAGGATGGAAAGGTCTTTAATATATCTGATCCAAAGGAGGCGGAACACTACTGCCAGCAGTGCAGTGGAAAAAATGCACAGGTAGTATCTTTTGAGCGAGAAGACAAGAAAAAGAAAGCTCCATTATTGTTTTCCCTGGCAGATCTTCAAAAAGAAATGGGAAAAAAATATAAATACTCACCGGATCATACACTGGAAATTTTACAAGTTTTATATGAAAAATATAAAATTGTGTCTTATCCGAGAACTGACAGCAGCTATCTGACATTGGATCTCTACAATGAAATAACGGAGCATATAAAAAGCTGTAATTTCGGAAAGTTTGCTGCTGCAATAGAAAAAATAGATCTTACATCCATACGAGCAGACAAAAGTTATTTTAATGATGCCAAAGTAACAGACCACCATGCATTAATACCAACAATTAATGACACTACAAAGGACAAATATGATTCTTTATCCGTGGATGAAAAAAACGTATTTGATGCGATTGTGTATAGATTCCTGGCTATTTTTTATCCGCCGTATGAATACGGAAGCACTACGCTGGTTACACGAATTGATGATCTTTACTTTCGCAGCCGTGGAATATCAGTAAAAGCGTTAGGATATAAGGAAATCCTTCAGGAAAAAGATACTGCTGATGCAGAAAATTCAATCATCCCGTTGCTGCATACTGGAGAAACGGCAGAGGTAAAAAATGTGGAATGTGTCAGTAAGAAAACAAGTCCTCCACCTAAATATACCGTAGACAGTATTATCACATTAATGCAGAAGTATGGAATCGGCACATCGGCCACAATGGCAGAGATCGTTAAAAAATTGCAGAATCCAAAGAGACAAAGCATAGTCCTGGAAAATGGAGTTTACAGCAGCACTGCATTTGGGCGCAAATTTATCAGCGTAGTTCCAGATGAGCTGAAGTCACCGGAACTTACAAAAAATATTGAGGAAAAGCTTTCGCAAATCGGGGAAGGATCTTTGACCAAGGAAGATTTCCTAAACGACATTATTCAGGATATCAGGAGCTATATAGATACTGTAAAGGGAGAGGCGGATGATTTGGAAAAAGAAATAGGAATCTGCCCGGTATGTAATACTCCAGTGTTGGAGAAAAGATTTGAATATGCCTGTGCAACACCGGAGTGCTTCAAGGTTGGAAAACATATCAAGGGAAAGACAATAATTCCAAGCATGGTAAAAGATCTTCTCCAACATGGACAGACCGGCTGGATCAAGGGATTTCAGGGTAAAAAAGGCGCATATACAGCAAAAATTTTATTTAAAAATGGAAAAATAGAGTTTGAATTTCCAGAGCAGAGGCATCGATAGAAATGAACTTATATAGAGAATATAAAGAAAAACAGATGAAGGAGCAGTATCAAAAGTATGATAAAGAATACTTTGCCAAGGACACAGTAACAATCTACGAACAAACACGAACGCAAGAGCTTATTATCCGTATTTTTAAAATATGTGTGTTTGCCATAGTGCTTCTGGGACTTATGGGTTCTTTGGTTTGGCTGTTTTCTACAATTTAACCACAATAACCACAAGGAGAAAAACATGTTTGGAAAAAGAAAAGAAAACCATGAAGTACGGCAGGATGTAGTAACAGAAAAAGAAAATTTGTCAAAAGATGATATCTTTAAAAAGTTAGTTGAGGAATACGCATCATCCCGGATGGATCTGATCATCAGACTGCGTCAAAAAAGGATTACAGACGAAGAATTTATGGCATATGTAGATGAAACGCTGAAAAAAATAGATGCAGATACAGAGGTGATAGACCAGGCAAGATTGATGTTTTATCAATACGTCTTCCGGTATTTCCGTCTGACCCCATTGATGGAAGATCCGGAGATATCAGACATCCATTGTATCGCATATAACAAAATACGCATAAAAAAGCGGGGTAAACGTCAGGAGGCAGATGTGCAGTTTGCATCCAACCAGGAGTACCGGGAATTTATTGACCGTGTGGCGACGCAAAATGGTGTTAATATCTCAAACCTTAATGCTATTCAGAGATTTGCTGATGATGAAACTGACAAGAACTATATATTGCGATTTACGTTAATTACGCCGATTGTTACCACTTACGGAAATCCATATCTTATTATCCGTAAGTTTCCTAAAAATTTTCCTGAAATTTCGGATCTTGTCCGGGAAAAATTCATGTCACAGCAATTAGCGGATACTTTAGTGGAAAGATTCCGGACGGGATCGACATTGATCTGTGGCGGTAACTCAGATGGTAAATCGACCTTATTGAATGCCTTAAAGGAAACATTACCGGAAGATATGGCGGTTATGGTAGCACAGCAGGCAGATGAGCTTACGACCAAGCATCATCCGGATATGATCTTTTTACATTCTCTGTCGGAATCAGCGGAATCAGCAGTTAAATATGACCTGGAACAGCTGAGCATAGCATCACTGACCATGGACGTGGATTTTTTCATCATCGGGGAAGTAAAGGGGACAGAAGCTATGTACCTGATCAATGCAGCATACACCGGGCAGATCAGTGCTGCCACAGTCCATTCCCTATCTGCACAGGCAGCACCGGAGAAAATCGTGGATTATGCATTACAGGCATCCGGGAACAAATACAATCGCGCAGAACTGTTAAAGATGATTGCTGACTGCTATCACACGGTCATTAATGTCAAAGATTATAAAGTGTACGAGGTCCTGGAAATAGACGGATGGGATGACGTTACGCAATCCATTAAATATAAATCTCTGTACCATTTATAAACTAATGAAGAACAGAAGGGAATGAAATGATGATCATTTTGAAAATTATTATAGCAATCTGCCTTTTTTCCGGAATTTTCTTCTTTTTTTGGTATCTGCAGAGAACAAAAATTATTGAAAAAGGGTTGGCGACAGTAAGAGGATCTATTGAAGAAACTGCGGCGAGACGTCAGATAGAAGCACATGCGAATCTGCTGATCAGGGATCAAAAGAATAAGGGCAGGCTGGAAAAAATTATCGAAAGACCTGAAAAACTGTACATTTATAGCCGGATCGGGAAAATAGTCAGAGGGTTGTCCTTTGAAGCATGGGCAGTTCTTGTAGTATTAACAACAGCTGGAGCGTATGTGGGAACGGTGATTATTACGAAGAACACTATGACCGGCTTGTTGGCAGCTGCCGGATATTATCTGATCATTAAAATTGTGGAAATGATTCTTGCACGTAGAAATTTCAAGACCATAGATAAGTCTCTTTTGGAATTTTTAAATCAGCTGGGAAATTTTTCGGCGATTCAGGGAGAAATTACGAATGTCCTGCATCAAACAGCACAGTATACTCCGTCGATATTGGCAGAAGCCTTGGAGGAATGCTACATTGAAGCACAGACCACCGGTAATGTTTCTGCAGCATTGATGGGGCTGGCAGACCAGTTTGAGCACGAAAAATTTAAAGAAATAATTATTAACCTCGAAGTGTGTTCGCGCTATACGGCTAATCTGAAGGTCATAGTAGACAGCCTCCGCCGGAATCTGATGGATGCAAAAAGAGCCAGCCAGGAACGCAGAGCTATAGCAGACAGTGCCATCATCGAAATGGTGATTCTGTCAGTAATGCTGTTAATTGTCCTTTTAGTGGTAGACAAAATGGTAAAGGCATCTATCTGGGATATATTGTTCCATAGTTTGGTAGGATATATTGCTCTGGGCGTGGCGGGCATCTGCTATCTCATATTTGGTCTGGCAATTATGAAAGAAAGGTAAAAAGTTATGACACCATTAGAAATTAGTTTAAAGATATTACCGGCGCTTATAGCTATATTATCGCTTTTGCTGGTGATCTATGTGGGAAAGACTTATCACCCCATGGCAGCATTACATAGGACATACATCCGCATTGATGGAATCTTGCACGAAAAAAAAGTTTTCTTTGATTACGAAGAAACTCGTAGATTCCTAATGTCTCATGGTGCAGCAGATCATTTCGGACCGTGGATCGATCCGGTGAAATACCTGGCTATTCGTATTTGTCTGGCGGCCATCGGATTCACGGTTGGAATATATGTAAATGCCTTTGTGGGACTTGTTGGCATGGTGATTGGGTTCTTTTTGCTGCCGTTATTGCTTTTGTATATAAACAATAAGGACAATGATGCACTGACCCCACAGATCCAGACACTGTACAGTCTTTTACAGGTACAGATCCACGCGGGAGTGCCTATGATCGATGCCTTGTCAGAGAGTTATCAGTCCTTCCCGGCGGGACGTTTAAGAAATGCGTTGAGTGAGTTTTCTACTACCATTTATTTTAACGGCTCATTTGATAAATCGTTGGAAGAACTTAACGGAAAATTTGACAATGGATTTATCGATTCTCTCTGCATTATTTTGCTGCAGGCCCGGGAATCTGGACAAGCAATGGAACTACTACGGGATATCTCCCAGCAGATCACGGATATGCAGGCAAGTCTGCAACTTAAAAAGAAAGAAAAACTCAACCGAATAACTACATTTTGTCTGATGGGCATTATGGGCGCAATGATCGGTGTAGCCCTGTATGCTGCTATCACACAGATGTATGCGTCGGTCGGGTCTTTCTGATACATGTAACTACAAATATCTTAACAAAAAAGAGGAGGAACGAAAAAAATGAAGATGAAAATGGCAAAAATGCAGCTGAAAGCAATGGGACTGGCCCAGAAGGTATTTTATCACAAGAGCCGGGGACTCGATGGAATCCTGGTTACGGTGGGTCTGTGCATTATCGCGCTGTTGTTATGCGTAGTCATGAAGGATAGTCTGACAAGTTTTATTCAGGCAATCGTAACCGCCATGCAGAATAAGGCAATCGGTATTTTGGGATGATGAAAAAGAGAAAAGGAAGCGTAGTAGACATATTGCCCTCAATGATCATGGTGATTGCTGCGGTGATTCTGATTACAGTCTTTTTTGGCTTATATCAGATACTCAGCCTAAATGAAGATGTAAAGCAGATATCCCGTAAATACATGCTTACCATGGAGACTATGGGATATCTGGATGCAGCAAGCCAGACAAGCCTTATGCAAGATTTATCAGATCTACAGGTCACAGATATTGACCTGACAGGATCCACCATGACGGATGCAGGTTATGGCAACGCGGTATATCTACAGATAACCTGTAAGCTGCCGATAGAACAGCTTAATATGGACGGAAATGATATGCTGCGGTTCTTTTTTGAGGACGGAACTATACCGATCAGAGTACGCAGAATGTCTACGGCCAAAAATTAATCATGATAAGATGGATAACCAAAAAACGACAAGGGGAGTTGGCGACTTTTACGATGGTATACGTCCTGCTGTTCCTCGTAGCAACGGTAGCATTTGCCTTACAGATACGGGAATACATATCACTTAAAACTCATACGGAAGATACCCTTGCAGCGTCAAATCTTGCATCTGCCGTGATCGATATCCAGGAATATGGCATTAATCATAACCTGGTTATAAAGGATCCTGAGCAGGCGTATAGCATCTACCAGGAAGCTTTAAAGATAAATATGGGTCTTAACGACCAATGGGAAGACCCTACAGGACTGATATCAAGCCCGGTTCTGGTAGAGCAGTATATCGTATACAACGTGCGGGGATCAGAGGTAGAAGTGACCTCATTTGGAGAGGGGCTTAACTATTCGGCAACCGAGACGCTAGGGAGTGCAACGTCACCCAATGGACAAGTCATTGAATCTACCAGTGTATACAGCCGGATCAGCTATCAGGTCGATGGCTATTTTGGTGTCACCGTCCCAGCTGAAAAAGATAAGTTGGTAGACATTGTAAAAAATAATTAAAGGATGGACAGAATGAAAAAGGAAAAGAAAGAAAAAAGAAGTATCTTGCCGGGAGTGATTATCGTATCGCTGCTGGTGGCAGCTGTAGTATATGCGGTTTTACTTAACGCTGAAAAAACGGCATTGTCCGACTATGAAAAAGGGTCGGTTTATGTAACCACAAAGCCGGTACCCAAAGGCACTTTGATCACGGCAGACTATATCACTCAAAAAGAGGTAGATAAATCTTTGATCCCGTCCGGCGCAGTAAGTAATCCAGAAGATCTAACGGATTTGATCAGCGTATATGCAGTAGATCAGGGATCCATTATTACCACTGGGATGTTTACTGCTGTTAATGACATCACAAAGGATATGACGCAGCCGGTAGTGGCCGGATTCAAGGCCGATGATCTGTATCAGGTGGTGGGAGGCGTCCTGCGATCCGGAGACCGAATCAACATCTATCAGGTAAATGAAAATGCCAATAAAGGGGATACCTCACAGTCCTTGGCAAATACAGATGATAATTGGACAGACGCATCTTCAGATACGGCAGCATCCCTTGTATGGGGAAATGTGTTTGTCCAGGAAGTATTTGACTCTGCCGGTGCGGTGATCAGTACATCTGACTCTACGACTCCGGCACAAAGAGTAAATATCTACATGGATAACGATAATGTAGCAGCTTTTTATGCTGCACTGGCACAGGGTTCTCTGCGTGTTGTAAAAATCTGCGAATAGATAGTCAGTGGGTGTGACAAAGAAATCGGGTCTGATGACCGGCAGGTTCGAGCCCTGCCCCCACTTTACAGCGATATTTGCTGTGATGATCTTTGACAACTGCATATGGAAATCGGACGAAAAACTGGAAGATGGACTGTAAGATTTTGACGAGAATTGTCATGTAATATATAGAGGTCTTTGTACTTCTTTGTTTTATCGGCATTTTTGTCCAAAATATCGAAACAGAAAATTCCGTAAAATGTATACAGATATTCTGCAAAATGATATAATAATCATATCAAAAAAGATAAAACAAAGAATTGAGTCCGTACTATTGGACATAAAAAAGAAGACTATATTTATACAATAAACATAGAAAAAGGCTGAAAGGTCTGGGAGGACGAAGAATGAAAAAAAAGATTATTTGTGCTATATTAGTGACGGCACTGGCAGTCACATCTTTTACAGGATGTGGGAAGGCACAGGATAAGGATACTGCAGAAGTGATAATGGCTGAGACGGAAACAAGGGATCCTGATATCACTGCAGAGGCACAGGCGGCTGTGGACACTTTATTGCCGACGGAGACGGGGAAGCCGGTAGTGACTGAGACGGCAACACCGACTCCTAAGCCCGTAGCGACAAAGGAGCCGGAGACCACAGCAACGCCGAAAGCAGCAGCAACTGCGAAACCTAAGGCAACGGCAACTGCGAAACCTAAGGCAACGGCAACTCCGAAGCCGGCAACAACCGCGGGATCAGGAACGACAGTTGCAGCCAATACTACCAGCACCGGTAAGACTGGTACACCCGCAGCAACAGCAAAGCCGGTACCAACCACGGCACCGACAGCAGCGCCCGCAGCTTCCACACCGGCACCAGTACCCACTCCGGCCCCTTGTAATCATAATTATGTCAAGGAATATTGGCCGTCTGCACCTACTTGTAACGGCGGTGGAGATTGGACTATGGTCTGCTCTATCTGTGGGGATGTAGGAGCAACAGGAACGGATCCGGCATTACCACACACTCCAGAAACTAGAGTAGAAGTTGATGCAACATACTGTGATGAACACGGTGTCAGAGTTACTTATTGTACGAGTTGTGGAAACGAATTGGGACGAGAAGGATTTGACGGTACGGAGCATGAGTGGGTTACAGGTACTAGCGATCCTATATGGGACTGGGATAAACAGGATTTTGTGACAGAAGAAGTGACTTATTGTAGCCGATGTCATGCACAGCGTTAATGGGAAAGGAGACGAGAAAAATGGAGAATACAAAGGATCAGTATATTGGGGCCGAAATACATTCGGCACGGTCAGTGAATCCAGATGGGGAGACGGTAACACTGGACGGAGATACGGTGGTATGGACAGGGGAGGAAGATGTCCTGACACCGGAGGAACTGGAAGAGTTCCATCGAGATGCAATCAAACTGATGGAAGAAAGCGAACAGCAGAAAGAGGTTGCCATTCAGGGATAAGGGTGCAATTATATATAAAAGGAACAACCGCCCCACAAGGTGGGTTGACCAAAATAAGTTGAGTAGCAAAGACCACCCTTCTACTGGCCAAAGTTTTGGGGTGGTTTTGCTGTGTAAAATTACTTGAAATGATCCGAGAGTGATGGTATAGTAAAGATAAAGGGAAAGCCAAAGAGGCGGCTACCCCAAATAGCAAAATAACTGTTTAGTACTAAAAACAGCCGTCACTATTGCAGTAGTGGCGGCTATTTCTTTTTGTTATCCTTAAAGATCTGATAGCACAGACCAATAAGAGCAACGATAAACATACAAAATTGGAATAAATCCGCATATGTAACATTCATCTTATCGCCCTCCTTTCATAACGCTGGAGGGTGAACCCTCCGGAGAGGGGCAGCCGCCTTGGCTCTTTGACTTTCCCAGAACTATATCATACCATATATTTGCGTTGTTATAAAGGTTTTGCTATGTGAAACTACTTGAAAAAGTGTAGTGAAAATGCTATAGTAGCTATGAGAAGCTAGTATGTATTTAAAGATGTACAAAGCAAAACCCCAGTAGGTGCAACTACTGGGGTTTTTGCTCAATTTACGGTAGAGCATCCGTTTTGGGCTGGTGCTGTCTATACATCCCTATCCAACCACTTGCAGATATAGTAAGAAACGATACCTGCCAATACAGAGATAAAGAATGCTAATATGTATTCATAGATCAAGGTGTACACCTCCTTCCTGCTGGAAAGAGTCGACAGCGTGATTATCATATCATATAAATTAAATATCGACAATATTCGTCCGAGTAGAGCAGTATGCTCCACTCGGATTTTTTATTCTCCGGTTTCCATATGCAGTTGAAATTGATAAATGAAAAAGGAGGATACAGATGATAAGAAAAAAGCGCTATTTAGCTGCAAAGATGGGATTGCTGGCGCTGGGATTGATGCTGCTGTTTCCGGGACAGGCAGAAGCAGCTGATAAGAAGACGATTTATAACAGCCCTTACGTATCGTTCAGCCCAGACGGAAAGGCATTTACAACCTGTGCCGGGGACCAGAATTATACATGGTATGCGGAGGATGACAGTACCACTGTATATACCGGCATAAAATCATCTTTGCGGAGTTTACGAACCGGGGAGCATTATTACAAAGTAGCCAGATGGGGAGAAGTACCCGTTGGATCGTGGAAGGTTGTACATCGTCCGGGACAGTGTATTCATGATGGTTATACCAGTGATGAAAATTGGCATGGTATTCAATTCGGTACACAAAAATGTATGCAGTATTATTATTCTGGCTGGAAGGCATTCTGTGCCGATTGTGGGGAGCCTTTGGAAGACTCAAATATATATATGAGCAGGGAGGCAGCCTCATCCATACAGTACTTAGATCTTGGAAGCGAAAAAAATCCTGTTTTTTATTATTACCTTTGTCCTTTTTGCCGGAACTTAGAGCAGGGAGTGGGATTATCTGCGCACTGGTGTAAAAAGATTTCTTGGAACCAGTATAGAATATTTTATGACCCGAACATAAAAAAATATAATGGTTATATGGATTATAGTTATCACATGTACAACAACGAAACAATATATGAAGGTGAGACAGTAACTCCTGTTACACATTTGACGGAGAATAATTATACCAGAGTTGGATATGTATTTACTGGATGGAATACCAAGCAAGATGGATCAGGAGTCTCTTTTACCGATAAGGAAGAGATATACAATCTTAGTAGTTCAGATTGGAATGATCAAAGTACATGGACAGATACGGATAGAGGAACTATTACTTTATACGCACAGTGGAGAAAAAGTGAAAGTACCCTTGTAATCGATGCTAATGGGGGAAGATATAACGGAGTAGATAAATATTCGCTGACAGAACCCTATTCTTCTAAGTATTTACTGCAAAAAAATCTAATAGTGTCACCAAATGGTTATACCGTTGCTTTTGAGACCAATGGTGGAACAAATGTAGATACCATCACGGGAACCATGCATTTCGTAGAATGGATGCAGATACAGCCATTTAATGGATTTGTGACTAACGATACTTATATGTTTATGGCGCCAGATAAAAACATAGATACGTTGAAGGCTGTGTATCAGTCGGATCCGATCACATTACCGGTTACGACCAAGGATGGCTGGTCATTCGGCGGATGGTATTATGATCCGGATTTTAGCCTGCCTGCTGGCGGAGCCGGAGATCAAATTATACCATCCAAAGATATGACGCTGTATGCGCAATGGGTAGATCTTAGGCTACAGGCGGTAGATAACTACGAGGTAAACGACGGAAAAGGTGCGGTAGATTTATCCTGGTCACAGTCTGATCAGAATAATAAGACCTATCTTGTATACCAAAAAAAAGAGGATGGAGCGTGGATCAGGGTCAACAGTGCAAATGACATCAGCAGCACGACAGTCATTGATCAGACATATACGTTTGACGGACAAGCAAAGCAATATACTGTACCGTATACAGGTCTCTATTCTATAAATGCTATGGGAGCACAGGGGCAAAGCTATGGTTCCTATACCGGAGGCTATGGTGGTAGTGTTACCGGAACATTTTGGCTGCGAAAAGGTGAGATCTTAACATACGTAGTTGGTGGTCAAAATGGCTACAATGGTGGCGGTAACGCATCTTCTTTTGGTAATGGTGGGGGCATGACTTCTGTTGTGTCCAATCAAAAAGGAACTCTTCTGATTGCTGGTGGAGGCGGCGGAGCATTTTCACATGGCAACGGAAATGCTGGTGGAAGCGCGGCCAGTGTAATTGATGGCAATGCAGGGCAAGCAGGTATGGCTGGTGGGGGAGCCGGTTATCAAGGAGGTACAGCAGGGGAAAGACTTGTACATCATCATACCTCAGCTTGCGATACGTCAAGATCTATTATTGGATCCTTTAGGAATAATAATTACTCCTATGAGGATGATGACGATGATCGGTATTATGTCAAGCAAAGAATTGCCAATGTATCGGCAGATGGCTTCAAGTATTTACATTTTAGTGGTTTGATAAATCAGCAGAGAGGCCATAGAATTAGTGCTGGTTCTGGAACGTTAAAGGTTTATAACCAGAACGGTTTGATTTTTCAGAAAAGTATTTATGATATTGAGTCATTTATTAGGACAGAATATCAAAGAGCTATAGCGGGAAATTACGGCGGTGAGAATAATTATTCCAGTTATTCTCATGCTAACTATGATTTTGATGATAACGATCAAGCTGTATATGAAGACACAGATTATGTGTGGCTACATTATAACGGAGATGGTTCTGTAACAAAGTGGAGAAAAGATGGTGCTGATGATGACTATATTCCTAATCCATCGGCAAATGCAACATCGTATTTTATACCAAGTGCAACTCGGGGTGGTTCGAGTTGGTTTTATGGAATTAACTGGTACTTTAAATATGACATACCAATTCCTGCAGGAAGCACAAATATACGAATAGAATTTGAAAGCGAGCACGAGACAGAAAGTTATCTTTCAGTGAGCGTTCAGGAAGCTGTTTTAACGGGGAGAATAGGATGTGGAATGACAGAAGGACAGGTTATTTCATCGAAACCGGCATATGGTGGCAGTAATTATATCAATTCTTCATATGCACTGATGTATGAAATGAATAGCGGAGAGCGTAGCGGATCCGGGATTGGTGAGTTGCACTCCAAGGCCATTGGCTATCAGGAAAGCCTGGATCTTGCCGGGGTTACGTCGACCGACTTTGCAGCCCCGGACAAGATATCGGATCAGGTTACAAAAGAGCCATTGGATGGAAAATCGATTCGCGTCACATGGCAGGTGCCAAGCGATAATGGTACGGATTATTACCATAAAGTGGAATCTTACCTAACGGGAAGCACATCAATGCTATGCGGATCTAATGTTACGAAAAACACGCTGGTTAGTGGCGTGATGGGATATTACTATCTCGTAGACCAAAATGGGGATACGGTTGTTACCGGCAATGCAAATTATGTACAGGATCCGCATGTAAATGTGGTAACAGCAGCATACAATCAGTATTTGCATATTGCAGCGGTCGATGTTGCAGGAAATATCAGTGAGACAACGCATATCCTTATTGACGCCAAAGATGTACTATGGAAAATTTACACAAAGCAGCTGTCCATCGATGAATCTGTAGATAATGTATATCCGGCAGCGGATAAGATCTGGTACGTGCGTGCCGATGGCACTACACCATTTACTTTAAAAAATGAGGCTTATATGGACGGTACGGCAAGCCGGGGATACCAGCTTAACGAGACTATCTACGAGACTGTATCAGATGATAGCAGCGTAGCCCGAAATATAATCCGCACAGCATCCACTGAGATAGCAGATACATCCATCAGGACTGATGCAAATGGATTGGCTTATTCGACGGATGGCACAACGGCGCTGCAGCAATATTCATACTCTTATACAGTGAGATCTAACAAAAACAGAGACCTTATGGGAGTACAGAAATTTACAATCAGCAGAGATCTGTCTGGACAGACGATACAGGTTATTCCGGTTGCGGAAGCAGACAAAGAATCGGATAAAGTGTACTCGGCGCATGAACTGGATGAAAAGAATAAGATCACTTTAATAGCGGACGGAGAAGCGCCGGTGATCCGCGGATTGGAAATAATGGAAGACAGAGATCTGATTGACCGGCGGGATGGATCAATTACAATTCGGGCGAGCGCAGAAGATGAATTGAGCGGAGTAAAGGATTTTTATATCGTAATCAGCAATTCTGATAATGCTGTGATGAAAACCTACACACCGGATGAGAATGGATACATTAATATTACAATTACTAATGACGAGCCTATTTTTAGCGGAGATTTCACGCTGCTGGGGTATGCTGTGGACAATGTTGGAAACGAAAATAGTCTAAGCTATGGAACGACGGAATTTGCGTTGGCAAGCAGCGTAGAACGTATTCTTTCCCCGCACGATCCTATATTCAAATGTGGAGAAAGCGGAATACTTACGTTTACGACCTGGGGCTATGCCGACCGGGTGGAAGTTATTTTCCCGGAGAGCATGACTGCACTGGATCCGACTCTGAACAAAGTATATGACTATACAGACTGTCCGGGATATATGATCACGGAGCATTTACAGTTTATGGTGCCGCTTTATACGCCGGAGAATCAGAATCTGGAGATAACGGTACGTGCGTATAAGGGAGACAAGAAGCTGGAGGATCATCCGACAATCAGCGTAATCGGAGTATCCGGTACTGTGTTAGACGAGTTTCGGACAAGGCTGAGATAGGATGGTTACGATATTATGGATCCTGTTGGCGTATGGCAGCTATCAGATTGGTTGGCAGTTGCAACTACAGGATCCTGATCCCAAATTGAGTGATACATTACAACGTAAATGTTGTAAATGGCAGCATTTGATAGTGTTTGCTTATTTACTGTTATTTAGATGGGCAGAGATATGCCAGAGCGAGCAGAGAGATGTAATGCAGATCACACAGGCATATATGATAGGATCTTTGCTTTTGGCAGCATGGATAGATCATTACATACAGCTTATTCCGGATATGGTTTATGTACCCGGATTAGCCGGTGGAATCGTATGGCTTATTTATTCCAATCCCGGAGAGGATATTGTAATAAATTTGCTTATCTTTGTTGCTATACAAATGTTTATATTCCGGCGCTTATACGGCGGATCTGATTGCCTGGCATATATATTGTGTGCCATGTATTTGGCCGGATGTGGTAAGGATCTAACAGATTATTTATTGTTTATGCTTTTAGCCGTCGGGCTGGAACTGATCGTCCAACTTAAAAACAATAATATTAACATCAAAGAAGGAAAATTAAAACAGCCAAAAGCACTTATCCCGTATATAGCGGCGGCTATGTTGGTGTGGAGATTGGTTGTTGGCTGAAGGGCAGGAAAATGACAAATTTTGAGAAAATCAGACAGCTATCAGAAGAGGAAATGGCGAAATATATTTTTGATTTAGAAATGGGACTAAGAGAAATACCGTATTGTCAGGGAAATGATAGGTGTAGTTATTTAATGGATTCTGGCCGAGAGATCCTGTACAGAATGCGTAAAAAAGTGGCTGCAACAGGTAGATGTTGAAAAGGGGTGAGAACATGGTTTTTTATTTTGCAAGTCCCAAATATAATCCGCTGATCAATAAGGTTTTAACAGAAACAGATCAGGTAATCGCAGAAAGTATAGTAGGTAATGATCTTTTTTTAAAGAAGACCATGAAGGATAAGCTGGCCAGTATTGCGTCAATCGACATTATAATTGTTGACTTTACTGCTTTAGCAGATACGGATGCAGAAATCATGGAAGCTGTAGAAAGCATACGGATCATGGATTATAAGGTCCGGTTTATATTTGTTATGCCCTATAAGGCAGAGGGAGATCCATTTCTTAAAGAGTGCTTTTATGCCGGCATATATGATCTGATTATATCGGATCAATACCTTGAGATATCCGAACAGCTGGCAGTTTGTGTTACAGAGGGAATGCGTTATAAGGATGCCCTAAAATATCGGGATGCTGCTATTAATGACCAACCGAAAGAAGCAGCTATTTCGCGGAAAACGATGATTGGAATTGCCGGTGCTGGAATCCGAAGTGGCGCAACACATAATAGCATCGTGCTTGGGAATTTTTTGAGAGCCAATAATCAGATGACAGCGGTGCTGGAATACGCACAGAGACCTGCTCTGCAAAGCGTCTGTGAGGCCACAGGAGCCTCATTTTACAATGAAGGGTATTTTTCCTTAAAGGGAGTAGATTATTACCCTGAATGCGACCGTGAACGGCTTACAGCAGTAGCGGGGAGATTATACGACTATATAATAATGGATTTTGGCAATTATGCAGACGCTGATCAGATCTTATTCAATAAATGTGATGTAAGGATCATTATTTCCGGCAGTAAGCCCTGGGAACTTGCAAATCTTGAGGAAGTATTTCGGTCACAGGAAGAAGAGGTATTGAAAAAGTACCATTTTTGCTTCTTGGGGACCACCAATAATAGACTTCAGAAGGAAATTATTAAGCATATGGAGCCTTTGGAAAATATATATTTTCTGGAATACAATGAGGATCCTCTTGCTTGTGATCATTTCCCGGAAGGATTTGAAATTTTACGAGATTATCTGGGACCAGTAAAGAAAGAAAAAAAGAAAAAATCTTTCTTTGGCAAAAAAAGAGGATAAGGGGGAGAAAGTAAGATGGAAGAGCAGACGCTGTATGATGAATTGGTTAATGGTCTCCGGGAAATAGAAAAAAATGTGATTACGGATCTTAATGCAGGACAGGCATCTGGATCCTGGATGGGCCGGATTGTAAGCAATGAAGCGCCGGCCAATTACCTGAATGTTCAAATCACGGAAATACAGAGAACCGGGATGATATCTGTTCAAGCGGATACGGTCGTGAAAAATAAAATTGTAGGGATACAGAAAATCGAAATAGGAAAAGAGGATGTTATGAAAAATGGGGTGACATCCTTCGAAAATAAGGATTTTCTTGACCACTTAAAGAGCAATTCACGTAGTTTAGAGACTGTCTCCGAATCTATAACAGATAAGGGAGACCAACGTTTCATGGTATTTCAGACAGGACAAAAAGAAAACTCATTAAGAGAACATTACAAGTGGCTGAAATCTAATGGATATAACGAATTTCCGGAGGAAGATGGAAAAGCATCTGCACCGGCAGCTGCCCCAACAAAAAAAATAAATCGTGAAATTAAATTTAATGTACCAAAAGGATTAACAAAGGCAGAATTTGAAAATACAATCAAGTTTTTCAAGGAAAACGGAGCAAAATATCATGTAGACGAAAAAATATGGACAATTAAAGAAAGTCAACGGGAGAAATTTGCTCAATATCTGAATCCGGAAAATATGCATGCTGCCCCCAAAAATGAACCTCAGTCTTCAGAGGAAAGAGTCAGGCTAAATATTCCAAGGTACTTGAAGCCCGATGAATTTAAGAACTTGATACAGTATTTTAAAAAGAATGGTGCTAAATATGAGCCAGAAGAAAAGGCGTGGTTTGTTGAAAAATCCAAGATAGAAGTATTTGAAAAATACATTAAAACGGAAGAAAACGAGAAAGATACGGATACACAATCATGGTGGACGCCCGAAAAAGAATATTATCAAACAGAGGAAGAGTTGCAAAAGATGGATCCGGAAGCAGCGGAGAGCATGAGGCAATTCTTTAGAGACCATGGATGCATATTAAAGGACTCAGTGTGGATAATTCCTGGCTCTGTATTTAGTGTAGAATCCTTGGATCCTGAAACGAGTATAAGAGGCATAGGTAAAAAAGAGGAATTTACGAATAAACTGGATCAGTTATTACGAGAGTATGGCTATGATAAAGGCTACGCATATTCCATGGATCTTGCTGAAATGATTTCCAAAGAGACTCTTCATATGCCGCCTGAGCCGGAGGTGGAGGTAGCGGAGGCCGAAAGTTCAACATCCTTAAATAGTACTGCGACTGTGCAGACAACTGATAGAGAAGGTAACTATAGAAAGGGAAATTATGTGTCATTGCACGTACCGGATTATAAGACTGCAGTATATGAGATAAAAGAGGTGTGTGGAATAAAAGAAATCTCCGGACAGATTCTTGCCGAGACACAGGATCATTTAATCCTGGAAGGAAAGGATGGAAAAGAGATATCAGTTGCAAAAAAAGAAATTTATGATGAGATGCAGACCAGTATCGTGGAGAAAGCTATGTCCATGGATCAAAATGTCCGGGATCAAATAGATCTAATTGGAAATCCAAAGTTATCGGCACCGCAAATGGATCAAATTTTAAATGGGATAAATGATGGATTACAGCCGTTGCTGGTAGCGCAATATGCAAACCCGAAGATACCAGCATGGCAGATGGATATATACAGATATGGAATGCTTAATGGTCTTGGTTATGACCAGATAAAAGTCGGTTGCCTACAGGACTGGGATAGTAGTCGTAACAATATTGACAATATGATTAAAGAACAAAGAGGCCACATTGTTAGTGATTTAAAGGCAAATAATTATATCCCGGAGAAGAGGCTGGTACATAAGATCGGCAGACTTAATGGATTGACCGGGGGAAAATTTAACAAGGTAAGCGATATTGTAAATTCCGTGAAGAGTGGAAAAATATCAAACCGATATGGGGAAGCCTCTTTGCTAAAGGAAATAGGAGATGACTTGCAACATCAACGAAAGATAATGTCACCTGCAGCACAGCAAAAGATACATGCAGCTGCGGCGGTGCCCACACGGTAGGAGGAAAAGAAATGCTGAAAACAAATGAATTTCGTAAGAAAATGGCAGATGTTTTTATAAAATCTCTGGAGGAAAAGCAGTTCGAATGGAAAAAAGAATGGGCTGCGATGGAAACTCCTTATAACGTTATTAGTGGCAGAAAATACAGAGGAACAAATAAATTTTTCTTGTATTTACAAAGTCAGGAAAGATTACCTGAAGGAGAAATTCCGGATCCCAGATGGGCGACATTTAAACAGATCCAAGATGCAGGATGGAAAGTAAAAAAGGGTGCAAAGGGATTCGTAGTTGAATTATGGAAACCGTATGATTTTGAATCAAAAAGAGAAATCAGCTGGAAAGAATACATTGAGAATCACTTGTCACATGAAAAATACGGCGTTATTACAAGAAATTATTATGTTTTTAATGGTCGGGATATAGAAGGGATACCGGAGTTACAGCCTCAAACGTCGAAGGAAATCGTTAATGATGAACTTATAGATAAGATTCAAAAAGGCATGGATTTACAAATCCTGAATGATGGTGGGGATAGAGCTTATTATAGTCCTAAAACGGATTCTGTTCATTTGCCTGAGAAGGATACTTTTTACAATTCCTACGCGTATAATGCTACGGCATTGCATGAATTGTCACATGCAACTGGTGCGGAAAAACGACTGAACCGTGACATTAGAAATGTCTTTGGAACAGAGAAATATGCATATGAAGAGCTGGTTGCTGAGATATCCGCCTGCTTTATGAGCGAGCATATCCAAATAGAGCAGACAGAAGAGCATGTGAATAATCATAAAGCATATATTCAATCCTGGACTAAGGCATTATCAGAAAAGCCGGAAATGCTGATGAAAGCTATACGTGACGCTGAAAAAGCTGCAAATTATCTGGAATATCATGCAGAAATTTTATCAAAGGAAGAGTATCAAGAAACGCTTACGCTGCATGAAAATGAGGAAACACCAACACCCGGAAACACTTCTGAAAAAATGGTTGAAAAGACAGCAAATCCGATTACTAGGGAAGCTGATCTGAAGGCAAATGGATATAAACTTACGCCAGCATTGAAAAAGCATATGGATAGACTGGACCAACTGACCGGCCGGAAAAATAGTGTAAAAGATATTTATAAGGCATATAAGACACATGATTTTCACGGAGATCCGGAGACGGAAAAGACTATAAAAAGCATTGGAAAAATCTTTCAACGGCAGGAAATGCAGATAAAAGCCGTCATTCCTGAAAGGTAATGGTTACCTCATTTAAAAGTGTTCACATAGTAACTGTTGACCTGTGAGTGCCTGGCATCGTAACTCAGAATCTCTATTACGATGCCGGGAGAAAGGAGAATATTATAGACTGCAAAAAGTGTGTACTAAGAGAAAAATACCTGCAAAAACTGTGTACTATAACGCTTTTTGACATGGACAGTATAGAAAGATTTACTGCAAAAAGTGTGTACTAAAGGCTTGCCTGCAAAAAGTGTATACTGAAAAATGCTAATTTTCGATAAATACCTGCAAAAAGTGTGTACTGAAAATATAAAATAATGAAAATAATACGAAAAATAGCATCTATAATATACGATAAATAGGATTTTCCTTGCCAGAAATGTCATTTTGATGACTGCAAAAGATGTGTACTTAAATATATGATGACTGCAAAAAGTGTGTACTAACAGCAGATCCATTAAAAAAAGACTGCAAAAAGTGTGTACTAATACTGCAAAAACTGTATACCATGCCTGCAAAAAGTGTGTACTAATACTGCAAAAACTGTATACCGTGCCTGCAAAAAGTGTGTACTAACATAAATTTATATTAGATAAAAAAATTGAAAAATAAAGAATAAGGGATAATGACATATGAAAAAACAAATAATCAAACACTATAAAATGCACAAAAATAGCACTTTACATTTTTTGGACGTGTTGCTAATATACAGGCAACAAAAAAAGATGCTCCACACCGACCAAAGTTTGAATCATCTTTTTTTGAGAAACATAATAGTTTAACAGCTTCCCTTAGACATACGTTTCTGTATGTGAAGGGCTTATTTCGTATACGCTGTTTTGCGTAGTATACCATTAATTTCACAAAAATGCAAGATAAATAGGGATAGCACAATATGATTAGTAGCAAAAAATTTTTTGCGGAATACAAAAATAGTGAAAAACTAAATATTATGCGTATAAAATCTGGCCGTGCAGATAATATGATTCGTTTGGCAACGGAACTCCCGAAGGCTGCCGGAAATAGTGACATTTACATGTCAATGAACCCATTAACCAGAGTGAATCATAGCGTCCGTCGTGATCAGGAACATATTGCCAGGCTAAAGTGGCTTTATGTAGATCTGGATTATTACAATACGGTATATAAGGCATATACCAAGGATCAGATCATGGGATTACTGGAACTTGATTACTATGACCGCATAATTCCTCGGCCAACCTATGTGGTAGATAGTGGACGAGGGTTGTATTTGCTTTGGCGCATCGATGAGAATGTAAAGGCCTATAGCCGGTGGATCAAAATGCAGATGTATTTGTACAATCAGTTATTGGACTTTGGCGCCGACCGGAAAATAGTGACTGACAGTGCCAGAGTATTACGAATCCCTGGGAGTACAAATAGCAAATCAGGATCCTGTGTAACTATCTTGGAGGCAACCGACCTAAAATATAGTTTAACCAGCTTGATAAGAGACTATATTACCGGCGATCAGCCGAGCGACAAAATGATTAGTTACGCCGAACATATATCAAAAACTTTGCAAATTCCTTTGCCGGATATGCAAAACAGGGATGCGGTAAAGTTATATATTTCGACCAACAAAGACGCTGCATATATGTTTCATCAGCACAAAGTTGGCCAACAGAAGATAAAAAATAAGAAAATATCGTATCTTAGAACGGAGTATAGCTTAGCCAGGGCAAGGTTGAATGACTTAGAGCAGCTGATCAGGATTCGTGATTATGACCGTGGCTACAGAGAACACATTTTGTTCCTGTGTCGGTATTGGCAACTCTGTATCAGTGATGACTATGCAGGTAGCCTACAGCATGTGATAGCACTTAACAATACTTTACATAATCCGCTATCGGAAAAAGAAGTAGTACAAGCCACCAAAAGCGCGGAAAAATATTATGCAGCGGGGAAAATATTCCGGTGTAGTAATAGTTATGTCATCCAAACCCTTAATATTACTCCAGCTGAAATGCAATATTTACAGGTGTTTATTAGTCCTGAAGAACGGAAGAATAGGAAAAAGGTCCGTAACCAGCGGGCTTATTTGGCGTATTTAAAAAATACTGGAAAAAAGACAAAAAAAGACCAGATACGTGATAGAAGAATAGCCATAGAAAAAATGATCAGGAAAGGTTATAGTGTTGTAAAAATCTGTGAAACTTTACATATATCAAGAGCAACATTATATTCTGATCTGAAGATTATCCAGGCTATTGCCGGAGAAAAAGAAGAAAAGAAAGCCAAATTGCAGAAATTATTTGAGGCATATAAAAGCGTTGAAAAAAAGAAGAGTCTAATTTTTTCAGCCCCTTTATTATATATGTCCTTCAGGACATCTAGCGTTGTTTTATGTGGATATGCCCGGGTGATTCTTTATCGATATTTGCGTTATTTGTGGGTATCCTTTTGCAGTTTCAGTCGGCACTTTGGCTCGTTACGGTTTGACAGACCACCCAATGGGTGGTATAATGATTACATTACATATTTCAATAATGTGAGGATGGTACTATGACAATCAAAGAAGCTAGGTATCTTTCTGGTTTGACGCAAAAGGAAGTGAGCGTGTTGTTGGAGATTCCGCTTCGAACGCTGGAAAACTGGGAGTCTGGTGTGAGAGTTCCTCCGGTGTACGTCGAAAAATTAATTGTCGAAAAATTGGTTTCGGTGAAGAAGGAAAGGGGGTAGGAGGATGCAAAAGAGTGTGATTTTTTTTAAGCAATCTTTGCCTGAAAAGGTGGTGACTCTATTAGTATCCATTGCAAATGAAGCATTTAATAACCGCGAAGGGCAGATCACGGGTATTAGAGAATCTTCTCATTGTTTGTCTTTTGGTGGTGATGAGAATTTGTATGGCTGTTTGCAATTAGGAATGCTGGAATTGGAGGATAACAAAGAGTTTCTGAAGTGTGTACGTGACTGGAAATGGGTTGATGAGGAATATCCTGAGGAGAATTATAACGTATGGAGAATAATGGCCAGGTCCCTATAATAGCAGAAAGGGATAGATATCGTAAGCAGTTGACATTTGATATTGATACAAAGACTTTAGAAATTTATTATCCTAAAGCTAATTGGCGTCATGGTTATGATGATATTCGCGGATTTTTAAAAAGAGAAGGATTTGAGTGGTGTGAAGGAACGGTATATGTTTCTAAAAAGCCATTGGAATCTTATGAAGTAACAAAAATAGTAAGGGATCTTGTAAAAAGGTATCCCTGGTTGAATAAGTGTATGAGGGATTGTAGGCAAGCTAATATAGGCAGACAGCATAGTCTAAATTATATATTTAGTAAAAATGCGAAAGTACCAACCAGAGAAGAATTGAATGCCTCAAAGGATCCTCATTCTGCAAAAAAAAGATCAACAGGACTCAAAAAGAAGACTCCAGATCAAATGAAACTTCATAATTTTTTTGAAATGAATGTAATGGAACGGTAGTATAGGAGAAAATTATGGCAAGACGAAATATGATTGACGAAAATCAAATCGAAATGGTAGTGGTAGAAAGACCTAATGAGAAAGGTCCTGCAGAACTTGTTATATCACCCAAATTGCCGGAAAAAGCGGTAAAGACGAAAGATAATGTTAGTTCTTTTATTACTCAGAATCTTCTGGATGCCGGTGAACAATTACTTGAAATGGAAAAGGGCGGTAGGGTAAAAAAACAAATCCGAACAAAAGTGACTTTTTCATACGAAGGTATTGATATTCTTACGAAAAAGGAATTTACTCTGTTCGATCAGGAAGTACATGATGCTGTAGTAACTCTCTTTAAAGCCGGTAATCATTTTATCACTTCGGCCATGGTATATAGAGCCATGACCGGCAAAACAAATTCCGAGTACATACATCCAGACAAACTCAAAGAAATTGAAGAATCTATAGATAAGTGTATGTTCTCAAAACTTGTTATTGATGCCACCGAAGAAGCTGCCTATTATGGGTTCGAGGAAGCAAAGTACGATGGATCATTGTTATCCGCAGAAAAAATGACTATAAAAATGGGTGGAAGGAGAGTTGCTGCTTACAAAATCTTGGTAGAGCCGTTATTGTACCGGTATGCAAAGGCCGGAAAACAAATATCAGCTATTGATATCAAGCTTTTGGATACTCCTGTATCAAAGACTAATGATATTATTGTTCTACAGGGATTTTTGCTACGAAAAATTGAGGCGATGAAGTCAGATCGGACTGCAGACAGAATTATACTATATGATGATATTTATAAAATTTTCGGTATTAATGAACCGCAAAAAGTGAAAAATCAACTCCAAAGAATAAGAAAATATATGGATACTATGCTGGAATATTGGAAAGGAGAAAAGTATATTACTGATTTTATTGTAAATAAAAAAGGTAAATCTTATTATTCTGTGACCATATACATTTAATAAAAAATAAATTATAGTCTCTTTGCTACTACCCTATTTTACCTTAAAAAACGGGTCAAAATAGTTACTTTGTCTCGTTTTCAACAATACAATAAAAATAGTCATAAATCAAGTATATTTTTTTGCATTATAACGAATTATTATAATTTTTCAATAAAATAGCGAAGACTTCTTATGCTTCAAAGTCCTCGCTATACAATCGCTAAAAAATATCTAATAGACTGGATCCATTAATGGAGCCCATAATTTGATAGATTAAGGCGGATATAAAAATGATAACTCCAATCGCCGATCCAATAACCTTTACAGATCTTTTACTCATACAGACTACTCATCTCCTCTCGTATTTTGTTACAGATTCTTTTAGATTGGACAAAGTTTCTATTGACGTTTCCAACTCTTTGATGAAAGTACTCAGGTCGAGTTCTATTTGCTCAGAGTCTGTTAAATAGTTGTAAAAATCTCTTTCAAGCTGTTTCGTTTTCTTTTGGATGGCCAAAGCTGTACTCTGAATTTTATCATTCTCGTTATCCTTGTTTTCTTTCAATTTTTTTGCAGCTTTCTTTTTCAACTCTTCAAAATCTTCATTTTCAGCAGAAAAATCAGAAGTTGTCTCTTCTTTTATGGAACCAGCATTATCGTTGTCGGGTTGAATATCTGAAGATGATTTTTCACTACTATTATTAGACTCAGTAGTCCAATCAACCATATCTCGTATTTCTTCTATAGAAGGTAAAGTTAATTTCTCTCCAGGAATATGATATTGTTTTATATAATGAGCGAGTAATGCTTGTTCATCCACTGTTAATGTATGGTAAGTACTTATCTCTGATATGGACATACCATGGTTTATAACTACCTCTTTTAGTTCATCAATTAAGCTGTCAAAATTTTTATACCGGATGATTTGACGGACCGTATATTTACCTTTCAGATCATCAGCAATTCGTTGATTGACGTTGAAACGTTGTTCTTTCGGTAGGTTTTTATTTTGTCGAGTATAAATTTCGGCAAGTTCATTAATCTTTTCGGCGGTGCGCAGGGCATCAAAAGGACGGACGGATTCGTTATGTACGATGATACGTGCTCTTACACTATCTCTGTCAGTATCGCCCTTTTCAACCATACAATCAATACCGTTTACATAAAGAGGATGGATATTTTTGCAATATAATTTGTATTCCACTGTGTCTTCAACACCATCAATGTTTTCATAGCGTTGGAACAAGTTCTGTAAAGCATGCAGTCTTCTATCGCCACTTTCCAATTCGTAGATATCATTATCTTCTATGTAATTGACGTTCAGGGGATTCAGCAGACCATATTGTAAAAGGAGCTGCTCCATCTCTTCAATGTTATCTATGGGATAATCATTGAGTTCGCTGCTCTTGATTTTCTGATAAGATATTCTTTTAAAGGTTCTGGGTGCAGTATCCGGTACAGAAGTTCTATTTCCTTCCTGTGAAAGGTTAAGGCTTCCGAGACCTTGAAGAGACTGTTTCGCTGAATCTTTTAAATCATTTCCAAGCATATTTAAATTCATTCGGGGTTTAGTACTCATATAAATTCCTTTCCTAAAGTGACATCATGTCACTTCTACTTATTTCACTGTTCCAAATGCAAATCTTGCAGAGTGTTTTTGGGAGATTGACGTTGGCCTAAAACCCATGTTTTCTCCAAACTCTTTTTCATGTAGTTAAGAAATGGGGTGATATCACCGGTATTGTCATAATGGTCTAAGGCTTTATAATACTGATCTTTTGTTTCTGAATATACTACTAAAGGTGGATAGTTATTGATCATCAAGTAATAATTCATGAGGGTTCGTCCTACTCTTCCATTCCCATCGGCAAATGCATGGATATTTTCAAATTTACAATGGATATAAGCAGCTGTTTTTAAAATGTTTTCGCCCTTATCAGGAATGTTTAAAATTTCGTCACATAATTCCTCAATTTCAGATGGAACTTCTTCTGGCAAGGCACCTTGATCTGATTGACCAATTACATAATCATGTATTTTATATTGTCCAGGTCGTTCACCCCTTGCCCAACGGCGCTCATCATAAGCACCTTGCATAAGTTGATAATGGACATTTTTTACAAAATCAGAGGTAATAGGATCCTTATTTATAATTTTAGGGGCCAGATAATTGTAACATTTTCTTTGGTTTTCGATTTCAAAAATGGTTCGAGTATCACCAGAAAAATTTACTACTTTACCATTTTCGAAGATTTCTCTGGTATCATGATATGTAATTTGAGAATTTTCTATCGCACCAGAGTTGTATGCAAAGATAATACGAAAATTACTAAGCTGTTGATCTAATTTTTCAATGCTATCTATTTTCTTCTCTTTCCATTTTTTTATTATGTCAACATAGGTCACTACAAAATAGCCTCCTTTTTTAATCATGAAAATATTTTTTACCAAAGAAGTGACATCATGTCACTTCTGCTTTTCCAATTCATGAATAGCCCAGCTCAAAGCACTCTTGGTGTTTTCGTTGCAATTCTTAGTCTCTAACAATTCGTAGAGTCTTTCAATTTTTTTAGACTCTATTGTACTATATGAACTCTCTAATTCGAAGATAGCCCATATCAAAGCACCATCAGTATTTTCATTGAAATTGCCGGTCTCTAACAATTCATACAGTGTATCCATTTTCATTTTTTCCATATACTTACCCCTTTTAAATATAGATTAGAGGTGACATGATGTCACTTCTGTAAAATTAACATGCGTAAGCGGCCTTTATTGCCCTTATGGTATCATCATCCAATATGCCCATGGCAATGAGTAACATGCAATAATCGTAGAGGACATTGGATGATGATGTATATTTTATCAGATCGCTGCCGGAAATAGAAAGAACTTCATTTACTTTGATGTCTTTACGAATGCTAGGAAGATTTTTTGCACCAAGGAGCTCTTCATATTGAGCATTCAGTTCTTTATATATGTTGGTTGAGGTTTCCGCAGCGGTCTGATATGCTCCCAAAAATTGAGCAGCTATTTCATATTCATCCTGCAATTCCCGGAGTTTTGCCAGGACTTCTTTGAAGCCTTTAAAAGAAAATCCTTCAGATCGAACAGGAATTACTACATAATCCGATATCATAAGACTATTAACAATCAGTATATCATTACGCGGAGCCGTATCAATAAAAATATAATCATAATCATCTATAATAGTCTGCAATGCTCTCTTTAAGATAATTTGATTGTTTAAGTTATTTGTCTTACTTTGTAACAAAAGGAAATCGGGAATAAGTGATAAACGTTTGCTTGCAGGTAAAATATCTATGTACTCGCCGACATTATAGATACAAGATTTTACTTCTTCCGCGGATCTGTACCGAAATTTAAAAATTTCAGAGACATTTTTTTGCGGAGCCATAGTAAGGCCGCTCATAATGTCAGCGCTGTCCTCCTGAAAATGATTAAAGAGCAGAGATAAGTTTCCCGATTCGTCTGTGTCTACAAGCAATACTCTTTTTCCAAAAAGGGCCAGAATTTCTCCAAAAAAAGCTGTTGACGTGGTTTTTCCAACGCCACCTTTGTTATTAACTACACTAATTACTTTCGCTGCCATAATATACTCCTTCTTTTATTTGTTATTGCAGATTTTTTTACATGAAAAATTAAAAAGATTGATTAATTCATTTATTACATCTTGAGCTGACTGCTCGCTAACAGATGAATTTTCTAATGCCTTTTTGCAGAAAGATTTAATGATATCATTAAAAGCAGAACTGTCTACCATAGTATAGATATCTTCTTTATCACAGGTTGCTAAAAAATCGTAAACCCTAATTTTTTTAGCAGCCTCATCTTCTGCAATCTCTCCACGTTTAAGGAGTAATCTGTAGCTGCTGGCCAGCAATTCATATCCATTCATTGTAAAATCCTCTCTTTCTTAATGCTGAAGTGACATGATGTCACTTCAGGTTTTCCAGTACTGTATTCGCTATAATTGTCTCCGCTTCGTGTATAGAATAGCCCGTTGCTACAAGCCTGCGCAATTCATTGTCAATTTGTTTTTGCCGTTCTTTCTGTCTTTTATCTTGGGCAATCTCATACAACAAATTATTTCTATGCTTATTGAGTTCGACTAATATTGCTTCACTCTTCGTCAACTCATTGTCAGCGACTTTTTTTGCCTTTCTTAATTTTTCAAGTAGTTTATCATGCGTAGATCCGGAAAAAACATCGCCAGAATATGCACCCATAAGATCGTCTTCTGTAAAAAAAATTTCCCCTTTATAGGTAACATATGCACGTTTGGCTTTTTCCCTTTCTTTTATAGCTTTCTTTTGAAACTTCTCGACGATTTTATCAATAGCTTCTACTATTAATTCATTCGTCACTATTTCTGACTCTGTCATTGCTGGATTTATAACCTCCCAATAAATTATAGTTTACTTTATAATTTATTATAGCACTATTTATAGTGCTATGCAATGATTAAAGAAAATATTTTTTCTTTTCTTCTTCGCTGGCAGATACTTCTATAATGTCTCCCGGCTGGCAATCCAAAAGTAGACATAATATATTAAGGGTTGCGATCGTAATGTTTCCGCCACGACGTAAACTGGTTAGGGTTGCCTGGGACAGAAAATTGTTTTCGCGCAAAAAGCTATTGGCGTAACCATGTTTATTTAATTCATCAATCACATCTATCTTATAAATAATCATTGATTATTCTCCTATTCTTTTTTTGTATAGTATAACACTGTATGTAGTGTCGTGCAACTACCTTAAAAATGAACCAGAGGTGACATCATGTCACTTTAGAAGGCATCATTAGAAAAGAGTATAAAGGCAGAACCTTGGTACTCTTTTTCTTTGTGGAAATGGCATAATGTTCTTTCCATATATGTTATTATATATAATAACATATATGGAAAAAGAGAATTAGAGGTGACATGATGTCACCTCTGGTTTGTATCACAGACTCCAAAATTGACTGGGATACAAGGAAACTTTTCAAAGGCTCACACGTTCAGTTTTCCGAGGAAGCAAAAAAGTTTGTTCATGACTGACCTAAAACAACAAAAATAAAAACATAAACAATGGAACCCACTATCATCTCCCCCAAACCCCCGCTGGGGGCTTTTTTCTTTCTGCACTCCCGGGGGACATCTCTTTTTCTTATGTCTTCGTCTCCGGTATGTCTTGCGCATCAGTCTGAACGATAATTTTTCTCCTGTCCCAAGTCAAGAACCATAAAAATTTAAAAGGATAAATTTTTATATAAATATAAAAAATTGAAAACATAATTTTTTATATTTTTCCTGACATGTGCCCTGAGAAAAATTCAACATCGATCAGACGCCCAAGACAGATATACCGAAAACGAAGACATAAGAAAAGGAGATGATGCGAGCCGGAAGTTTCAGAAAGAAAAACTAAGACCAACAACCCAGAGCAGAAACCCAAAAACGTGATAGGCTCCGCAGGAGCCGGAAAGGTGACAACATGAAGAAAGCAAAAAAGGAAAATTACAGAATCGTAACAGAAAGAGGAAAACAGTTATTTAATCAGACCTATACGGAAGCAGGAGCCAACAGAATATGGGAGATGTATAACGGAGTTTACACTGATGACAACGGAAACGAGGAATATATCTACGTGGAAAAAATATAAAAGATTGATTGATGCATCCGAAAAAATAGCATAAAAATTTTAAAATATTGCGTAATATACTATTGACATATTACGCAATATTTTGTATAATATAATTGTAGCAAGGGAACAGCAGGAAGGAGTAATAAGAAAATGGATAATGAAGAAATGAACTTAGCAGAACTCTTAAAACAGACAGCAGAGGAAAACCAAACAAGAAAGATTTTAGCAATCTTAGAAGAAAGTGAGAGTTTAGAAGATGCAAAAGAAAAAGTAAAAGCCCTACTTAATAAGTAGGGCGAAGATACAAAGGCTTAGCACGAGGGGGCAGAAAACCGAAACAATTCCTGCCACCTGCCCCCCAGTGTTTTTATTATCATAGCAGGAAGATAGAAGAATTTCAAGAGGTAAAAAACGATGAAAGGAAAAAGCGGAAAATTTAACCAAATATCTTACCAAAACGAGTATATAAAAGAAAAGTACGATAGAATAAATTTAACAGTGCCCAAAGGCAGGAAAGAGGAAATAAAAAAGAAAGCGGCATCAACAGGGCAAAGTGTGAATGAATATATAAATACGCTTATTGATAAGGACAAATGAAACAAGACAGTTTTTAAGGGCGGCAGGTAGATTATACCAGCCGCCCTTCGTCGCGCATTAAGGTAATCCTGGCACACTTCTTTTTTTGTCTTGAGGTGACATGATGTCACTTATTATATGTTATTATATATAATAACATATATATGGGCTGCAATAAAACAGCATTTGGATAATATAAAGAGAAAATCAGAGGTGACATCATGTCACCTCTGGATCCTATATCGGGCAATTCTTTGCCCGATATAGGTCCTCAAGGCATCTGTGATGGCTTGAGGAACCCCACATATATGCTCTACATATATGTGGCAGGAATAGGGGGCAGAACCCCAACGACACAACTTGCTGGCAAGCCAGCAAATTAAAGGACTCTTGAAGTTCAGAACTTATATAAAAATGTCAGAAAAAGTTCAGAACTTTTTCAAAAAAAATACAAAAATGCATAGAAATACTGGATTTTGAATAGCAGAACTTATATAATTATTGAAAAAGGAAGAAAGGAAAAAATCAAATGCCAATAAAAGACAACAGAAAGAAAATATCTGTGGTATTAACAGATCAAGAATATAAAAATCTTAAGAACTATGCTGCCATAAATAACAAGTCAATGAGTGCCGTGGGACGTGAGTTTGTGATAAAGGGATTGAACGGAGAACTCACACAAGAAAATATAGATTTTCTTACCCCTATTATAAGATCACAATTAAAATCGATTGTTGATATACAGGCAGATCGAATTGCTGGATTAGTTGCTAAGACATGTATACAGGCTGGTGCAGCAGCATATCTGTCAGCAGAAGCTCTTAATAGTTTTGTCCCTGAAAAAGAGCGCAAGAGTTTTGTAGAAGCTTACGATGCAGCAAGGAAAAAGGCGGTATCATACATAAGAGCATCAGACACAACAGAGAATAAAAAGCAAGATATCTAATTAAAAAAATAGAGGTGACATCATGTCACTTCATGGAGACACAATGGGACATGGATTTAAACCGCTTGTATCAAAGATAAGATGCTGGAACCCAAACAAAGGGGGATATACTAAGAAAAATTATAATTATATGCACTATATCGCTACCAGAGAAGGTGTAGACTTATCTCAGATTAACCGCATTGAAGATATGGTTAATGTAAATGCTGATCTTAATGATTATGGTGAAGATCTGATAGGCAAAGAAGCGGATAATAGTACATACCTGAAATATATTACAAACAGACCAAGAAGCCATGGATTGTTCGGAAATATAGATACTGATAATTTTTCTGAGGTATCAAAAAAATTAAATGAGGTAACAAAGCAGGATCGAATTATATTCAGGGGTATCATATCATTATCAAAAGAAGATGCTGAGGCATTAGAATATACATCCGCAGAAAAATGGAATATTTATTTGCAGTCGGTTATGCCGGATATTGCGAGAGAACTATCTGTGAGTCCAAATAATATGACCTGGGTAGCTGCTTTTCATGCAGAGGCGAATCACCCACATGTACATTATATGCTTTGGGATAATAGGGATAAGGTTATGTCACCGTATATACATGTAGCAAGGCAGGAGGCATGTCGAAAGATTTGTCAGGATGCAATGTTCACTCCGGAGAATGAAGCCTTAATAAGATCTATAACAGAAGCAGAGCGGAAAGAACTTTATGCGAAGCAGAATGCGTCACGGAATGAAATTACATCTTATATCAAAAAAATGTATCAGGAAGAATATGTTCCTGGGGTATTGAAGGAAATTCTTCCTGACAGAACATCACCGGAAGATCATAAGAGGCTGAATGAATTATATGAAAAAATATTGAACACAATGCCAGGCTCCGGCAGAATTGCATATAAATTTATGCCACCGGAATGTAAGGGCTATATTGATAAAGTAACGGATATTTTGTTCAAAAGACCCGATATAGGTGTACAGTATGATGTTTATATGAAAGCGGTAGGAGATATTCATCGGGTTTTGGGAAAAACGAGCCGTGAAATTTCGAAGGAGATGAACTCGGCCAAAGAAGATCTTTATAACAGAACCGGAAACATAATCCTGCAATCCGTATGCTGTTTAAAAGAGCAGATTTTGGGAGATAAGGATTTCGTATATGCCGATTTTATATATCCTGATTCTGAGGAGGAAAACATAGATCTAACAGATTCAAATGACTTTGAGGAAGACTATGATGACAGTGAGGAAGAGAAAGATAATCCCTTAAAAGAAGAAAAAAAATTTAGGGAAATAGTGAATAATAGCTCCAGTGACAAAATAATACAGAAAGCATTAAATTCTTTGGCACGTCTCTATACCAATGAAGGATCCACTCTGTATGACTATAATAAGGCATTATCATGTCTTAATGAGAGTGTAGCAATTAGCAAAAATTTCGATGCATATACGATGCTGGGAGGTATTTATAGCGATAAAAATGATAAATTCTATGATCCAGAAAAAGCAGAGTTATATTATAAATGGGCTATTAACCAGAATCCTAATAGGTCAAATTATGTAAAGTTGCGGTTGAGCCGGTTGTATGCTGACAATGAATCTGTATTATGCGATTATGAGGAGGCACTGGAAGTTCTTAATGGAGCTTCTGATACAAAAGGGTCAGTATCTTTGCAACAGGGAAATATATACAACAATTCCAATTATGCAGGTTATGATAAAAAAACGGCCTATGAATGCTATGAAAAAGCTGCTCATAATGGAAATGCATATGGAATGTTTCAAAAGGGATCTATGCTGATTGATGATAGAAATACTTTCTATAATTTAAGAGAAGGAGTAAAGGAACTAGAAAAGTCTATTCAACTAGGAAAAGAACCGAGATATCCGGGGGACACCAAACAACCGGAATTTGTAGCAGCACATATAAAATTGGCTGGACTATATCTTAATAAAAATTATGAGGTCTATAATGTAGAACTTGCAGAGCAGCATTTAAAGGAGGCACTGGGAGATATTCAGCATAGACTTCAGAAAAAATATACTCGAAAAACTGAAAGAGATATATCGTCATTAGAATCTATATATCTTAATCTGGGTAAATGCGCATTGGAAAAAGATGATCCTCAAACTGCAAAGGAATTTTTCACAAAATGTATTCAGGAGAGTCAGAGCGGTGAGATAAGAGATAATTGGTATACTGAAGAAGCAAGGATAGCTTTGTCTGAAGTATATTTGGAAGAGCAAGACTATGATGCTGCGTTGAAAGTTTTAACAGAGCCAGAGCAGAAGGATGAAAAAGGAAGAATTGCGATTCAAGAGGCAAAAATTCATCTAAGTCTTGGTGATATTCCAGAAGCAATGAGATACTATGATAAGGCTGTGGAAAAAGGAAATCTGACGGGAAGATATTACCAGGCAAAAATATATAGTACAGCTGAATATGGAGTATATGATATCACAAAAGCACTACTGTATATGAGGGAAGCTGCCGAGGCAGATATATTTGTGGCCAAGGCAGGTGTTGCAAAATTATATTTAAGAGAGGATGCGTATAATCCAAAACTTGCATATGATCAGCTACACAGGGTATTAGCAGAATTTCAGGCGAAAGAGTTATGTAATGATCTGTCTAAAAGTGAATTGAGACAAAGGGCCTCTATTTATGAAATACTGGGAGATCTTCACAAGGACAAGAATTGTATATACTATGACTGTGAAAAATCTGTAGAGTATTATAATAAAGCTTTAGTGGATAACCAGGATGCTGTTACAGCAAGACTTTCTATGGCGAAGATATATTCCGATATACGAAATCAGGAGAATGGTCACTATAACCTGAGTTTTGCCATGAAGCAGCTACAGCTCCTGGACACATTAAATAATAAAGATATTGATAGAAATTATGATAGAATCCAAATGGCCATCAGTCGCATATATGCTGATAAAAATTATGAAGGTTGCAACTATGGTCTGGCATTGTCTACATTAGCAAAGATACAAGATGATGAAAAGGGATTTATAGATTTACAGAAAGGTAATATTTATGCTATAGAAGACTCTCCATATTATGATATGAAAAAAGCTGTAGCCTGTTATACTTCAGCAGCACAAAAGAATAATACAAATGCTATGGTTAAGTTGGCCAAATGCTATCTTTATGGATTGGGAGTTGACCGGGACAAAGAAGCCGCTAAATTATGGCTTCAGGAGGCTGATCGGCAGGGAGATGAATATGCCAGAGAGTACTTAAAAAATATAGATCGAACAAGTTACAATCCTATAACATATACATTGGTTAAGCAACTGCTCAATAGCCTTGCACAGAGTAAAGATAAAAAAGTACAGCAGCTTCGAGAACAAGAATTTAAGTCCCAAAGTAAGCAGGCCAAAAAGGAACAATATCTACATCGCAATTAATGTGTAACCAGGCTTAATTAGCCTGGTTACTTTTAGGTAAGTCAAATTTTTCAGCATATTCATCAGATAATGCATAGACATCAGGTCCGAATTCTTCAGGGGTCTTATACCATTCATTTTTAGAATCATTACACCGGCTGCTTAATAATCTGCAGTAGGCCAGAGCAAAGGCATTGGCTTCTATTTCTCTCTTGTCTCTCGTTTCTTCTGTAAATGATTTAGAAGATGTACGCCATTGATATTCATGATACATTTCATGTGCAAGAATAAAGAACATGGTAGTCCATTTTTCATCAAATCTAACAAAAATCATTGAAGGAGTATATTTTTTGGTAATGTGGAGACCTCTAGTTCCATCATAGAGATTGATGTTTCTTGGGTATATGTAAATATAAGGTTTTTTCTTCAAATCTAAGATTTGACATAATTCATTAACAGACTCTTGTAGGTTGGCATAAAAAAAACCATCATTATCATTTAGATACTGTAGCGCTACAGGTTTAAAAGTAAAACGCTTTAATTCTTTCTTCATAAGAATATCCTTTCCAAATTTAAAAATAATTAATGTCACATATTTTAATAATAACATACAATCAATTAAACCACCTTCTTATCTATATACGTGAAATTATTTCTTGTTTCTAAGGAAAATGGAAGAGAAACTTCATATTTCAACATTATCATGACCTCAAGCGGAAGTATATGATAAAGGAAAAGGGAGGCAAACCGGTCAGCGGTTTGCTCTGAAGGAAGGCCCCCTTGGATCACGCCCATCGTCATGCCGTGACCCATCCCCCCGGAGGGGAGAGAGTTTGAGGCGCACCGGCAAGGTACTCCCGGTGTGCCTTGATGCTGGCCAGACTGCAGCATATCAAAACCAGAAGTGTATGATAAGAGAAAAGGGAGGCAAACCGGTCAGCGGTTTGCTTTGAAGTAAGGCCCTCCTGGGTCATGCTCATCGTCATGCCATGACCCATCCCCCCGGAGGGGAGAGAGTTTGCGCCGTTCCAGGCGATTTCTCATCCGTAAGGATCCTTACGGGTCCCCTATGTCCATTACATCTACTTCCATTTGCCCCATCCTGTCTATATTTTCAATGAACATCCCTTTGTTTGCTGTAAAACAGGCTTAAACCAATTTTTCCCGGATGCCAAGAACTGCCCTACGGCGTCTCGGGCTTCGCCCTTGTTTCTTGACATCCGGAAAAAACCGGTTTTAGGGCAGCCTCACAGCAAACAAAGAAATGTACCTTGAAAATTGAATAGACAGAATGGAGGCAGAACAAATGAAAGTAGATGTAATGGACATATTTACTGACGAATCCGCAGGAAAGGAACTCACGGAAGCTGAACTCGCCGAACGTGAACAAAGACATGAAGATTATATGTTATCTCTATACCTTGGTTAATCCAAGGTATAGAAGGAAGGAGCTGCCAATGACGATAGAAATCGAAGAGGTTACTGTAAAAGACGGTATTGTGCGCATCACCGCGCTGAACTGTAGTGAAGAAAACCTACAGAAGCTGGAGAGACTCCGGGATGACTGCTATCAAAAAGAATTACAGTTTGTGTTTGATACCAGGAATAATAAGTCCGACTGTATCTACCTTACTTACTGGCTGCACCATCAGAAAGTGACAGCCGGATGCAAAACGTACGGTGAAGCATTCTACAGAATCCGAGGTACTGTTACCACCATATCAGGGAAGTACTTAGAGCCAGCTGCATAAGCCGGCTCTTTTTACTTTATAAACTATTATTCACAGCGCATGAAAGCGCAGAAAGGAGATCACTATGATGATCGAAATGAAAGAAAGAATGACTTGCCTTAACTCTATTTTGGCGGATAGAGAGGCACCCTTTACCCTGGAGTATTGCCAGCGGTGGAAAAATAACTGTATGATGGAAGCATATCAGCTGGTAAACCCGAAGAAGAACTGTAGTCCTACCATCTTTTACGGAGCATGGTATGAAGATGATGACGAGTCTGTTGCAGACTTTCTCATGAAATTATTTGAGGAAAATTCGGCTTCCCTTGATGTGTCACCCTATGTTTCCCCCGAGTTCATTCTGGCTAACATTCTGCCCCGGGTGGTCTACAAGGATAACCTGCCGGAGATCCAAAAACAGAATCTTGCTTATACAGAATATCTGGATCTCATTGTACTTTTTTATCTGCCGGTGGAAATCGATGCGCTGAAGCAGCATAAAGATCCCAACGGTCAGTGTTCTATCCAGGTATCACAGAGCGTTCTGGAGAGAGCGGGAGTTCCCCTGTCTGAAGCGTATGAACATGCCGTTGAAAATGTAAAGAAAAAAACGGAAATAATTCCCATGTGGAAAATGCTCGAAGATACCGGCTACCCTATTGATCTGAGGGAATTAAATATTCAGCTGCTGGTGGTAACAATCGATAGCAGTTATTATGGAGCAGGTACGCTTGTTAATCCGGAAGTGCTGAGCGAAGTTTCTGAGAAAATAGGCGGAGACTATGTTGTACTGCCGAGTAGTATCCATGAATGGATAGCGCATCCTTACCATGAAGATGAATTACCGATGTATAAAGCCATGGTTGAGGATGTAAACAGAACGGAGGTTTCTTTAGAGGAAAGACTGTCATATAGCATTTACCACTATGATGCTGCAAGGGGATCTTTAGAGGTAGTATCCGTGTAACAGGGAAGCCTTCGGGCTTTCCTTAAAATAACAAGCAGGAGATTAAGAGCAAGGGCATTGTGCGTGTACCATTCCGACCCCCTTCCGACTGCAAGTAAGGTTTGAAAGTACCAAACCCAACTTGCAGTTCGGGCTCCCCCTGCCCATCTCCCAGGGGAGCGCCCCAGACCCCATTTTTTTGCCCTATAATATGTTATACTATATCATAACATATTATAGGGCAAAAAAACCAGCGCCAAAAAGAATTGACGCTGGCCCCCCTGCTAAATTTTTCTAGGTGGCTAAAATACACCCACCAAGAAAAAATAAGCAGCCCCGGTGGGAGAATCCTATTGATCTTAAATACTACATTAGTATTACAAATCCATTTTTTACGATATCTGTAGCACTGACGCCAATAGTTTCTGCCATCTTTTCAATTATAGCTTTTTTTGCATTTCCAAGAGAAGATGATGTTGATTCATAGCGTTGATATTGACGTAAACTGATTCCTACAGCATCAGCCACATCTTGCTGTGATTTTCCTGATTCCTTACGATAATGTTGCAAAGCAGTTATTTTTTCTACGGACTCAAAATAGGTACTAGTCTTGTAATAAAAAATTACTTCATTATCGTCGCCTCTTTTTGTCTCAATAAGTGCCTCACTTGTCTTTTCAATCAATTCAAAAATTTTCTTGTTTTTCTCAGTTACTTTTACATTCGCTAAGCTGAACTGAAGCATTAGCTGACTAATATAAACAGGTAAATTGTTCTTTTGCATTGTAGGAAACTTTCGGTCAACCATTTCACTTGGAAGTACACGGGGAGCATATTTCCCTTTGGATGCAGCCAAATGATCTATACATTGCTTCAGAATTCCCAAAGCGGCAGCCTTGTTTTTTAACCATTCTGGATTGAAAGGATCAAATTTTTTTTCTGTTAATTCAAAATTGATAGGAGTTGGAAGATTATCGTTTGTAATGCCTGTTACTTTAAATAGAATTTCTTTATCAGTGTCTGTGATAGGATCATAATTTATAAGCCCATCGTTTCCATGAGCGAAAACATGCAGCCAAGCTATATCATTAGCTGACGAATCGTGTTCAATGTATACTTTAGTCAATGTAAATCCAGCGGCATTTCCGCTGTGCTCATGAATAATAGAATCAAGGTGTCTAAAACTGTTTTCAATCATGTTTTCCACATCTTCACCGTTACATTCAGTGATCAATGAGCCTCCATAATATATTTTTATATGCATAAATATTCTCCTTTCTGTGTCATATTTTACAATAACGACTTAATGTCATATAATTATTATACGACACATGCGCGAAGATGTCAATAATCATGTAAATAAAAAAGGAACCCCTGGCGTAGGATTCCTTTTTGTTGACCGCATGGTCAACAGCTATTATTCACAATTTGATTATATCTGATTTTATTAAATGATGCAAGAAAAAAATAAAAATTGTACCAAATTTAACGCCAATATCATTTTGTACCAAAAGTGCTATCTTTAATGAATGAATAGTGATATAATATATGTACCAAATTTAACGGTCATTAAATTTTGTACTATAGATAGGGAGAATGTTACTTATGGATAGAAGAATTTATGGATACGTTAGAATATCGACGCCAAAACAGAATATTGATCGTCAGGTAAGGAATATCAAAAAAATATATCCTGATGCTATTATTATTAAAGAAATTTACACCGGTAGTACACTGGATCGTCCGGAATGGAAAAGGGTTATTCCTAAAATACCGGTGGGGTCATTGATAGTATTTGATAGTGTATCCAGAATGGCACGTAATGCGGATGAGGGAGTCGCGGACTACTTCGAACTATTTGATCGGGGAATAGAACTTGAATATCTGGTGGAGCATTATATAGATACTGCAGTGTATCGCGAAAACATAAAGGACAAGATTGCTCTTATGGGAACAGATGAAGATGAAATAATCAAGGGGATCAATAATTATTTTCGGAAAATCGCCGAGAAGCAGATCAGGATAGCTTTTGAGCAGGCGGAGAAGGAATTGGACGATTTACATCAGCGCACCAGGGAGGGAATAGAAACGGCCAGACTGGCCGGAAAGCAGATCGGCCAGCAACCGGGGAGAAAACTTAATGTTAAAAAAGCTGCTACGGCGAAAGAAATTATTAAATTACACAGCCGGGAATATGGCGGATCTCTGCGGGATTCAGAGGTACAGAAGTTGGCCGACATATCTCGAAATACACTATATAAGTATAAAAAAGAACTTCGGGAGGAATTATTGCATCAGGATCCTGAGTTCAGGGAGAAAAAATAAGAAAAGGGTCTGGAAAAATTCCAGACCCTTAGTCTTCATAAATTCTCATTACACATTATCGTAATGAGTCCACATACGGATGATTTTTATAGAGCCTTGGTATTCTACACCATCTTCTGTGAAAGGCTCTTCATACACCTGATACACAAGGCGGTGCTGAATATTAATCCTACGGGATAGGATACCATCCAGCTTTCCTACTAATTTTTCATATCTCGGGGGATTCTGATATGGATTTACCCTGATAATATCAATCAGGTCTTTTGCTTTTGCAGAGATTCTGGCAGCCTTTAATAGCTGTAGGTCTTTAAGTGATTGCTTAGTGAAAAAAATTTTGTACATTACCAGTTTACCTTATCTTCCGACACGCAATTTTTTAACGGTTCCTTGGCTCCTGCAATGATCGATTCTGTCATGTGGGGGATGGAGTCCAGATATAGCGTTTCTTCTATTGCGTTCCAATCATCTTCAGAGATAAGTACAGCATTTCCATTTTTCCCGACAATTAATGTGGGTTCATGATATGTGCACGTATTCTCTATGAGATTGTAGAGGTCCTTTCTTGCAGTAGTAATATTAATGGTTGACATAATAAATCTCCTTAGTGGTGTGAGGTTTTGTGTGTTTAGGTTTCGTGTTGTTTAGGTTCGTGTTGTTTAGGTTCGTGTTCTTAATAATAGTCTCGTCAGTAATAATACTTATATTCTCAGCTTCGTTTTCGAATAAAGCATTCTTATATCATATATATGATAACGTACGTTAAAACGTACGTCAATCATTAATCTTATTATATGCACAAAAATTTTATTTTACAATTTCCATTTTAAAAAATCCTGATAGGAGATAGGTATAAGTTCTATGCTGTTTTTGGGAGGCTCCGGTTTTAAATAATATATTTTTTTCGACAAAATTCCATTTTCTCCGGGAATATTTATTTCCAACCGATAGCAGCCATCAAGGAAAAGCTGACGATAGATTTCTTCATCACAATCGCCATAATCCTTCAGATCATGTACGGAGATCATATCGGCCAGCTGAAACTCCGGGAGATTACATTTTACTACTGGACAGGCTCCGCGCTTATAGCAGCTGGGTAAATTTGAATAGATCTCTTTACCAATAGTGTTTACAGAGGCCTGGATCAATTTATCCATGGCTTGAATGATTTCGATTCTCTTTAATATGTCTTTCACAGGATTACATGCTTCTTTTTCGGCTTTCAGTTTTTTATACTCTGTGAGAAAGCTGGAAAGTTTATCAGCTGCAATGAGGTGCTCTACCGGTACTAATATTGTCTGTCGGGTGCAGCTGCTGATAGATTTCCTGATCAGAGTATCAAATTCCTTGGTATTAAACCAGATGCTTTCAGTCAGTTCTTTATTAATTGCCTTAGAAGCTAGTTTTGTATAGCTGGTGGTTTTTCTGCCTGCACCGGTAGAGAGATATATGTAATGTACGTTTGGACGAATATATTTTTGTACCCGGCTACGGTCGCATTTTAAGATCTTACAGGCGCTACGAAACGAAAGAGTATAGTCATATTCGAGAGCAGTTAAACATTGCTGCCATTTATCTTCATATTCATCAAAAGTTACCAGCATCTGGTTGCTATTCATCAATGTACCTCCATTTCCTTTATATGTTATAGTATACCATAACATATATAAAAAGTAAAATAAAACGATACCTAAGAAGGCATCGTTTTATAATTTCAGTTTGACCGATTTGCAATTTTTCTAATGCTCTCAAGAACATGATCACATTCATGCCATACAATCCAACTACAGTCTCCATCTTTTTCTGCATTCATAACCTGTGTAATAAGAGACATGCTTGTTTCAGATAACCTCTCAGCAATGCTATCCCATTTCGCTGATTGAATCCATTTTGCAAATCTCGGTTGATAATACTTCACTTCTCCGTTATCTATACTCATGTTCTTCCTCCGCTAAATCCTAATTTATCGTTCCAATTTCCTCTTCGCTGAAAATCTCTTCTACATCAGCACAATTTATTTCTATTATTTCTCCATTATTTTGCTTTATCGAGAATGTATTTTTGTTTGAGTCTACTTCATACAGCGTACCTATAAAACATTTTTCATTTCTCAAAACTTTACACTTTTGTCCAATATAAATTGTATAATTAAAGTCATTGTCTGAGCAATAATTAATAAAGCTATCTCCGTTTATGATGAATATATCTACACTTCTGACCATATTCTGTTTCTCCTTAAATCGTTATTTAAGCCATTCATTTTTCATAATTGCTTCTTCGATTGAATGGGCTAATTTATTTGAACCGTTTTCTATGTATGAAAATTGCCACTTATCATCAAAGAATTTGACAACATCAAAATATTCTCCCTTTTCTTCATTTCCAAAGCAAAATACTTTCGGGTGTGGAATTTCCAACAACTCAAAAGCAGATACATCATAGCCGTCATTAGCAATTAACTCTGCGATTGTATCAAAATCGGTTTTTGGAATATCTTCATTCCAACTTATATAATTTCAGTTTAGTTATTTTCCTCAAAATAGAAAACAACCGGCTTTTTATTCGGTATCACCAGTCCAAACCTCACAGCATTTTTGTATGTATTGCTGTCGCGCATTAGAGTATCAGGCATGGCGGCAACCATTTTCCGAAAACCTTCCAGCGTGGATCTGCTCTTATAATGATTGCAGCTTCGACAAGCAGGGAGCATATTGTCAACCGTGTCTGTCCCCTGTTCGCTCCAACCATTCAGAGGTATCACATGATCGACCTGCATATCTCTGTATTCCAGATTGCATCCGCAATAAGCACAATGACCGTTGCACTTTTGGTATACTGTCATTCTAATGCTTTTTGGTATTGCTTTTCTCTTTGCATCCATTATTTCTACCTCATGTTCAGTTTAACAAAAATATGTGTATTTCACATAATTATCATTCTCACGCATTTTATGATAATAATATCCCTCAAAGCTATCTCCCTCAAATCCAACTGACCATTGCTCACAATATTCGCCATCTTCAAATTGTTTGGTTGGTTTTTTAGTCCATTTTTATCCTATCAGGAAATAAGATATGCGAAAGTTCTGGATTGTATTTAACTACAAGTTCTTGAAATTGTCTTCCGTTACGGATAAAATTAGGAACTTCATTAAAATTCATCTTGTTGTAATGAATTTGTTGTAAGACAAATGCCAACACCTTACATCCATCTAAATCGTATTCTTCTTTTGCTATATCATATTTCTCTAATTCAAAATCCAGATGTTCCCAATCCTTTTTAGTGATATCTTGCATTGTTAGAAAAGGGGTTTTCAGCTCCATCAATTCTTCCATAGTCCACATAATTGTCAATCTCCTTAAAGTTCAGTTTGCAGTATTATATGCCTGCTTTTGAAGATACTGCTTTAATAACTGCCATACCTCTGTCAGCTCCTTTTCTGATTGAGGTTATTACCTACTCGCTTTAACTCTGGTATAAGTTCCTTAATTCCGTCTGTATTGACAATATTCGACTGTGTAAGTGCTTCGATGATATACTGCTGTTGGCTCTTTCCAGACTGTTCTACTTTTTCTTTTATCTGTGCAAGTTCTTCCTCTGACACTCTTATAACTATCT
>ERZ1026947.129-NODE-129-length-56136-cov-20.153492_pt1 | contig 56136 bp, 92 predicted proteins | sample MGYA00519568_ERZ1026947 | MGnify/ENA primary metagenome ERZ1026947 (study PRJEB26926, sample SAMN06164744) | human gut metagenome | biome: ENVO:00009003; feature: ENVO:2100002; material: ENVO:00002003 | host: Homo sapiens | place: USA | collected 2012 ...
GAACCATGAAGATCATTGACGAGAACGGTGCAGCCATTGAAAACCCTGACCTGACCCTTGGCTACCTGACCGGCAGCACCGAAGAGATCACCCACCCCGCCGTAGAGGGCGTGGAGGAACAGTGGCACTGGGAGACCGTGACCGAGTATCCGAACGGCGGCAAGGATGTTCGGAAGGTCGTTGACCGTCCCGGCGTACAGGCGCAGGAGGAATGGGTGGAACAGGTGCCCATCCAGAAGTACATCCGCTATACCGCCGAAGAATTGGCTGCGCAGGAAGAAGCACGCAAAAAGGCCGAAGCCCGAGAGAAGCTGCCGGAGACGGTTGAAGCGCTGCAAAAAGAAAACGAGATGCTCAAGCAATGCTTGCTTGAAATGAGCGAGATTGTTTATGCATAAAATCACACAAAAATTAGAAAGGTTGGTACGTATGATGGCTATGTTATGGGCACAGGAAATCATGTCTGCTGAGACTGTCGAGGAGGCAAAGGCGCTGTATAAACGCTGCCCCCGCCTGCTGAAGGAGAAGGTCAAGGCAATTCTTATCAAGAGCGGCTTTGAGGAGATCGTACAGGAGGAGTAAGCGATGGAAAAACTTTTGGAATTTCTGGCGGGGCTGGTGAAGGTGCTCTTTGGCTGGGGCAGCGAAAGCCCTGCGCCGGAAACGCCCAGAGAGACTCCCGTTGAGGAGACCGCCGCCGGATGGGAGGGCGACCCGCCCTATCGGTACATCGACGTGAGCCGCTATCAGGGTGCGATCGACTGGGCGCAGGTGGCAGCGGCGGGTTACAAGGGAGCGATGCTCAAGACGGTGAGTACCAACCGCAAGCTCTCTAAGCGGGCAGACGGCCTGTACATCGACCCGACCTTTGAGACCAATTACCGCAACGCAAAAGCGGCGGGGCTGGACGTGGGCGTATACTACTACACCTACGCCACCAGCGAAGCGATGGCCGATGCAGAGCTTTCCCTTGTGCGGCAGGCGGTGTACGGCAAGGAGCTGACCCTTCCTGTGGCGGTGGACGTGGAGGAAAACAAGCTCAAGCCCATGAGCACCCTCGACCTCACCAACCTCACCGCTTACGCGCTGGAACAGGTGGAGCGGATGGGTTTTTACGCCCAACTGTACACCTACACCGGTTACAAGTATGAGCTGGACATGGCTCGGCTGTCTTCTCGGTGGGACGTCTGGCTGGCCGACTACACGGGCGAGCCGCCTGCTGTCACCTTTAAGTACAACTCCCACCAGCACACCAGCAAGGGCCGCGTGCCGGGCATCTCCGGCAACGTAGATCTCAACGTTACCACCCTCAACTACCCGAAAATCATCCGCAAGAAGGGTCTGACCCGTCTTCGGGAGGGCACATGAGCGACGCAATCATCGTAGCGCTCATCACTGGCGGCCTGAGCCTGATCGGCGTGCTTATCTCTAACAGCAAGACCGCTCAAAACATGGACGCCAAGCTGGAAAAACAGCAGGCCATTACCGACACTAAGCTGGACGAGCTGACCCGGGAAGTTCGGGCGCACAATAATTTCGCTCAGCGTGTGCCAGTGCTGGAAGAACAAATTAAGGTGGCAAACCATCGCATCGAAGATCTTGAACAGCAGAAAGGAGCTTAAACTATGGAAGCAATGTTTAACTTTATCCCCGCACCTATCGCACTGGTACTGATGTTCATTGGCTTTGCCGCGCTGGCCGTTGGTGCCATCCGGCTGGGCTACAAACAGTACGTCAAGCAGTGGGCACTGGAGCTCGTAACCATCGCTGAGGACAGCATTATGGGCAGCGGTCAGGGCGCAAAGAAAAAGGCGCGGGTCTTTGCCGCGTTGCGCGGCGCACTGCCGGACTGGCTGAAACCTTTCATCACCGATGAAGTTCTGGACAGCGTAATCGAAAAGGCCGTCAGCATGATGAAAAAGGCACTTGCAGAAAAGAAGCCTACCATCAACAAGGGGTAATTTATGAGCTACATGAAAGCGGCACTAAGCAAGGAGCGATGATATGAACGCAGTAAATGTCGAAGATTTGCTCGATTTGATTGAATCCATGAAACGCGTATCTGCGGATGAAATTATCGCTGCATCAAAAGAGAGCAACGAGCTGGAGCGCATCGCACACATCGCGACGGAAGCAACTTATAGTGTCGTTATCGAAAAGTTGGAAAGCCTCCGCGTGTACGCAGTAACCGTTTTGGATAGCAAGGAGTAAGGAGACAAAAAAATGTTTCATTATCACTACATCAAAGTCATTGCCGATTCCGAAAACATGAGTACGAAAGAAATCACTTCTGTTCTGCAAAAATACTTTGCAAAACAGAACGATGGTTTTTACCTCGAAATCGACCTGGATGACCATGCCGCTGATTTCGATGGCAGCGGAAAATGGCTCAAGCGGTTTGAAGGAAATATTTTGTGGCTAAATGGCGAATACGTTGCGCTCAGCGGTGTGCAACAAAACAACCCGGACGATAGCGTTATCGTCAAAATTTCCGCAATTCGTTATCTCATTGTTCACAATAAGGAGTAATATCATGGCAAGCACTACATACCGCCATCTCGGTGACGTCACCGGGATGTACGCCGCGCAAGAACAATTTCGTGGTATCACGAAAATGGTGACAAAACGTCACCATTTTGCCGTGCTTGGCAATATGGTGCGCAACGCCGGACAGCTGCCGCAGCCTTTCTGGCTCGGTGCTGCCTGTGGCGGCGGCTCGTGTGGTGCTGCCACTGTGCCTGCAAGGACTTGACCGACAGCAGATGACCGCCGCCATTAAAAGCGCACCGCTTGGGAGGGTAGACCGTAAGATAGCCTTACTGCGGTATGTTGAGCGGCTCCCGCTGCCGGACATTGCAGCACAGACGCATTACAGCCGGACGGCGATAGGCTACCGACTGAAAGGCATTGACAAAATGCTAGATGTGTGATACAATAATTTCAATCGGGTGCGATTTCTCACGAAACGCATTGAAGCGGCAGGCTTTCGGGTCTGCCGCTTTTCTTTTTGCACGAATTGTGGTATAATTATCTCAACAAATTCACCCAGCCTCTCGAAGAAGCACAACAGGGTGGATATCTGAACCCGCTAAGCCTCTCAACGATGCGTATCATGGCGGGTCTTTTAAGATGATACAGTCTCCTGCCCGCCTACTTGCAGTGCGTACCATGCGGGAGACGATTTTATATGAATTATGGCAAATAAAATATATTGCTTTTTGTCCCGTGTTTTGTTCACTCTGATTATTTTTGGGGCGACATCGAGCGCTCTAAAAACCGTCCTTCCGTTTTGGCATAGTGCATTTATAGGCGTGGTTTTATCGGTATATGCGTCTTTGCATTATACGCCATACGATTTATGATTTGAAAGGCTACGGCCTTTGTAGAGAGCGGCATTGCCTGTGGGCGGTTCCGCTCTTGATTTTTGTTTTATTCACACTAGTTTTGTCGAAACTCTTGTCTTACAAGTCAAAACGTGATATTTTATTTTTGCTTCCAATGTGAAGCCCTTAACAGTTAAGCGCTCATGCGGATTTTTCCGTGTGGGCGCTTTTCTTTTTTTGTCCTTCGTTGTACGTTCATTGTCCTTCGCTTTTTGCTGATGCGGTACACTGGTCACACAAGGAGGGATGTATTATGAGCTATTACCCGACACCCGGAGCGCCCTACGTTCCGCAGCAGCCTGTCAACCCTTATGGCGGCATGGGAACGGTGGGTCTTTCCACTTCCCTACCAAACACGCAGATGCAACAGGCACAACCGCAGCGTCCGCAGCCGATGAATGGGCAGCAGCCTGTTCATCAGCCGGCACAGGATGGCGGTTGGTTGCTTGGCAGACCTGTTTCCAGCAGGGAGGAGTTTTTAGCAATTCCATCTGATCTGTACGGAAGATGGACGTATTGCCCGGATTTGCGTAGTGGGGTCATCTACTGCAAACGTCTGAATCCAAACACTTGTGAATCTGACGTGTTAGAGTTTTACAGCCCAGAAGCATGGCGGCAGATACAGGCACAACAGGCACAGCAGACCGCTGCACCGACACAGCAGTATGTGCCTGTTGAAGAGTATAACACCCTTGTGCATCGGCTGGATGAACTGGAAAAATGGCAGAAGAGTTTTTCTAAGCCCTCTGCCACCGCAAAGAAAGGAGAATAAAAATGTCCTCTCCGTTTGATATGATTACTCACAGCCCTATTATGCAACTTGCAAATCTAGCTCTTGCCGGACAAAACCCGATGGGGCTTATCCAGCAGCTGGGCGGGCAGAGCGCACCCATCATGCAGGGCTTGAACCTGATTCAGGGTAAGAACGAAGCACAGCTCAGGACGATGGCGCAGAACCTCGCCAAAGAGCGTGGCATTGACCTGAACCAGCTGGCAAACGTTCTGAATCTGACGCTGCCCCGATAACGCATCCCTCTAAGCGAAACGCTTCTCAGTTTTGCGGACTTGACAAAAACCGCTTTTGTTTGGCTTCGCCCATCGCATACGGCGGTGGGATAGCATAACGCAAAACTGAAAGGAGTTTTGTTATGGACGATTTTGCAACTGGCTATCTGGCCGGGCAGGACGGCGGCAATAACAACGGCGGATTCTTCGGCAACGAAGGTCTGTGGGCTGTCATAATCCTCGCTATCATCTTCGGCTGGGGTACAAACGGCTATGGCCGGAACGGCGGCGACAACGGCATGAACGCCTACATCCCCTATTTGGTCGGCACTGGCGCAACCGGTCAGGGCGGTGCGGACACCCGTGCGGCTCTGTCTGAGGGCTTCTACCAGCAGGATACCTCCCGCTCTCTGGCTGGCATCCAGAGCGGTATCTGCTCTCTGGGCTATGACCAGCTGGCACAGATGAACGGCGTCAACACCAACATCGCCAACGGCTTTGCAGGCGTGAACAGCGCCATCTGTCAGCTTGGCTACCAGAACGCACAGCTCGTGAACGGTCTGGAACGCAGCGTGTCCAACGGCGACAACGCCATCAGCCTTGCCATCATGCAGGAGGGCAACGCTCGGCAGGCTGGTCAGACCGCACTTGCTACGCAGCTGGCGTCTTGCTGCTGCGAGAACAAGCAGCTGATCGGCGACCTGAAGTACACCATCGCAACGGAGGACTGCGCCACCCGTCAGGCTATCGCAGACAATGCCCGCGCCATCGTGGACAACTGCAACGCCAACTTCCGCAGCATGATGGACTACTTCACGCAGGACAAGATTGCCACTCTGACCGCTGAGAACCAGAGCCTGAAGTTCGCGGCTTCTCAGGATCGTCAGAATGCGCTTCTGACCACCGTGATGTCCCAGCAGACTGATACCATTCTGAACCGTGTGAATCCTCGTCCGATTCCCGCTTATCAGGTGGCAAACCCCAACGTGGGCGTGAACTGCTGCGGCTGCTGCTAACCAACACACTCCCCGATAAAACCGGGTGAACCATCGGGGCAGGGGTAAGACACCTCTGCCCCTGATTTTTTAGGAGGAAAACATTATGGCTTGCAAAACAAGCTGCAAACTCTGCCCCCATCTGGTTCTGAGCCAGTCTGTTACGTTCGCCAACGATACGCTGACTATCAACATCCCTGCTGGTGCATACCAGAACGGAGAGAAGTATTGCATCGTGGTTGCCCAGAGCATACCGGACACGACCACCATCAACGCCCCTGTGGTCATTACCATTGGCGCAGGTACGACCGCATACCCTCTGACAGACTGCAACTGCGCTCAGGCAACCGCTGAGAGCATCCACACTCGCACCCGCTACGCTACCCGCGTTGCAACATCTGCGACCGGCACCGGCACGTTCAAGTATCTTGGCTGCTTCTGCCGTTCCCACGCTGGTGCGCCCGCGTCTATTTCTTGAGGAGGTGTAGATTATGGGCAAGACTAATTTTCGTCGCATGATGATGCTCCGTGAACACGACAAAAACCGTGAGCCGGAACGTGACCGCCTTGAGGAAGAGCGTGACCGCAGGGAGCGTGAGATGGAACGCCGTCTGCGTAAGCTGGAAGGTGGCAACGACCGCTATCCCTACTATCCGCAGGAGGAAAACCGTTACATCGACCCATACCCTATCCCCCGCTACCCTGACGTAGAGAATGGGCGCAGGATGCCGCAAATCGGCTTCTCGCAGAACGGAGGCTGGGACAAGCGGTCTGGACAGTACGAACGTGGCGGTGCTGATAGCCGCTCCATCAAGATGCCACGCCACCACCTCACCCACGATGAAGCGGAGGAATGGTGCGACAGCATGGTGAACGCTGACGGCACGAAAGGCTGTCACTGGACGCTGGAACAGACGCAGGATGTTGCCAAACAGCGCAACATCACCTGTGACCCGAACGATTTCTGGGCTGTCATGAACATGATGTACTCTGATTATTGTCAGGTCGCAAAGCGTCAGTCCGTTGACACTCCTGGCTTCTACGCTGACATGGCAAAGGCGTTCCTAGAGGACGCAGATGCCGCAGACGGCAAGGCGTATCTCTACTGGGATTGCATTGCTGATAAGTAAAACGAACCCCCTGTGTAACCACTAATGGCTACGCAGGGGTATTTTTCGCTTATCGGATTGTCGTTATTCCTCTATCTTTCATATACTCGATAAAATCTTCTGCTGGCATTCTCTCTGAAAGTTCTTTCATTGTGTATTGGCGTTTTTCCTCAACCCAATGCTTCTTTTCTTCGATACCAGACAAATCGTGGACTGTATACCATTGTGTTTTTGGACTATCAAGTCCATTTGAAAGAAATTGAACCTTAAACCAATCTGGACGCTTTCTTCGTTCAAACCAATTCAATTCGGAAAACTTTATCCATGCAATGTTTTTATAATTTCCTTCTTTTTGCCCTTTGCTCTTAAAATCATCTTTTATTTTCTTTAATCTAAAATAATAGGTTTCAACGCATTGGTTTGGCATATATCTTATACGCCAATCTTTATCCCGAAAGACCATCTTACCTTCGTATATGTCACCGCCCGTCCCATTGAGATACCAGTGTGATTCGTAGCGCCCTAACACTTTTTGTTCCATGTCGTCCACCATTTCAATATTTTACAGGAGGTTCAGGCAACGGCATCCAGTATGTGATGTTATGGATTCTGCCCTCATCATCCCGCCACTCTTTGAACTGCTCATCGTAATTTGCTATAACAACATCAAAGGAAGATTCATCAAATCCGATAACACGCGGGTCTGTATCTCCCGGAACACTATTCTTTACACAAATCCACGAGCTTGATTTTGGCGCGTTTGATACATCGTAAGCACAATATCCGATGCACTGCGGATTGCCGTACTTTTTCATGTAATCTTCATTTCCGATTCGAGCCGTACAAACCATGTGGACATTTTTCCAACCGACACGGTCATCGTCCGTTGATTCGCTGTCGATAATAATATCTTCTGGGTCTAGTACTTTTCTTCCGATTGCAAGATTCCAGCTATTTGCAACATACTGTTTCATTTGCCATTCGTTCAGAAAAGTTCTTGCTTCTTTCATGGCATCTGCCAAAGAACCACGATGAGGTCTATAAACAATCATACGTCAATCCTCCAAGAAATCCTCCAACTCAATCTTTCCCTCTGCCGCCGCAACCGCCAGAGCGTACACGAACTGTCCAATTGTCATTCCGTGCCGTCTGGCTTCACGGTTGATGTACTTGCGCTCTTCTTCGCTCATAAGGATGGTAATGCGCTTTGAACGCTTGCCATCACCGCTTGCAACGCCCTGATGCGATTCCGGCATCGGAATTTTTTTCTTTGTCAAGCCAGCTTCTGCTAGTGCGCCGGAAACATCACCTTGTTCGATAAGACGTTGAACTTCCTTCGCCTGTTTCAGCTTCTTTGGCTTACTTTCGCTTACTACGGCATTGTTTGGCTGTGTTTCGCTGTCTTTGGCTTGCTTCGGCTTAATATTGCTTAACTGTGCTTCATTAGGCTGTGTATGGCCGTCTGTGGCTACACTGGACTTAATCGGTGCTTGTTCGGCTTCGTTCGGCTTTGTTTGGCTTACTTCTTCTTCCTTTGGCTCACTTCGGCTTAATGGATGCTCCGAAAAAATAGGCTGAAAATCAAACCCGCCAAGTAGACCCGAAGACTTTTTGCTGGTTGATTTCACTTTTCTTCCTCCGTTTGTACATGTAAGCCTAAGTTTTCATTTTCAAGCTCTTTATGGCGGTATGTTTCAAATTCTTCGATGTCTATTCTTCTCGGATAATAGCTCCAACGATCCAAAACGCCTACAACAGCATCAAAGCTTTCCATTTTTATCCTCCTCTACAATTTTTTTCGCCAACGCTTTGAAATCCTCTGCACTGGTACTCTTTGCCGTGTCACCGCTAAACAGGCTGTGACGCTCTGCCTGAGCTTTACGAACGCCCATAGACGGTCTAATCTTCACGTCCAGCAGGGTTGTTCCCATGCTCTGTGCAATCACAGGAAGCTGCTCCACGACCTCTTTGGACAGGTTCTCACGGCTTTTGTACTGGTTCAGAAGCAGGCCTTCAATCTTCAAAGTCGGATTGAAGTATCTGCGAACATCGCCGATTGTTTGCGAAAGCTGGCTCAAACCAGCCAGCGCGTAACGGTCTGCTGTGATAGGAACGATGATACTGTTGGCAGCGATCAGCGCGTTCACAAGCGCAAGACCAAGCTGCGGGGGAGTGTCCAGCACAATGTAATCATACTGCTCAGACACGCTTTCAAGGGCTTCTCGCAGCCGGAAGTTCTTGCCCATATCCCGGACGAGCTGCTCGTCAATGTCCTTCAATGCACTGTCGGACGGCAGAATGTCACCAGCTTCACAGTGCTGGATTCCTTCTTCGACCGTGCCTTGCCGTGTCATCACATCAAACAGGGTGCATACGTCCTCTGTCTGTGCGCCGTAGGTGTCCGTTGCGTTGCACTGGGCATCGCAATCCACCAGCAGGACTTTTTTGCCGAGCAACTGCAATGCACTAGCCAGACAGGTGCTTGTGGTGGTCTTTCCTGTGCCGCCCTTCTGGTTGGCGACAGCTATAATTTTTGCCATTTTATCACTCTTTCTTTATTCTTTCACTGGTTCGGGCATAGGCATCCAATGGGTGAATTTCTGATATTTTGTCCTCCACCAACATTTCCCGTTCCATTGAGCCGTAATCGTATGCGTCCCACAGAAATAAGGCCCATTAGAAACGCAAGACACAAGATATGTTCCCGGTTCTTCTGGTAGCCTGTCTTTCACACTAACCCATTCCATTCTTTCTCCTTTCTGCATCATCTGCTCAATGCGCTGTATCTGACTGCTTTTGCAATGCGTCAATCTCATAGAAAGCCGGAAGATACTCTTCAATCGCACCGTCCTTCTTCAAACTGCCAATCAGATACCGTTTCGGGTAGTCAGGCCAAGGGTCACGGTTGATTGAAAGAATATCCGCACACGCAGCCTTTACGATGTCATAGACCGCATCTCTCCGCTTTGGCAACTTGATAGATGGGTGCTCTTCCATCATCTTTACTTCGACAACCTTTGCAACCTCGATGCACTCTTGAACGGATAGAGCATCGCATACAGACCAGTCGTACCCTTCGTATCCGCTTGTGCGGGGCTTTCTGGCGGCTTTTTTGATTTCCGGCTTGGAATTAGCCGTCTCACAATCAACCTCGCTAGAATCGGCATCTATGACGGGCTGCTTGGATTTGTACCCGAATCGAAACTCAACTGCTACTACCTTTCGCCCTGTGCAAATCTTTTCAAAGTCAACGACAATGTCTGAAACATTGCTGATCTCTTCCACTGCTGGTTCAAGAACTCTGCGGCGTAAAGCCCGGAAGTCGTCATAACTTGCATCGTTTGCCCCCAAGTGATCACGCAGCTGCTTCAAACCAATCTTGTTCGACGTTAGAGAGCGATTCATCCAATCTCGAATCATACTATACATCAGAATAGATGCTTGCTGCTTCATCCCAATCGTATAGCGCAGACGGTATTTGACGTAGCCGCTTCTTGCAATGTCGAAAAACACAGGCCGCAAATCAGGATTACAGTTGATTGAAACGTCATAGGACAAGGATTCTCGATTGTACTTGACCTCTGCCTTTGTGAACAGCGGATACATCACATATTCTGTTCCATCTGCATTCAGTGGTACTGAAACCACGTTGCCCAAAAAGTGCTTAACCTGCGACTTCAAGTTCTTTGAATTGAGCTTCAAATCCAGCAGCTTGCAATATTCAGCCAGCGTAAACGACACGTTGGAGCTTTCCGGGTCTCTCGGATTGATACGGCTAAGATAGACTTCAAGCAGCCGAAGCTCACCCGCTGTGTAGTCCGTAAACTTCGCCCAAACCAATGCCTTGCTCTTTTCGACAAGGTTGTTTCCTGTCAATTCTGACATTGCATCACCTCATTTCTTCTACCCTATTATACCACTGTATCGTGTACACGTCAATGATTCTGTACACAATTATTTTTTCAACAATCGACTTCCACTTTTTGTACACGATACTCCACTTTTTGTACACGATACTCTCCATTTCTTGTACACGTTCCTCCACTTTATGTACACAATGCTCCACTTTTTGTACACGTTCTTACTATATATATAAACAAGAGATAAACAAGAGATAAATAATCATCATCAAATAGTGACGACGATACATTTTCAACAATTTCTTCTCTTCAAAGGGCAGATTGTGGAAAACGACAACTTTTTTGCTGAATAAGAAACGTCCATCAAGCCCTATAACCTACCTGACGGTTCTATCGTGTACAGAAAATGGAGTGCAATCACACCAATAGGGGACGAATTGACAAGTCACGCTTTGATGAACGAAAATTTCACGCGAGTTCGTTAATTACATCTGCAAAAATCCACCATTTACGATTCTATGGGGGACAAAATGACAACCCAAAACCATATTTATAACAGACCTATTGTGTACAAAAAGTGGAGCACGTCCCCCTCTATACCGTAAAAACTTCGATAATTCGACAATCATCCAGTTATATTATTGGGATTCACGGTATAGGAATCGTTGGACTTCATGGCTGCTTCTGTTCCGGCGTCCTGTGCCTGATAGAGAATCTCCATCTTTGGGGCGGTACCGTTCGGGTCTGGGTCTGTTCCGGTAGCCTGCACTATCTCATAGCTACCAGACACCATCCGGCAGACAGCAACCCTGTCCTTCAACGGTGTGTGGAGGTTTGCTAGAATCTCCGTCAGCACGCCGATGTGGTCTGAACCGTGATCTCCGTACCGGATATATAACAGGGCATCTATCTCATAGGATGAACATTCCATCATAGCATCTATGAGAATCCGCCGTTTCTCCAGATCGGAAAGGTCGTCCTCAAGGTGTTCAAGTAGTCCCGGATGAATGCAAACGTCTATGTATCGAGCCGCCGATACGCCGCAGCAGGTGAACCAGCGCATAGCCATCGGCAGGGAGATGGCTGCCAGACCTTGCTCCCAATTTGCTATTGTGCCACGATTCACGCCCATCCGTGTTGCCAACTTCTGCTGGCTCAAGCCGGAACGCATTCGAGCCATCTCTAATGCTTTGGCTGTTCTTACTAAATACTCATCCATAAATTCTCACCCTTTCAACAAAATCCGACAAAACTGCCGGATTCGACAAGCCAAAAAATGGAAAAAGCTGCTATGGAGAACCAACAGCAGCCTGTGTTATAACTGTACCATCGAAAAAAACAACGAAACAGGAGGTAACAACATGATTATTATTGATGGTATGCCCGCATCTGAACCGAACGAAAACAAAACGCCGAAACCGTGGGAGGGTTAGTGTATGAACCAGATTGACACCATGCTTATTCCCTATGCTCGACAGACCGCCTTAAAACTGGTCTACAACCTCGCGAACAACGATGCTGACAAGTCTGCTTATGAAGAAGCAAAAAACATTCTGGAACGCGCCGTAGCCGCATTAGACGATGGGCGAGACCCGGCAGACAGCATCGAACGCATTGACGGACAGCTTGTGGAACTGTGAAAGGAGAAGAAGATGGACTTTACGAATGGATTCTATAAAGCCGAGAACCCTGTCGTTCTTGAAGAAGTGAAAACTTTCCTTCAGTCAATGGAACGGCGTGGAGCAACCGTAAAAGACTTGGACGATGCCATTGTGCAGCTAAACAATGTTTCGCACAGCATCAGCACAAACGCTCTCGTCAAAGCAGATGTGTTGGACGATTTACCTGATAACCCCTTTCGTTCCATGCTCAACGGAATGTTACAAAGCAAAGGGTAACTTAAACTTAATGTGGCTCTTAATCATTGTCATCGCAATTTTTGGCTTCCCTGATGTAAAGTAATGGATGTAAAGAAAACGTTCGATTTTTACAAAGTTGTTCAAAACACATTGACTTGACAACTAAAAGGTGTATAATCATATCAAATAAACGTCCATACTTACCGAGCGGGAGGATATGCCACAATGAGTGAACAGGAAAGAGCCAAGATTGACCGATTTATTGCATGGCTGCTGGAACATCCTGAAAAGATTCCGGCAGCGGAACAAGCACTAGACCTAGAGTAACAGAAAACCCCTTGCGCAGAGCTATACCAGCCCGGCACAAGGGGTTCTTTTATTTTACCGGGCATGAACGTTACATCTTCTCGATCAGGTTCATCAGCGCTTCACGTTGTTCCTTCGGCATAGATTCAAGTTTTCTTCTAATCCGCTCCAATGCTGCATCGACTTCACTTTGCGGCTGCTGGGTCGGGTTTTCTTTTTGGCTACCAGTTAGAAGGTAATCTACAGTAACGTCAAAGTACTGAGCAAGCTTTACGGCGTTTTGGCTTGTCGGCTTTGCATCGTTTCCTGCACTTGCTTCGGTTCTCCAATAGCTATAAGCAGATTTCGGAACGCCAGCTTCAGTTAAAGCACGAGACGGCTTTACTCCCTTTTGCTCACATAGCCTTACGAAATTGTCAAAAAACACAAAACATACCTCCAGCGTTTGTACAAGATGACAAAGTTCTACCACTTGAACAAAAACACTTGAAAAGTTCTACTACTTGTGCTTTAATAAGGCTACCGGGTTCAATCGGTAGAACAAATTAAAGGCTTTGAACAAATAGAAGAACGTTCGATAATGTTTTTGCTTGACACCATAATATTATCATATTCTTTCAAAAAGTTCAAGTACTAGAACAAGAAAGGAGAAAAAATTTGCTTCCTAAGTGGACAGGCGATGTTGTGGGAACGCTTCACGTTAACAGCATCGAAATCAGAGAGCTTGCTGCAAAAATGGGATGCGCACCGGAATACTTGGGAAAAATCCTGAACGGTAAGCGTGAGCCTAAAAATGCGGAAGCTAAGGTTAAAGAAGCTCTGGAAGAGCTGTTGAAAGAAAGAGAGGGAAAATGAGTGGCATGAAACAGATCATCACCTTAAAGGTAGACCTTGAATACCCGGAAGAAGCGCACCACGCCATTGACGAGGCGGTCGAGGTCTACGAAGCGGACAAGCTGAAGTGGACGGAAGCAGAACTCACCGAAGCAAAGCACCTGGCAATGCAAATTATGCAGCAGCTGTGCTTGGATGGATACGGCATCAGTTGGTACAAAGTTGAAAGTTGCGAGCTTCATTCGATTAGCGTGTGGCTTGAATCGGAAGAGAAAAAAATGACGAACCGCACTTGCTCTATTTACTCATCCAATTGGGATGTTTGGATTGCAAAGTGCGTATGCCTGTGCCGGGCTACCGGCAGGAACGTGCCTGAGTTCATCATCAAAAAGGCTGGTGAGTGCTGGTGATGAAATTTCGTAAAGCACAAAGCCGCAAGCGCAGACTGAAGCTTGCAATGGCTGTTGGCGTGTCCAAAAACGATGCCAACAAGGTGCTGTGGATGGAAAAATCCATCAACCAGTGCTTTGAACGGCACAATCGGGAAGCCAGACTGAAAGAGGAGATGCAGCGTGGAAGAAAAGTACTGTGAACGCTGCGGCCTGTATCTTGGCGTGGTCAGACCGACAAGAAAGTACTGTTCAGAATGCAAGCGCAAGGTTGACAAAGAACGTGACAGGAAGCACAAGAAGGCTGGAATTACATTCAAGCCCCGTAAGGCGTTCTGCGCATACTGCGGCAAGCCGATGCTGAAAAAAGTAGCATCGCAGAAGTACCACAATGGATGCGCTAAGAAAGCCTACAACGCAAAGGCAAACCTGAACGCGAAGGCAGCATACAAAATCAAACAGCAAGAAAAGAAGAAGCTGGAAAAGACGTTTCCATCCATCGGAGAAGTACAAGCCCTTGCGGACAAGCTTGGCAAGCACTATGGCGAAGTTTCGCAGATGCTTGCAACAGGGGAGCTGACCTTATGAACGGTAAATACTACGGTAAGCGGGAAATCCGCTGGCACAGCCGGGAGAAAGACCGGCTGGAACGCATCAATAAAGAAAGAGTGAGCAAAAATGAAAAAAATCAAAGTAAGAATCACATTCATCGAAGCGGTTCTCGGCACTTGGCCTAGCAACCAGAACATCGCGCGAGAGTTTATCGCCAGCAAGTCCCCTGATGCAAGCACTATCGAGGACGAAGTGGCCGCTCTGGGCGCAGATGCTGTGGCAGACAAGGGCATGACCGTGTTTCCTCGCAACGAAAGCGGCGACCCAATCCTGTATGACTACCAGATTAAGGGCTTTTTCAAGGATTCCTGCGGTATGCTTTCCCGTATTGGCGGAAAGACCGAAACTGGCAAGAAGAAGGCCGTGAACGAAAGCGGCAAGCTGACGGCCTACAAGAAGGTCATTGACGGTCTGATTTTCGTTCAGCCCCGCATGATTCCCATTCATGTGAACGGTGATATTACCGAGTGTCAGCGCCCTCTCCGCGCCCAGACTGCGCAGGGCGAGCGCGTCAGCCTTGCCAACAGTGAGCAGATTCCCGCTGGTTCGACTTGCGAGTTTGAAATCGTTCTTCTGGACGATTCTCACGAGAAGGTCGTGCTCGAGTGGCTGGACTACGGCGCTCTGCGTGGCATCGGTCAGTGGCGCAACAGTTCTAAAGGGCGCTTTGCTTACGAAATCCTCAATTAACCGCTATGGCAGAGCAATGCCGCGATGAGATCAGCAAGGGCGATGCGCTGATTTGATGAGATCTGCAAAGGCTATGGATGCAAGGCGTAGTTTTGATAGGCAATGGCAAAGAATAGAAACGATAGGCTAAGACATTGAGTAGCTAGGAGCAGAAAAGCTAAGGCATTGAGTTGCGAGGTAGCGCATTGCGAAGGCAAAGCGAAGCTCAGACTCGAAGAGCAAAGGCAAGGCGATTCACCGAAAAGCAACGGCAAAGCATGGTATAGCCGTGATTTGCAATGGCGAAAAATGAAAGGAGACAAGATGAAAGCATTTATTGAAGTTGCCCTGATCTGGGGCATTGTCTTAGCGTTTATTCTCGCAGTGTTTCTGCTGAACTTCTGGCTGGTGCATCACATCGAGCTTTTGGTCGGAGCTAAGGCGACATGGTACATCATAGGTGCTGGCGCTTTGATGACAACTGGTTGGATTTTCAGACGCAGAGAACCAAAGAACACAGAGGAAAAGGCATGACACTGGAAGCCGCCCTTGAAGAACGTGATATGAAGGCGTCGGAGCTTATCCGTAAAAGCGGCGTGTCGGCCCCAACGATATACAACATAACAAGTCCGAATAAAGCGCCGTACAAAACGGGCGTTAAGGCTGATACGCTTGCAAAAATAGCCAAAGTGCTAAATGCAATAATCGTGATCGATGCAAGCAAACCATTTTTATTCGATATCATTCTGAAAGAAGGGACAAAATGAAAACCGTAAAAGGAAACGTGCTTACCATACTTGGTATCGTCGCCGCAATCGTAGCCGTTAGCTGTGGTGATACAATAAATGGATGCGAAAGTACAATACAGATGCTTGGATGGGCATTTGTTTCGCTGATGTTACTAGCTACCGCTCTGGTTTTGTGCGCGCTTGGAGTGAGCGCGGAAAAAGAGCATGAAGATAACGAACGGATGGGGAAGCTGAACCGCATTCCCGCTCATACTAACAAGTGGAGGGATGTACGGTGAAATGCCCGATGTGCGGTAGTGACAACATTACAACGGTTGACAGTCGGTCTGACAACGATAGCATCGTTCGCAGAAAAAAGTGCCTTGCTTGCAACTACCGGTGGTCTACCATCGAAATTGACAAAGACCAGTGGCACAGTGCATTGCAAATCAAAGAGGAACGTAAAAGAGGGAGACCAAAAGATGATTAACCTTGACAGATTTGGTGGCGTGACAGAGCCGGAGGACGGCGTGTACTTTATGACCAACGAGCAGGTGGCGAAGGCCAAAGAAGCTGACCGGCTGGCTGAGATTGAAGACTTGCGGTCTGAAATCGAGGACAGGGAAGCGGAGTTGAAAGACCTCCGTGCACAGTTGGCAGAACTGATGGCTGGTTGATTTTATATAGCCAAGTTAAGCCGAAGTAAGAACAATGAAGCCTAATGATGCCGAAGAAAGGAAAGAAAAATGGCAGTATTAGTAATGGTCTATGGTCATTCCGGCAGCGGAAAGTCCGCTTCGCTTCGGAACTTTAACCCGGAACAAGTTGCGGTTATCAACGTGCTTGGCAAGCCGCTTCCGTTCCGCAGCAACATGAAAACGTACATTACTAATGATTATGGCAAGATTGATGCCGCAATCCACAGCACTAAGCGTAAGTCAATCGTCATTGACGATGCCACCTACCTTATGACCGGCGAGTTCATGCGGAACGCAAAGGTCGCCGGATACCAGAAGTTCACCGACATGGCAGCCAACTTCAATGCCTTGCTGATGCGGGCGAAGGAACTGCCGGACGATGTTGTGGTCTACTTCTTCGGACACAGCGATAAAGGAGAAGACGACAAGGAAAAATTCAAAACCATTGGAAAAATGTTGGACGAAAAGGTCTGTGTGGAGGGGTACTTCACCATCGTCCTCAAAACGGTCGTACAGGATGGGCGATACCTGTTCAGCACTCGCAACGATGGGATGGACACCGTGAAAACCCCTCTGGGGATGTTCAACGATGCGCTGATCGAGAACGACCTCGCCGCCGTAGACAAGACCATCCGTGAGTATTACAACATCCAGGTTCAGCCGGATAACAAAGGAGAGTAACAGATGAAGAACATCAACTGGAATGACGTACAGGAAGCCACCGAGCGCCGTGACTTGCCTGTTGGCGGCTATGTTGCCGGTATCTGCAAAGCAACGGACGAGCCTACAAAGGAGCGCCTGAACATCGAGTGGGAAGTCGCAGAGGGCGAGTTCAAGGGCTACTGGCGCGAGCAGACCGCTTCCCTTATCGAGCGTGGTAAGCTGAATACGGGCGAGTGGGCATGGGGCGGCAAGACCATCAAGAGCTACAAGGAAAAGGCGCTGCCGTTCTTCAAAGGCTTTATCACCGCTGTGGAGCAGTCCAATCCCGGTTACAAGTTCAACAACGATGAAAAGACCCTGCGTGGCAAGCTGGTCGGCGTAGTTCTCCGTGAGGAAGAGTACATGGGCAACGATGGCAACATCAAGACGAAACTTGTTGTTGACCGCTTTACCAGCGTGGACAAGATTCGTTCCGGCGACTATGAGGTCAGGCCGAAGAAAACACTGGCTGGTGCATCTGGTTCTGGCTACTCGCAGGGCGGGAACGATGACTTCTCCACGATTGAGGACGACGGTTCGTTCCCTTTTGATTAACGGTTACGCTACCTGGACAAAAGGCGAACCGCCTACCTTATATAAGAGCTGCGCTATCTGGCTGGACGGGCGTTTGGAAAAATGAAAGTTTTAGTCGCCTGTGAGGAATCACAGGAAGTCTGTAAGGCGTTCCGGGCAAAAGGTCACGAAGCTTACTCATGCGACCTGATCGAGCCATCTGGCGGACACCCGGAATGGCACATTCTCGGTGACTGCTTAAAGGCCATCGAGGGGGGGCAGGTCGTGACCATGGACGGAACCGTGCATGACGTGCCCAGCTGGGACATGATTATCGCATTTGTCCCCTGCACAAAGACGAGCAACGCGGGGGCAAGACACCTGTACAAGGGAGGAAAGCTCAATCTTTCCCGGTATTATGAGGGATTGTGCGGCAAGGCGCTTTTTCTTGCCGTGTGGGCGGCAGATTGCGAAAAAGTGGTGATTGAGAATCCTACCCCCAGCAAAATTTTTGATTATCCAAAGCCTACGCAGGCAATCCAGCCCTACGAGTACGGACATCCGTACAGCAAGAAAACGCTACTGTGGGAACGCGGTGTACCGCCGCTACACCCGACAAACATCGTAGAACCTACCGCGACATGGTGCCCGTCTGGTTCCTACTCGCACAAGCATGGTGAACAACACAAGGGCATGTTTACCACTGACCGCGCAAAGAACCGTGCAAAAACTTTTCCGGGCGTGGCAAAGGCTATGTCCGAACAATGGGGTTAATAGAATGATTACCTGTTGTCTCAACTGCAAATCACGCCACACAGCTTGCCACGACACTTGCGAGAAGTATAAGGCAGAGAAGAAAGACTTCGAGGAGCGCAAGGCATTCGTGTATGAGCTGAACCACAGCCAGAGCGTATACCACCGCGACTACGAGGATAAGCACCGGGAGCGTGGTAAGAAGCGGTATCTCGGAAGTGAATTTAGAGGTGAACGAGGATGAGACTTGTTGACGTAGAGCCGATTATTGAAGGGTGGAAAGAAACCGGGAACAGTAAAAAAGCCAAAGCTAAAGCGCTTATGAACAGCGGAATTTACTCTGAATACAATAAAGGTGTTGCCCTTGACGCCGCTTCTGACCTTGTTTTGGCACTTGCCGAACAGCTTGAAAACGCTCCATCAATTGCGTGGACAAATGTAAAAGACAAACAACCGAAAGAAGATGGAATTTATCTTGCTGTTTACGATTCTTTGATCTGGGAAAATCTGATTGGGAAAAGGAAGTTTGTAAACGGAAAGTGGATTGACAATAAAAACCCAGTCAAGTTCTGGATGCTAATTCCTAAAATTCCGGGAGACAACGAATGAACACCGGGAAACAGTTTGAAGCAGACTTCAAAGCATCCGTTCCATCCGATGCGTGGTGCTACCGCCTGAAGGACAGTGCTGCCACCTACTACGGTGGCAACGAGAACCTGTCTTTTTCCATCGACAACATCTGCGACTTCCTTGTGTACCGTTACCCAATGAACCACCTGTTTGAACTGAAAACCATCGAAACGCCCTCTATCCCTTTGGAAAAGGTGTTCGGCAAGTACGACAAGGCAAAGTGCAAATACCGCAAGGAAAAGCACATCACTGACATGGTGGATGCGATGGGGTACAGCGGTCAGACAGCCCATGTGATAGTCAATTACCGGGCGGTCAGCCGCACCTTTGCAATCCCTGCCAGAAAGGTTCTGGCGTTTCGTTACAACGAGAGCCGCAAGAGCATCCCTTGGCAGTGGGCAGAACAAGAGGGGATAGAGGTAAAAGCAAAAAGGCTGCGTGTCCATTGGCGGTATGACGTGGATGCGCTGCTAAAGAGATTGGAGAATAAAAATGACAATGGTATGCGATAGGTGCGGTGAAGTGTTTCCGCTTTCAAACGATGTGAAATACATGACACCGTTTGATGACGAACTTGACCAATTTGAAAGCAATTCTATTGTAAAGTGCCTTTCTGGCGATGATAAAGGGATTTACTCGATAAGAGATGAAACCGTTGTCCTTTGCCCCTCTTGCATGGCAAAGCTGAACGACTGGCTGAAAGGAGAATAAAAATGGCTGAATATTATGTTGGATGTGGGATATTTGGGGAAATCTATGCCGGAAAAATAACACCACCTGGAAAAGATGGTTCGCAGATGTGGAAAAACAAATCGGATGTGACTGACGGAGCAATCGAAGCGGTCGTGAACCATTTCATTATAGAAATGGATCGTGACGATAAGAACAAAATTCAAAAAGCATGGGGAGTTCGTGGCAATAGAACGCTAAAAGTCACGTTTGAGCTTGTCCCCAAACAAGGAGTAGTCAGATGAATAAATTCGGGAACTGCCCTCTGTGCGGCAAACAGGTCAAGCCAACCAACCTCCGCAAAATCGCACGGAAAAACCAGTTGTACGGCTTTCGCATGGCTCTGGACGGCATTGCAACCACATGGGGCGCACTGATTCAGAACCTTCGGTGCGATGCAGACCTGACAGATGAACAGGTACAGAAAATCATCCGCATTGGTGACAGATACTGGGAGATGGTAGGGCAGTTCAAAAACGAGGACATGACACCTGACGAGTTTGCGGATTACATCACCGCAAAGTCAGAACAGGTCGAAAAAGAGTTGAGAGAAAGGTGGAGCTAACAATGTTTGAATTTGCAACTCGCTGGCTGGTCTGCTTAGTCCTGCTGGCAGCAGTAGTTCAGTCCGAACGGGCAATCATGAACATGGCGAACAGCCTGTTTGAGGAACGGCAGGCAGTGCTTGTCTGGCTGTTTATCAACGTGTGTCTGGTCGTTTGCACGGCAGTTGCGATGGGGTGGAGGTAAGTATGGAAATTCGTGGAGAGCATAGCAAGAAGAGAGTTCGTTTTGATTCGCTAAAAGAAGGAGAGCCGTTTTACTACAACGACGAACTTCTTATGAAGACAAGCGAGGTTACTGACAATTCCGGCTTTTACGGTGGCACTACATATAACTGTGTGTCGCTCCGTCACGGTAGGATTATGGAATGCCATGATGATACAATGGTCGGCATTGCAAGGGTTCATATCGAAAAGGAGTACTAATGGACAACGAACTTTACTGCCCGATGAAGCTAACCAGCAATCCGCTTGGTCGGTGCATCTGCGAGAAAGAGAAGTGCGCTTGGTGGCAGCAGTTGGACAACTGCTGTTCCGTCTGGTGGATTGCACGGAAGCTGGACAGCATCGAAACGAAGATGAAGAGGTGAGAGCGTGAAAAAGCGGATTTACCTTGTTCTTGAAACCGAAACGGACGAGGATGACAACAGCATTCTTAGCGATATTGAGCAAGAACTTGGAATGGCTACGCATTATTTCAAAACCTGCTCTTATAGCGAAATCGGGTTTGATGGCTTGTGGAGAAGCACATTTGAGCAGCCGCCTAAGAAAGAAGATGCAGATGAAAACGGCTATGTGATGGCGATTGCTGGGGCGATCACAAAGTCCGATTGCGTGGGTTATCCATATAAGTGGTTGTGGAATGTCGTTGCAAAGCATCCATACGCATTCCCTGTTTGGAAGCTCATCAAGGAGGTCTGACACATGGCAACACCCCCGAAGCGTGGTCGTGGCAGACCGCCGCTGACCGAAGCTGAAAAGAAAAAGCGTGAGAAGCGGGCGCAAAAGGCGAAAGAAGAAGCCGCTGCGAAGCGTGAGAAAGAGCGAGAGAAGAAGAAGCAACAGATGCTTAACAAGCGGAAGTCTATCCGCTCACAGGTGAGTAAAAAGGTGAAAGAACAACAGGAGTTAGCAATCACGAGGTCTAAGATGCTGAACACAGGCGATTTGCAGTCGAGAATCGGTGACGAAGAGGACAAGAAAGTTATCGGGATGATTGCAGCCAAGTATTTTGGCGACCTTCCGAGCGTGGACATGAACAACCCAATTGAAGTGCAGCAACGTCTTGACTTCTTCTTTGACGCTTGCATCGAAGCCAGAATCTCCCCTGTAGTGGAATGGATTGCACTGGTGCTGGGCATCGAATGGGTGAGTCTGAAACAGATTATGGCGGGCAAACGTCGTGACGATAGCTTGCAGCAGAAGTACATCCTCAAGCTGATTCTGCAAATGCAGTCCATGTGGGCGTACAACGGTATGTATGGTCAAGAGAACCCGGCAGAGTGGATTTTCCGAGCCAAGAACTACTTTGGTATGCGTGACAATGTAGAAGTCACCGTTGCGCCGCCTGAACAGCCGTTGGGCGATGCTCAGAGCGCAGAACAGCTTGCCCAGAAGTACCAGACGGCTTTGCCGAAGGGGATTGACGTGGAGTACAGAGAGGTAACAAGCGATGGTGAGTAATCATGGATAAAGAATCATGCAGCGATGTGAAGGTCTCAAGATATCGAATAAGAAAAGAAAAAGGGCTGTGTCCAAGATGCGGAAAACCTAACAACAGCGGTTTTGTTGCTTGTGAAAAGTGCCGTGAAGAAGAAGTTCTCACGAAACGCTGGTATGAATCGCATGGTTTCTGCCCTATCTGTCATAACGAATCAGCCCCAAAGCATAAACTCTGTGAAGTTTGCCTTGTGAAAGCAAGCGAAAGGAACGCAAAAAGGCGTTCAAAAATGACAGTTGAACAGAAAAAAAGGCAGGCAGAAGCCGCAGAGAGAACAAGAAGAAAGCACATTGAACAGGGCTTATGCGGGAAATGTGGCAAACGCCCCTCGTGGGGTGGCAGGCAATTATGTTACGAATGCACGTTAAAACAAAGACGACAAAACAGCAAAAAGAAATACGATTATAAAGACCCGAATGGGTGCTTTAGATGCGGTAAACCATGCGTTAAAGGGAAACGTCTTTGCCCTGAGCATTATAAAATCTCTTGCGATAGCATTAAAAAAGCAAGAGAATCTACCGCATTTGCAGAAGCTCAGAAGAAAAACAAAGCGAAAATTGATGCTATGTGGAGTGAAATGATATGGAGAGAGCAGAAGAACGCAAGTTGATTGACTTCTCAGACCCGTGTCTACGCACGTTTCTGCCTGTCCTCTTGCAAGACCACACAACAGGCAAGAACATCATCTGGGCGACAGACCCGCCGCCTGAACTAGGCGTGGGCTTTGCAGATGAAATCACACTGGAACAGTTAGACAAGGTTCAGCTTGTTCCTCGTGTGCAGAAACGGCTGACAGACCAGAAGAAGCGCACCAGCAAGAAAGCAGAGGTGTTTACGCCGACTTGGGTTTGTAAGAAGATGGCAGACGTTGCCGAAAACGACCTGAAAGGCGAGGACTGGAAGAAGTACATCAACCATAATGTGCTTGAAGTCACCTGTGGAGAAGCGCCGTTCCTCACAAGCCGATACGATACCACAACAGGGCAGATGATTGCCGTGCCGGACAGAATCGGTCTGCTGGATAGAAAGCTAAATGTTCTGGCAGAGCAGTTCCATGACTACAATATGTGGATGTTCTGGGCAATTAGCGCCTACAAATCGACATACGGCTATGAGTGGCAAGGAGACAACCTCTTTCTGGCAAGGTGCAACCTGTTCCTGACACTGATTGAAAATTTTAGGTATCGGTTTGATGCTGAAAAGCTAGAAATTGGCTTCATGCATATTTTTCTTGACTGTATCGCAGACATCATCTCATGGAACGTCTGGCAGATGGATGGTCTAAAAAAGACAGTGCCCGGCACGGACATTCCGTGCAAAATCAAAGACTGGAAAGCCAACAAAGAAATCTTGTTCAAGGATGTTGGGGAAGAGAAAAATGAGATTAGTTGATGCAGATAAGTTGATTTGTTTTCTTGAAGGCTACAAGTCTGCTCCTATCGTTACAAGAAAAGAAAATCCGATTTCAGTAGAACGAGTAATTGAGATTTTTTGTAACCATGTAAAAGCTGCTTGCACAATCAATCAAGAGACGATGCGCCCGATTGCGCACTTAAACATTTATCCGAATGATGATGATATGGATAAGACTTGCTATTGTTCTAATTGCAACGAGCATTTCCCGGAAGATTGGCTCTATCCGGGTTGGGAGCACGGCAATACAAAGCTAAAGCCTATCAAATACTGCCCTTATTGCGGAGCAGAATTTGAAAATGAATGCTGACAAAAGGAGAGAAGCTAATGCAGGCTGACAGAGGAATCTACCACAAGCGAGTGTGTGACCGCTGCGGAGCGGTTCTAGGCGGCAGGATGATGAACCCTGACGAATACTTCAAGGACTGGGGATGGCGCAGGGACACAGGCGACCTGTGCCCGGAGTGCTATGCAGAGTATAAGCGAGTGATCGGACGGTTCAATAGGGGAAAGAGAGGGCAGAGATAATGAAAAAGTGCGCTCTTTACAGGTGCAAACAGTGCTTTGCAACCATGGCAGACGAAAGCGATGTCAGAATCGATAAAGACATCGTTGATTGGATGTTTGAAAACGAAATGGAAGAAAGCAAAATTGGGTTTATCGCAAAATTCAAAATAAGCGATAAAGTCCTCATCCATCGTTGCTCCAATAACACCGTTGGATTGTGTGAGTTTATCGGTTGGAGGAAGCAAGAATGATTTACTGCACCACTGAACATTGCTCTTGCATGGGCATCAAGCAGTTCTCCGCTGGCAAGGCTATCCGATGCACAGCAGAATCCTGCAAGAACAAATCTGAGCCGTCCTGTGGCTCTTGCAAATGGTACGCAGAGCCGGAGGGCGTATGCGTGAACGACCAGTCGGAACACGTTGCAGACTTCGTGTATGACGAACGCGGATGCAAGGAATGGGAGAAGAAAGATGAAACGTCAGCAGACCTATAAAGGGCTTATTGGCAAGGGCTGGTACGACCAAAGCGAATACAGTCACTATTTTGCAGCGTGGGCAAACCACCGAAACAACTGGGCTATCCGCAAGGCTGACAACCGCAAGCTGGCAAAGGCAAGATTGAAACAGATTGAACGCCAGCAAATCAAAAAGGAGCTGGACGAGTATGAGCTATGATATTTCGCTGTGCGACCCCGTAACGCACAAACCACTCAAAGCGGATAGTACGCATTTTATCGCAGGTGGTATGCGTGCTATGGGAGGTACTAAAGAGCTGTGGCTCAACGTCACCTATAATTACGGTCAATTCTATTATCGCCCGGAAGTGTTTGGCAAGGGCGGCATCCGCTCCATCTACGGCAAAACAGGCGCAGAGAGCATCCCGATGCTTGAAAAGGCTATTTCTGCATTAGGTGACGATGTGGACGATAGCGACTACTGGAACGCCACGGAGGGCAACGCAAAACGTGCCCTGTACGGTCTGCTGGCATTCGCAAGGATGCGTCCTGACGGCGTGTGGGATGGAGATTGAAAGGAGAAGAATGAATGCTTGATACAGCATTAAATTCGGCGATAATCATTATTTGTGGCATAGCTGTAATTCTTTTAATCGTTCACGATGTACCAGCAAAGCAAACGTCTATTTGCGACAGATGCAAGAACCTGTATTATAAGCGTTCCGCAAGAGATAGAGAATATTACAGATACGTTTGCAAAGTGCCGTTCAAAAAGCCGTTTGACATTCCACCTGAATATTGCGCAAATTTTGAAGAAAGGAAAGACAATGGCTAACACACTCTGGCATCCAGCAAGCGAACCGCCACGAGAGCGGACGCAGCCTTTATTGCTTGCGACTAAGACAACGTGGCGTGATAAAGATGGAAAAATGTTGCAAGGGTTCTCACCGACAGCGTACTTTCTTGGCTGTTACGCAGACGGTCAGTTCTGGGATGAGATAGGCGAGAGACTGCCGAAAGATATAACGGTGACGCATTGGATGGCGTTTCCGATGGTGTAGGAGGGCTTATGGAAAAGAATGTCGTTGTTACGCAAGATATGGTTGAAGCATTCACGGAGGAAATGCAGGAAGCATACAAAAAGTACGGTGATGATGAAGAAATCGTTCACAGCATGATGGACGGCATCATGTGTGAAACCTTAGACAGGCTTGGCTTTACAGAAGGTGTGAAAATTTTTAACGAAGCACCGAAATGGTATGCGTAAGGAGAGCTAAACATGGATGGATTTGAAGCGTTAACAGAAGCGATGAACCGATGTGCTGCATCACTTGAACAGCTTGCAAATGCTATCAGACAGTCTGAAACGCAGCGTGGTTACATCAAGCCGAAGCACAATCGACCTGTATACCGTAAAGGCGCAAAGCTACATGAAGGTTGCAAACGAATTACGAGAACAAGAGAGGGATTTAGAAAGTGAAAAAGCTTAAATTTCCTGAGGATTTCTTTGCATACGACAACCCGGACTGCCCGGACAAGGACATTGAAAAAGCCGTGAACAAGATGAAGAACTGGATGAAGGGCGAGACCTACAAGAGCAACCCTTGGTTCTTTATGGCTGCTGGCAACTATCTGATTGTCGGCCTGATTGCTGAGGACGGCCAGAAAACAATCTACGTTGCACGTCAGTATTATGAGATAGTCAACATTCCGGGCGAAGGCTGGCTGCGTGAACCTGACGTTGAGTGCCCGTTTTAATGGGGGACAGGTATGGACAAAAAACGAGACAGTTTTGTGTTCAGGCGAAACTATTTTGAAGCAATTTCTGCGCTGAAAAATAAAGAAAAACTTGAACTTTATGATGCTATTTGCTCATACGTTTTTGAAGAAAATGAACCAGTTTTCAATTCAAAAAAAGCAGAATCTTGTTTCATTTTGATTAAGCATCTGCTCGATGAAGAATCGAAAAGAAGCGATATTGCGTCAAAAGGATGGTCTACACGAAAGTCAGCTCATCCTCATGTCATAAATGAGATGAAGGTCAGCTCATCTATGAACTCAAAGTCAAATGACAATGAACCGATAGTATCAACTGACAGTCAGACGAACGTCAAGACTTTGCCGGAGAGTACAGTCAAAAAGAAACCTGACATCTTCTCCGACTTTGCTCATGGCGATAAAGCCCTGCTGGAATCCCTGCGAGAGTTCGCACAGATGCGTACAAGAATCAAGAAGCCTATGACAGACCGGGCAAAGCAGATGCTCTGCAACAAGCTGGAAAAGTTTGATCGGCATGACTGGAAAGCCATTCTCGACCAGAGCATCTATGCCGGATGGCAGGACATTTACGCATTGAAGCAGGATGACCAGTACGAGCAAAGTACGGAGATGGGGTTTCCTAGACTATGACAATGGACGTTCAAACGGTATTTATTGGTGCGCTGATGCTCTGCAAGCCGGGCGTTGCGGATGAAATCATACCAGACCTTGAACTTGACTTGTTCAGACCTGAGCTGAGAGACGCTTTTGCGGCTGTTCAGGGCTATTGGACGGCTAGGGGTAAGATAGATATAGTCGAGATAAACACGCAGCATCCAGACGTAGCGCAGACGCTCTTGGCGTGTGTACAAACCTGTGAATCAGAGTGTGTACGAATTGACAGGGAGCAGATGCAGCGTTGGGCACAGCTTATCAGAGAACAAGCTGCACTTACTCGTGTGCAAGGTCTGGCATTTCAGATGACCAGCGAGCTTACCGACTATTCTGATCTGTCAGACATTTACCAGCAGATGGGCGAGGCGATGAGCCTGAAAGCTGAGGAAGAAGATGCGTGGACATACGAGGATGTGCTGAACGACTATGTGCTTCACATGGACGAGAAGCCTGTGTATATCAAGACAGGCCTAGAGCGTCTGGATGAAGCGCTGCACATCTCACCGGGTGATTTCATCATCATCGGCGGCAGACCGTCTGCGGGCAAGACAGCCCTGTCTCTGCAAATAGCAGCAAGCATGGCAAAGCAGAACTACACCGTGTACTATTTCAGCTTGGAAACCAGCAAACGCAAGCTGGGCGCACGTCTGATGGCTAATCAAATATACTGCCCTCTGGACACGGTGAAAAATAAGGCGGTCAGTTTGAATGAGATTGACGGACAGGCAAAGAACATGAAGATGCCCTTATATATCCGCTCCGCTGCCGGGAAGAACGTGGCGTGGATGAAGGCTCAGGCTCTCCGTAAAAAGGCTCAAGTCATCTTCGTAGACTATCTTCAACTCATCCACGAAACAGGCGCAAAGGACAGATATGCCGCCATTACAGCCATATCCATTGCCTTACACGAACTGGCACAGACCACAGGCATTGTCGTGGTGGCACTGGCACAGCTCAATCGAAACCCATCTAAGCCCGGAGCAACGCCTACCAACTCCGACTTGCGAGAGAGCGGACAGATTGAACAGGACGCTGATGCAATCATTCTTCTGTCTGGCGATAACCCCGACAAGTACCTGTTCCGGCTGAGCAAGAACAAGGAAGGCGAGATAGGCGACCTTCCCATTACGTTTAACAAGCAGATTCAAAGGTTCCAAGAGTATACTTGGATGGATTGAAAGGAAAAGCGTTGTGACTAGAAAGCGTTTTAAGAAATTGATGATGGCACATGGATGGTCTGCTCGAAAGGCTGAAAAAGAATCCCGGTGGGCTATCAAGTGGTGGCAAGCCAAAATTGTAAAGCAGCCGGATGATGACTGGAAGTCACTCGATGCTTATATCAGCGAGTATCTAAAAGACTATTATCGGGTGAATGGCTCTTACGATGCACTCTATTACATTCAAACCCAATTATAAAAATGCAGGGGCTGTCAGAAATGGCAGCTTTTTGCATATACACGCACAGAAGCCCTGCAAACGCTTTTTGCGTCAGATGGCAAACTTATCGGCCAAACACAAAAAACGTCTCTGGCACGGCTCTACGGGGCTGTGAGCACATTGTGGAGGTCTACGACTATTGCAGGAGGAGAAAATGCAGTACATAACAGTGAACATTGTGTGCCCCCGATATAAAATCTACCCACGATTTCTTGATAAGATAAACATTAGCGCAAATGCGAAGGTCATCTATGTAGACCTTCTTGATCGCTCGTTCACGTCAAGACATAACGGTAAAGAATGGGTCGACAGCAAAGGACGGGTGTTTGTTCGATGTTCCAACGCAGAAGCAGGGGACATGGTAGGGAAGAAGGAAAGAGTAGCCAAAGAATACTTGAAAGAACTGAAAGACGCCGGATTGATTGAATGCAAACGCAATTATTCAAAATCCAACACGATTTACGTTGGGTATCCTGACGATGATGAACTGTTCGACTATCAATCAGGCAATATATTGCCCAACTATAACGACCATCAGGCAGAAAATTGCCTAACAATCGGGCAAAATAGTGCCCAACAATCGGGCAGAAAATTGCCCACTAGTAGATATATACATAGTAAATATAAACATAGTAGATTAGACGAGGGCGCTCCGTGCGCCCCTCAGTTCGAAGAGGTCAGCGAGTTCTTTATTGACAACGGAAGCACGACAAGGTACGCCAACCAGTTCATGCGGTATTACGAGGGGCTGGGATGGCGAACGAAAAGCGGCAGCCCTATTATCAACTGGAAACCAATAGCCCTTAATTGGATTGACCGAGAGCAGGAAAAGCAGCAGACTGATGGGTCTGACTTCCCACGATTGTAAAGGTTCTTTCCCCCTACAACCCTCTATCTCCAAAAGCTATACTGTTAGCCAGCAAAGCAGACCGTAGGCGAGAGCTGGCGTGAGGTTTGGACTGGTGGATGGTTTACGACTATTTTAGATATGGAGAATTGACTTAATTTTGTAGTCGGTTGAATATGTAGAAATGTTGCATTGACTATTCCTAGCGAGATACTATAGATTGATTAAGATACCATAGTGTGTTACTGGGAATTAAATCGAGCAGGAGCAGACCGAATCGGATGGTGCAAGCTATTATACGAAATAATCTGTGATTATCGGGAGTAATTATATCTGTATACTATAATAAGTACGGTTGTTATACGAAATAGATATAACTAGCGGAGGAATAAATTATGCGAAATTGGAACGAGAGGTGATTTTTGGAGTGGTCGGATGACTTAGCGACTATCGCACATCTCTTTCTCTAAAAGGCAAACGACTATTTCACACAAAAAATACACGACTATTTGACGAAGATTCGTAAGAAAACGCTACGACTATTACTCTGCAATTATCAACGGACTGTTCGTTACTATACAATATATAGGACTTTCAAAAGTTAGTCGTTTGACGACTTTACGATTATTCCGTGACTATTTTATTGGAGAAACTACGACTATTGGCTACGACTATTCCAGAAACTGTTATGACTATTCCAGCCGGAACGCTACGACTATTGCTGACCTCTATTAGCTATCGGGCGAAAGCCCGAAAAAAGCTACGGCGGTAGCCGTCAATAGTGCCGCGCCGTTGTGCCAGGAAGAAAGCACAATACAAGGCTAATGCCAGGCTAATGCCAGGCGTGGGAAGCATCAAAACCCCGCCGGGCTGGCATGGTTTGCGATGTGTTGCACCGTCTGGCATGGATCTATAACAGGGGCACACCGCTACGCCCTTATATACATTATTATAATAGGGCGGCTGTGCTGTCCTGTATAGCGTCCGGCGTGGCGCTGGTATCTGGTATGCGCTGGAGGTGCTGCGTCGCTGTGATGTGCTCCAACGTGTCGCAGGTGGTATTATAGCCGCTTGTGTCGGTCTGTTATCGTGGGCGGTTGAGCTGGCACAATCGCAGGAAACGCCACTGTAAAGCCCTGTGCGCTGTTTTGCGGTGTTAGCGGTATAACTGCACGGACGACATAAAACACGCTGTAAACGCTTGTATGTGGTTGCATTGTTTCTGGGCAAAATAAAAGCCCCGCACCCTCAGCAGATGCAAGGCAAAAGAAAAGCCCAGCCATTTCTGACCGGGTATGTATATATTAAATTCTGCTAGATTTAATTACCGCAAGATATTTCAACCCAACAATTAGACTGTCCACACGGAAGTTTACCATCTGTCGGGTGTGCCGTCTTGTATGGGCAACAGTCACAATTACCGATATTATCTATATCAGCCAAAAACATGCGGATTAATTCGTTGTCTGTGCTATCGCACAACCATTTAATTTTACTCCAGTCCATTTTTTCCCTTCCTGCCATTGTACGGCCTTAACTGTGATTAGATTATACCACACTGCAAGCCCCAAAAAACAGGACTTGCAAAAATATTTTTGCCCTTTTGGGCTGGGGCGGGGTTGCTTTACGGTGCGGCCCCGCTAAAGTGTCCGGCCGGTATCACTTGGACGCCTTAAACAGCGCAGAGAAAAACCAGAAGAAAAACAGGATGCAAGATAATATCATTTTGTGTTCACCTCCCGAATGCTACCGATCTCTGCGGCGGTGTACACTTTGCCGTGATAGCTGCGGAAAAGGTGGATCCAGTCCCACGCATCAACAGCGGACAAAAAGACGTTGCCAGCGCTGTATAAACCGCCGTTATATTGGATATAGCCGGGCACGATATAGCCGGGTGTCTTTTTGGCTTTTGCCGTGTCGATCTCTGAGACGCTCCACACGCTGCACCCACGTACAACAGGAATATATACTTTATCGGGATAAATCATTGTTAAACCCTCCATCAAACCACGCTGAACCGTTTGTAAACGGTCTTTTTGCTGCACTCGGCGTAAATATCCGGGTGCGCTGCCTGCAAAAGCTTGCTATCGAGTCGGACGCTCTGCACGTCCTTGTAAATGACCTTTGCCGTGCCCTGCACCATCTCCGGTGCGCCGTGCATCATGTTGATTATATCGGCCTTAATTGCATCGTTCATCGCTTCCAGCTCTTCCATGAGCCGCTTGTTTTCGCGGTATGCGTTCACTTTTTCTTCGAACGTCGTCATTTTTAGCCCTCCAAAATTCCTTTATTAGTGAATAGCGTTCTAAGGTTGCGCCGCTCGTATTCTCTCCAATTCTCACCGATTGCGAGCGCTGAGTTTTGCGCCCAAAACGGAACGCCCGCCCGGTCAAGCTGATTAAACAGAAAATGGATTGTTTTGTCTGCCTTTTCTAAAAAACCGATGTCGTCCGGGTCTTTTTCCCTGCAATATGAGATCTCAGCCATCCAATATGCAAGGGATTCTAACAGGCCGTATGCCTTTTTATTTGCCGTGTATGTCATTTTGTACGCCCCTCAGCTGTTGAGAAATGCAATCATAACGAGTGCACCGGAGATCACGCCGCCGATGTACCAGATGGCGGCCCACTGGGAAAAATCAAGAGTAATCATATCATTGCACCCCCTTGCAATACAGGCCGTTGGTGTGGCAGATAGTGCGGATACGGTTGCAAGCCTGATACAGTGCGCGGGCTTGCACGTCAAGCCACGTCTCCCGGCTGTTGGGGTTGTTCATGCCGCCGTCGGCGCGCTTGAGTTCGGACGGGGTGCAGACGCGGGTAGCAATATTAGTGTTATAGCAGAGGGAGCAACCGCCGTTGCTGTACTGCTCCCAGCAGCTTGCACCGTTGAGCGCCCACCGCTCAAGCTCTGCGCCGTCAAGGGGCAAACGCTCCATATTGTCTGCGCCCTCCTGTACATCCTCCAGCAGGTCGAGAGCGTACAACGTGACGGCCTTGTCCCATGCGCTGCGGTCGTGGCGGGCGTTGAGTTCGGCGCGGATGGTATCGGAAAGTGCGGTATAATCGATGGTCTTTTTCATGGTTTTGTCCTCCTGTTTTGTGGTGGTACTTGGTAGGTGTTACGCTTTCTTGCGTCTGATTATATTATACGCTTTCTTGCGTAAATGTCAATAGGTATTTACGCTTTTTTGCGTATTTATTTTTTAAGTTTTGGCTTGTCCGCTTTTGCACAGTTTCGGACACACTGCCCGCATTCCAGCGCCGCCGCCGTCCCGGTCGCCCAGCGTGTCCAGCGTCTGGGCGTGTGTGCCTTGCCTTGCGTGGTCTGCCTTGCTGCCTGTGACGTGCAAGCCGTCCGGGTGCGCTGGAGTAGGCAGGGGTGTACCGGCGGGGTATATAGCCGCCGCCCAGCCCCGCCCGGTCAGTCTCTCAACCACCGAAAAAATAAAAAAGACCCACCCCATTTTCACAAATCAGAACCCATCCGATTGTGCAAGTCTCCAAAAATTCCGAAAAATACAAAAAGGCCCATTTCGGAGCCTAGATTGTGCTATAATCAGCTAAAGGCAATACGCCAAAGAAAGGAAGAATCAAAATGAGGAAGAGAATCATTGCGGCGGCTCTAGCAGCGGCTATGATGCTTGCTATGCCTATTAGCGCAATGGCAACTGCAAAGCCTGATGAATGGTCTGCTCCTATTGAGCTGGAAGAGACCAATGCAACACAGGTGCAACCCATAACAATCAAAGAATCCCATAGCCATCTTGAAACCAAGTACGAATACGGCAAAACGAGATACTATGTGTTCTACGCTGTATTGGTTGAGAATCCTAACACCGATTGGGCGGTCGATTTTGTTTCGCTGAATGTCACGGTATACGGCGAAGATGGTTCCGTCTTAAAAACCGATTCTGAAACGCTGGACTGGGTTGGCGAGGGCGATTCTTATTGGTATGGCGATTATATCGCTTTTGATTCCGATGGCGTTAAGCCAGCAAGAATTGAATACACGACAAGCGCAGAGAACTGGAACGTTCACGAAGCAAGCCCTGCCAATCAGATTGTTCGTGCTGGAGAACTTGCTGTTACAAACGTTTCCAAACGTGGTTCCGGCTATGATTTGCGATTCACTGGACAGGTTACGAACAACAGCCAGTTTACAAGCAATGCGGTCAAGGTTATTGTCCTTTACAAGATGAAAGACACCGAAGGCAATGAAGTTCCTGTTGGCGGTGAGTATACTTACATCATGGATAGCCTTGCTTCGGGTCAAACAGCATCGTTTGAGCTTTATCCATTGAGTGGATTTACTGGTTATAGCTCTTATGAAGTGGTTGCCATTCAAGATTGACCCATAACACAAAAAGCCAGCGGCTAGATGTTCTCTAACCACTGGCTTTTCTTATAGACTGTTTACTTCACGATTTTATCGTGATAGGGATGGTACTCAACATTGGGCAAGGGCATCCAATACTTCACATCATGCATGATGCACTTGTTGCCCCGGAGCAGAACCGGCTCGATCTCGCCGTTTTCGTCCGGTTCAAAGGAAAGCTGACCGCTATCGACAACCTTTCCGTCACAAGCGATAACAGGCTCGTGGAAGCACTCGCCGTAGTTAACGGTGCGCCAGAGTTTCAGCATGGTCTCGAAAGCGTAGTTGAGGTATTCCCCCATATCCTGAATCTTATCTGCGGTAAGCATAGTTGTTCTCCTTTCACATGGGCATCTGGGTCTGGCCGTTCGTGACCTGAACCAACATAACAGAGTTCGCACACGGTCTCCACTTCTTGATGTACTCGACAGCTTCATCGAACCGCTTCTTTGGCACGTTGTTTCGACTGTTCACGTTGAACCAGTCCTGAATGTCCCGGTTGCATTCCATGAACAGCTTCTGAGAGACGCTACGGCTCTTGTAGGCCGGGCTGTCCATGCCGCCAAGAGCGTTGATGACCACCGTGTTCACGACACGCTTCAGCACACGCTGCTGGTTGTAGTCGATGGTCATGGTGTTCTCAAGAGCGGAAATGCGCTGCTCCTGTTTCATGGTGCGCTGGTCAATCACAAGGATTGCTTGCAGTTCCTTAGAAAGCCCTGCGAACTGGTTGACGGACACGTTTTTCTCAAGGTCGATCAGCTTTTGGCGAATCTCCATGCCCTGCGGTGTCCGCTGAATCATCGCAATGTGCTTCGCCATGTCCAGAGTGATGATGTGGTCGATTTGCTTTTGCGGCATTTTACGCCCATCGTCACGGGTGACATTTTTGACATCCGTGAAATAATCCGTTCCATCGACAAATCCGTATTCACACATTCTTGCAAACCAATGCGTGTAATCGGTCTTAATTTTCAGCCTTTCGTACAACTCCCTACCAAGCACTACCTTTTCGCCAGTGTCGGTGTTGTACACGGGGATAACATCTTCGGAGAAGATTCGGATGGTTTCGAGATTATTATTCATAGAAATTTGACCTTTCTATCTTGCGAGAGCAGGCCATCTCTGGTATAATAACCCAAAGAGGGTCTATACTCTCTGAGTGTTTCATAAGACGTTCGCTGTGGTCTGCAAACTTTAGCGAGCGTCTTATTCTTTTTCATCGGTCTCCGGGATGGGATGCACCTCAAAGAACGTGTCACGGATGGCTGCGGCCTGTGCGACCTTGTGTTCGGTGCAATAGGCTTTCAGCCACTGGAACTGCCGTTCGGTCAGTGCAACAGTGAACGTGTGATTGTGGCGTTCGAGATAAGGGCTATACATAAACTCACCTCCCTTCATGTGGGTGCAACCAGTATACGCAATATGTTGTGGTTTGTCAATTACGCAAACGCTTAATGTAGTACTGGTATCTGTACAAAATCTAAAAGTTTGTAGATTTGCACAAAATTCAGCCCTTATTTTTGTTTACTCCCGCTTCGTACCCTGCCCGGTAGTTCAGTTCGGACAGCTTACCCAGCGCTTCTGCGTACTCCCTGTCCTCGCTGGTCGGCTCTTTGCCGTGGGCAAAGGTTTTCAGAAATTCTTCGGTTGTCGTGGGAAAGTTCATGTTTTTTGCTCCTTTCTATTGCAGAAGTCGCTTGCTTCTGCTATAATAATTGACAGAAACCGAGACTGCGCCCTTGGTTGCGCAGCTTCTGTTTTGTGGTGGAATAGGTCGTCAGTGCTACTTTGGTCGGTTGTGCTGACGGCCTATTTTTTATGCCACAAAGGATAAATCTACCATTGCTGGCTGATTCATCGTGTGTTCTGCTGTCTTAGATTATAGACGCTTGGTATATAGTTGTCAACAGCCCAATTTGTATAATTTGCATCAGATATATCTGAATTTGTGTCACAGATGTGTGATATTTGATAGCGGTTCGCTCTCAGAATGTAAATAAATAAGTTTACAAGCAGATTTTTCACATTACGAATTATCGCTCTTTTTATAAAATATATACATTCTGTAAATATAATTCGGTCACATAAGTGAGACCTCAGAAATATCTGGACTTGGTGATAGTAAAATTGAGAAAGCTCTTGACAATTTACGCTAGAAAGCGTATACTGGCATTAAAGAAAGAGAGGAACGAAAAATGGCTGCAACGAATAACAAGGTGAACTCAAGCGAAATCCTTCGTGATATAATGAAGAATCAGCATAAAACATACGAATATCTCCGGGAAAAGCTTGACTACAAAACCATTTCCAGCGCATCTTCTCGTGTCCTCGCTGATGATATGAAATTATCTACAATGGTTCAAATTCTTGAGGTTTTCGGGTACAGACTGGTCGTAGAACCTGCGAATGGGAAACTCACTCGTGCTGGCTGCTATGAAGTAGTAGAGGAAAAGGACGGTGAACCTGAATGATTTACGGTTACGCTCGTGTTAGTTCCGCTGGTCAAGCGATTGACGGCAACAGCCTTGAATCGCAGGAAGAAGCTCTCAAGGCCGCTGGTGCAACTAAGATTTTCAAAGAGGTCTATACCGGCACTAAAATGGAACGCAAGGAACTGGACAAGCTGGAAGCGGAAATCCAGAGCGGCGATACAATCGTTGTGACGAAACTAGATCGTGTTGCCAGAAGCCTTGTTGGTGGGTATGAACTAATTGATTCATGGATTGAAAAAGGAATCCGGGTGAACGTGCTGAATCTTGGTGTAATGGACAACACCCCTGCTAGTAGGGCTATGAGAGGTATGTTCCTTGTGTTTGCCCAGTTTGAGCGTGACATGATTGTTGAGCGTACCAGAGAGGGCAAGAAGATTGCCAGCCAGCGCCCCGATTACAAAGAAGGTCGAAAACCCACCGAGTATGACCGTAACCTCTTTGATGTTCTCCATGAGCAGGTGGAGAAACGTATTCTTACGGTCACGGACGCTGCCAAACAGCTTGGCGTGACCCGCCAGACATGGTATCGGATTGCTGAACAGAACAGGTGACATTGTTCTCAACCTAGAATAAAACCAAATGAGAAAGGAGAATACATTGAAAACGATTGAAGGAAAATATGCGTCCGCAAAGGTGTTCACGGACAATATTGAAGACAAAGCGTCTGAGCAGATTTTGACGCTTTGTAATCAGAGCTTTGTTGACGGATGCAAAATTCGCATTATGCCAGACGTTCATGCTGGTTCCGGGTGCGTAATTGGGTTTACGGCAAACTTGGGCAAGAAAGTCATTCCGAATATTGTCGGCGTGGACATTGGTTGCGGAATGCTTGTCGCTGAACTTGGAATTGAACACATCGACCCGAAAAAGTTAGATAAAGTAATCAGAGAACGTGTACCGGCTGGAATGAATGTTCACGAATCGCAGAAAATGTCGGATTCTTTCCTTAGCCAGCTTGACTGCAAAGATAGTCTACATAATGTTGACTGGATTCTTCGTAGCATGGGTACTTTGGGCGGTGGCAATCATTTTATTGAGTTGGACGAGGACGAAGAGGGAAACCAGTATCTTGTTATCCATACTGGAAGCCGAAATCTCGGAAAGCAGGTCGCAGAGTATCATCAAAACGTAGCCATCTCAAATATCAAAGGAAAGAACAAAAGAAAAGAAGCTACGGAACGTGTGATTGCGGAACTGAAAGCGCAGGGTCGTGAACAAGAAATCTCGCAAAAAATCAAAGAATTGAATGTTCAGTTTCCCGATATTCCGAATGAACTTTGCTATCTTGAAGGCGAAGAACGTGATTCCTACCTTAATGATATGCGAATTTGTCAGGCTTTTGCGAGGATGAACAGAGCAAGAATTATGCACACTATTTTAGATGGTGTTGGAATTGATTCTATGCTAACCCATGCGTCCTTCTTTGAAACCGTTCATAACTATATTGATGAATCGGATGATATTATCCGAAAAGGCTCTGTATCCGCTAGAGAGGGTAAGAAGCTGATTATTCCTCTTAATATGAGAGATGGAAGCCTTATCTGTATTGGTAAGGGCAATCCTGATTGGAATTTCTCTGCTCCGCATGGTGCTGGCAGACTATATAGCAGAACAGCAGCTAAAAAAGCATTCAGCGTTGAGGAATACCAAAAGCAGATGAACGGAATTTATACTACGTCAGCCGATGAATCCACGTTGGATGAATGTCCGATGGCATATAAGCCAGCGCAGGAAATTATCAACGCAATCTCCCCAACAGTTGATATTGTAAAACACATTAAGCCCATTTACAATTTCAAAGCGGGAGAATAAAGCCGAAAGGAAAACGACATGAAAACCGTAAAATTGTCAGATCAGAGTTTGAAACTCATTGAAACGCTGTGCGATTACACCGACAAGCCCGATATTCTCAATGCCATCGCAGACGCTTTGTACTACGATGCGGACGAGCTGAAACGCAGGCTCAACCAGCTTGCAGAAGAAGTCAAATAAACTGAGCAACCCATTTATTAAGATGGATTTTAGCAAATAATTTTCCGAAACAGCATTATAAAACCGAATATTTGATTTTTGTGCAGTTGTAGGCACTCTTTACATTTTTAGGTAGGGGGTGCCTATTTTTTTATGCAGCCAAAGCAGTGTATCGCCATCATTGACAGCATCAAAGCGTATGCAAAGCAGAATCCGACAGAAGCGCAGGTCTATGAGGACTGGTTTCAGGCGGTGGTGAACCTAAGAGATGCCCTGCCGCAAGACAAGCGGTTCGATGCCTACAAATACTCTGGTGAGCTTCGCTCTGTCTGCGCAGCCATGATGGGAAAGATGAAAACAGGCGAGGACGTGGCGAAGGTCTATGACATTATCAGCCGGACGTACCTGTTTGAAGCAAAAGATGTGTTCGACAGCTATTGCATCTACCTTGAATGGAATCGTGCGCCGGAGAAGAAGTTCTATCAGCCGAGAAGAAAGGTGCTAAAGACCGTTGCGAATGCCTTGCAAGACCTTGCAGATGACAGGCTAGACTTGTTGGCAATCTCGATGCCCCCCGGCTGTGGTAAGACGGCTCTAGCTATTTTCTATTTGACATGGCTTGCTGGGAGAAATCCAGACGAGCCTATGCTCACAGGCTCTCACTCGAACAGCTTTGTGCGTGGCGTTTATGACGAGTGCTTGCGTATATTCGACAAGGACGGAGAATATCTGTGGAATGATGTTTTCCCGGACGTTGCTGTGTCGAACACAAATGCGAAAGACTGCCGTATCGACTTGGGCAAGAGAAAGCGCTTTGAAACGCTGGAATTTACGTCTATTGGCACTGGTAATGCTGGTCTGTACCGTGCATCTACGCTTCTTTACTGTGATGACCTTGTGTCTGGTATTGAGGTTGCTCTCTCCAAGCCCCGCCTTGATAAGCTGTGGGAAACGTACACAACCGACCTTAGACAGCGTAAAATCGGCAACAAGTGCAAGGAATTGCATATTGCTACACGCTGGTCTGTCCATGATGTTATCGGACGATTAGAGCAAAACTACGGCGATTCCGACAGGAACAGATTCATTGTTATGCCAGCAATGAACGAAAAAGACGAATCCAACTTCGATTATGACTACGGTGTAGGATATAGCACAGAAACGCTCCGTAAGCAACGCGAAGTCATGGATGAAATGAGTTGGAAAGCACTGTATATGAACCAACCTGTTGAGCGTGAAGGTCTGCTGTTCCCTGCCGATGAACTGCGGTATTTCAACGGCGTTCTGCCTGACGGTGAGCCCGATCGTAAGCTTATGGTCATGGATATTGCATGGGGCGGCGGTGACTTCACTGCTTGTCCTATCGCTTATGTGTACGGCGATGCCGTGTTTATCCCTGACCTTGTGTTCAACAACGGCGATAAGACCGTGACCAGACCGGAAGTCGTGGGCAAAATCATCCAGCATAAAATCAACGTGGTGCGCGGCGAAGCCAACAACGGCGGTGACGAATACTGTGACGTGGTAGACAGCCAGCTTCGGCAGCAGGTCTATCACTGCTCTGTCCGCAGCCAACGTGCGCCCAGTGGGCAAAGCAAGCTGTCAAGAATCATCCAGTATGCGCCGGACATTAAGCGGTTTTATTTCCTTGACAAAAAGCACCAGTCGAAAGAGTACAAGGCGTTCATGGAACAGGTCACGATGTTCACGCAGCTTGGCAAAGTTCCGCACGATGATGCACCGGACAGTCTGGCACAGCTTGCTGATGAATTGTATAACGGAATCAGTAAAATTGAGCCTGTCAAGAGGCCTTTTTGATTAAAAACACAATATATTGTGTTCGCTGGGTCTATTTATTTGATTTCACCACTTGACAAGGCTTATAATGTACACAGGAAGTTTTGCAGCTTCCCTTAAAGGAATAGCTTGCATGCGGGGTTTTGTCATTTTACTCGCGTGCGTGTCAACAAGCATATTCCTCCTTTCACCGGTGGAGGTTTTCTCACTCTTTCGCCTTCACCGGACTTTATATGTTGCGTTTCCAATTGTAAGGGGAATGCCAGCCTGTCTCCCCCACGGCTGGCAAGCAACGGTTCGATTCCGTTACGCAGCACAACCAACCACATAGCTTTGCATGGACTTATTCTCCAAAACCTCCACCGCTATTCCCGGCTCTCAATGCAATGGTTAGGCATGACATTGCAAAGAGCAGCGGTTAACCAATCAAGCCGGGTTTCTATGTTGCATTAGCTCAGTCAGGCTAGAGCACCCGGCTCATAACCGGACATACATTGGTTCAAATCCATTATGCAGCACCAAAATTGCAGCTTACCGTTTTACGTTTGTCCGACAACTGAATGTAAAGGCTGCAATGGCTTTCTCTGGGCGGAGAATAGCACGGCTGGAAGTGCGAACAGTTTCCCAGTAGCTTCTGACAGGTCTGTGCTCAACAGCCTGTTTCCAGAAATACAACGAAAGGAGCGCTCATGTTAGTTAGAATCTGTTGCCCTTGTACCAGGCAAAACCCAATCTATAAGAACGTCCGCTGTAACCGCTATCTTGGCGAAGTAGACGGACGATACCATTTCAAGTGCGACAGATGCAAGGGCGTTATCGAAGGAGACACAAGGGAAGGATGGATAAAAATCATCCATCCACCGGAAAAGTAAATAGCTTTTGAAGCGCAGTTTTGGCGCAGTGAGATAGACCTTAACAGGTTTGTCTTGCTGCGCTTTTTATTTTGCCGGAAAGGAGGAACGCATGGCTGAATATCAGATAGTTGTTGACGGCTTTTTGAATGAACCACTGACCGGACGTAGACCGATTGAAACGCCGGAGACAGAAATCAATCGGACGAACGTACTGAAAGTGGTCATGGGCAAGGCAGAGCCTATTCACCTGCTGAACAAGAATGAGATTCGCTTTTTGCACAACTACTACTTGGGTAGCCAGCCTGTCCTCCACCGCACGAAAGAGTACCACGCTGAAATCACCAATCGCATTGTAGAGAACCATGCCAACGAGTGCGTTGGCTTCTACACTGGCTACATGAGCGGCACTCCTTGCTCTTATGTGCGGTCTGAAACGGCAACTGGTGACGGTGAGGAAATCGCCCGCCTGTCAAATGCTTTGCAGTATGAGGGCAAGGATGCACTCGATCGGCGGCTCTGGCAGTGGATGTTGGAGTGCGGACAGGGATATCGCATCGTTCTTCCTGACAAAGGGTACAACGGCAACTACCCGGACGAAACGCCCCTACTGGTGGACGTTCCCGACCCGGACATGGCGTATGTGATTTACAACTCCGGCATTGGACACAAGCCCATTGCCAATGTTCTGCACATCCCACGCAATTATCAGAATGACCTGAACGACCTGATTTGTGTGTATACGCCGAACCAGTACTTTGAAATCGACAACGGCAAGGTAGTTAACGAGGGAGGAAATGGTGAACACCATTCCCTTGGAATGCTACCGATGGTCGAATACAAGCTGAACCCGGAACGAATGGGTCTGTTTGAACCGGCTATCCCTGTGCTGGATGCCATCAACGACCTTGAAAGCAACCGTTTGGACGGTGTGGCGCAGTTCATCCAGTCCATCATGGTGTTTACCAATTGCCTTGTGGACAAGGATGCTCTCGACCAAGTAAAAGAGCTTGGTGCAATGTGCCTGAAATCCACTTCTGGTCTGCCCGCTTCTGTTTCTCAGATTGCAAACGAGCTTGACCAGCAGCAGAGCCAGACCTTGCTTGATTCCATGTTGAACGTGTACCGCAGCCTGACTGCCATGCCTAGTGCTACTGGCAGCGAGAACGCAACGTCCGACAACGTGGGTGCAGTTATCGTCCGCAACGGCTGGAATCACACCGAAGCAAGGGCACAGCAGTACGAGAATATGTTCAAGTTCTCGGAACGCCAAAGCCTGTCTGTGATGCTGAAAATCTTGCGTGACACGGCTGGTTCTAAGCTGATGGCAAGTGACATCAACATCAAACTGCCACGCCGCCAGTACGATAACCAGCAGAGCAAGGTTCAGATTTTCGCACAGATGATTCAGCAGCCGATTGACCCGCAGTTGGCGTTTACCACGCCCGGTCTGTTCCCTGACCCGCAGGCTGCTTACGAAATGAGCAAGCCATTCCTGATTGCCGCTGGCAAGCTGGGCGAGGATGGGAAAGCACCGAAGCCGCAGAAACAGCCGACAGACCATATTGTCGACGCTAACAATATGGTCAATAAACAGGCTAACGCAAAGAACGGAGGAGAAAAATGAATTTTGCAAGCGCTTTGTTTTCTCTTAAACGAGGTCGTAAAATCAAGCGTCATCATTGGACTGGTTATTGGTGCTTAGGGACTAAAGATTCTAAAAAGCCTTATGTCGAAATGCACTGTTACGATGGCAAGATTGTAAATCTTGTTGATTCGGAAGATATTTTGTACACCATGGAAAATATGGCGTGCGACGATTGGGAAATCGTTGATGAATGGAAGTAAAGGCTTTCGCCTTTGCATATTCCGGCAGGGAAGCCGGGATACAAATTTCGCAGCGTTGCAGGGAAGCAACGGTAAAAAAACGCAGGAGGAAATTAACGATATGAAACTCAATGTGTTGCTTGGTGATGCCTACAAAGAGGGCATGACCGCCGATGAAATCATTTCTGCGCTTGAAAAGGTTGCAGACCCTAGCGCAGAGGTTGAGAAGCTGCGTAACGCCGTGACGAAAGCCAATGGCGAAGCTGCTGAGTACAAGAAGCAGCTCAAGGCAAAGCGCACCGATGACGAGAATGCCGCACAGGAACAGGCTGACAAGCTGGCAGAGATGCAGAAGCAGATTGAAGCCCTGACTGCCGACAATGAGAACCTTGTCAAGGAAAAAACCCTTGCATCTTACCGTGAGAAGTTCGTTGCACAGGGTTATGACGCTGAACTTGCCAACAAGGCTGCATCTGCACTGGCTGACGGTGACATGGACAAGGTGTTTAAGTTCCAGTCGGAGTTTATGACCGCCCACGACACCGCATACAAGGCTTCTCTGCTGAAGGATATGCCCACACCTCCGGGTGCGGATGGCAAGGGCGGTTCTGACAGTGAGGGCGTGGCGTTTGCTAAGAGCCTTGCACAGCAGAACGCAAATACTTCTAAGGCATCGAGTGACGCAATGAGTGCTTTCCATTAACAAGGAGGAAAACATGAAGTTTACCCGAAACACGGTCAACGGAATCAACGATACCATCCTTGCTTCCAATGACTACACCGCAATTCCCTTTACCGTGGACGAAACTGCTGCGGTTAAGGCTGGCTATCCCATGACGCTGGCTGGCAAGAAAGCTGTTGCTACTGGCGAGACTGGTTCTAAGACCATCAACGCTGACGGCATCCTGCTGTATGACGTTGACCCGGCAGAGAACCCCAACGCTTCCCTGCTGATTCGTGGTGTTATTGACACCAAGAAGGCAGCTACAAGCTCTGGCTTCACCTATGATGCTGACGCAATCAAGGCACTCAAGACCGCCGTCCCCGGCATCTTCTGCCGTGACAACATCAGCGTGAACGCTTAATAGGAGGTAAAACAACATGGCACTGAATCTTAAGGAAGTCTTTGCCCCGGCTGCGATTGCCGCCTATTGGACGAATGACCCCACCAATGCGATGCCCTTTGCATCTGACGCACTGTTCCCCGCAAAGAAGAAGGCCGGTCTCGACCTGAAGTGGCTGCGTGGCCACAAGGGCGTTGGCGTGTCCCTGATGCCCAGCGCATTTGACGCAAAGGCTACGTTCCGCACCCGTGAGGGCTTCAAGTTCGATGAGACCGAGATGCCGTTCTTCCGCGAGGGCTACCATCTGGGCGAGAAAGACCGTCAGGAAATCCTGCGTGTTCTGGACAGCAACGACCCCTACGCCCGTGACGTGATGAACCGCCTGTACGATGATACCGCACAGCTTATCACTGGCGCACGCATCGTACCTGAGCGTATGATCTGGCAGCTGCTGGCTCCCGCCAATGGCGTTCCCGGCATCACCATCAAGGCAAACGGTGTGAACTACACCTACAACTACGACCCGGACGGCACTTGGAAGTCCACCAACTACAAGGAAGTCTCTGCCGCAAAGTCCAAGTGGAACGTCACCACTGCCACCCCCATTGCTGACCTGAACGCCGCAAAGGATGCTGTTCTGGCAAGCGTTGGCGAGGTCGTGACCGAGGTGTACATGAACACTGCCACCTTCCGCAACATGATCGCTGCGGACGAGGTGAAGAATCGGTTTATGACGGTCACCGCAAAGGCAAACGCCGTTCTGCTGGATGCCGAAGCACGGCAGATTATCGAATCTGCAACTGGGCTGACCATCCATCTGTATGACAAGATGTTTAAGGCAGACCAGTACAGTGCAAGCGAGAAGTATCTGCCCGATGGCATGGTGGTGGTTGCTCCGTCCGGCGCTCTTGGCAGCACTTGGTACGGTACTACTCCTGAGGAAGCCGACCTGCTGTCTGGTCAGTCTGGTGCATCCGTGTCCATCGTGAACACCGGCGTTGCCATTACCACCGAGCTGACCGTTCACCCGGTCAACGCCAACGTCTATGCTTCTGAGATTGTCCTGCCGTCCTTTGAGCGCATGGACGCTGTGTACTGCATCAAGGCTTACTAAGGCGAAAGGAGGAAAGTAGCATGGGAGACCAGTATTCCGAAGCGGCAATCAAGCTAGGGCAGTACATCGCCCCTGCACTTGACCGTGAAATCACGGACGAGGACTACCCACTCTTCGACCTGCTGCTTGATTTCGCCAAAGACAAGATATTTGCACAGGGCTACCCTTTCGGCAACAGGCCGAACGAGTTGCCCTCGCAGTATCAGTCGTTGCAGATACGCATTGCAGCGGAACTGTACAACCACATCGGCGCAAACGGACAGACGAGCTATACCAACAATGGCATTACTCGTGTGTGGGAAAGCTCTGATGTGGCACAGTCTCTGCTGAATGAAGTGATTCCGAGAGTAGGTGTTATCGGCTGATGTTCAATGGTAGCCCGCTGGATAAACGCCCACTGTGGTATTCAAACCCGGTCGGCGAGAAAACGCCTGTTGTGGACGAGTGGGGAAACGAGACTGGCGAATCTGCATACGAATCTTGGAGTGACCCCGCAAAGCTGATGCTGAATGTCAGCCCTCCTACTGGTTCTGCGGAAGCAAACCCTTTCGGCGCGTTCACGGATTATAGCTACGTTGTCAGTTCGTCCAGCAAAAAGCGCAATACCCCACTTTACGAAGGCACACGCGTCTGGTTTCAGACGGACATTTCAAAGCCCTTCAATTACATTGTGGTCAAAGTCGCAGAGCATATCACGGATACGAAGTATGCGCTGAAAGAGGTGGCTGCAAGTGAAAATTAAAGTGAGGTTGAGTGATGCCGGACTTCGTGATGCGGAACGTCAGATACAGGAGTACAAGACCACCCTGAACAAAAAGGCGCAGGAGTTTGCAAAGGCGTTGGCTGACAAAGGGCTTGATGTGGCGAAAGTTCGCTTTGCCAATGCAGAATATGCCGGTAGCAACGATGTTTCTTGCCGTGTTGAGCAGAATGGGAACACCTGCACCATCATTGCAGAGGGCAAGTCAGTTGCCTTTATCGAGTTTGGCACTGGCGCACATCACAACGGATATGGCGGTGAACTACCGCCCGGTGTTGGGGCGCATGGCTCCTACGGTCAAGGCAAGGGTGCTGGCAAACGTTGGTACTACTACGGTGACCCCGGCAATGCTGGAACCTATGTGGATACCGTTCCCGGCAAAGGTCAGTTGAATTACACCAGCGGCAATGAACCGGCTATGGCTATGTGGGGAGCTGTTGAGGAAATGGCTTCTCAGGTCGAAGCAACGTGGAGGGAGGTTTGGAATAGTTGATTGATTATTTCAACTCTATCTACACGGCTGTTGCTAAGGAACTGCGAAAGCAAGTTCTTGGTATCTTCGTCACTAGCGAAATTAATGACAGCCCTGTTAAGAGGTTTCCGTGTGTACAGATAGAGGAAAACAACAATTTGCCTGTGCATCTTGATTCTGCCGGTCACAGCAAATACGCCGCTGTTTCCTTGCGTGTGCGCGTCTACTCCAACAAAACAAGCGGACGCATTGCAGAAGCACGTTACATTTTAGATATTGTGGATTCCGTATTGGAACCGCTCAATTTCTATCGAAAGTCGTTTGCCCCGTTGAATGGGCTGTACAACAATTCCGTCTATCGGATTGATTGCAGCTACGGGGCAACAATCGGAGAGGACGGAATGATTTACCGAAACTAAGGAGGTAAACATTCTATGAGTACTGCTATCTCCGGTCTGAATACCACCCTGTATTGTGGCGACAGCGCAACCGCTCTGACGAAGCTGTGCGACATTAAGGATGTACCCGACCTGATCTCCGAACCTAACCTTCTGGATGCCACTACTCTGTCCGACCCCATGCAGGTCAACATCTTCGGCATTATCCAGAGTGACACCAAGTCCTTTACTGCCAACTACAACAAGGCTGACTATACGAAAGTCAAGGCCGCTGGCTATGATGAGACTTCCGAGAGCAACGCCGTGAAGTACTACGCCCTGAAGATGCAGGACGGCTCTGGCTTCACTTGGCAGGGTATGCATCAGGTTGGTCTGTCCGGCTTTGGCGTGGACGAGGTTGTGGAAATGACCATCAACTGCATCTTTACCAAGAAGCCTGAGTTCAGCGAGACCCTGACTGTAAATGGCGGCTAAACCGCAAAAATCGAATCAATCAAACCGGGCAGAACTGAACATCGGATTTGGTTCTGCCCCTATTTATAAAGGAGAGCATTTATTATGGCTGCTAAGGTTATCAACTTTCATTCCCCCGATGGCAAGAACACTTACGAGCTGACTTTCACCCGTGACAGCGTGGAAGCCACCGAACGCGCAGGCTTTCAGATTGGCCAGTACGTCCAGATGACCAATCTGCTGTCCAACTCCCGTGCCCTGTTCTACGGCGCTTTCATCGCACGGAACAAGGGCATCAAGCGCAAGGTTGTTGATGAGATGTTCCAGCACATCGAGGATAAGGAAGACCTGATGGGCGTTCTGCTTGAAATGTTCATGGACGCTTCCAAGTCTCTGCTGGCAACTGACACTGAGGACAAGACCGCAAAAAACGCAATGTGGGAGATTGTGTAACCGCACAATCTCAGGAAACAGACGGAGAAGGGGAGCCGTTCTCCTTCTCCAAGCTGTTCCACGATGTAGAAGCCTATTACATCTCCATCGGCATGACCTACGACCAGTTTTGGTACGGTGATGTCTGGCTGGCAAAGGTCTACCGTGACGCAGAGGAGCTGCGGAAACGCAGAGCCAACACGGAAGCGTGGAGAAACGGCTTTTACATGGCATCTGCGCTTTCCTCTACGGTTGGCAATATGTTCCGAAAGAAAGGGTCTAGCCCCATCAAGTACATGGATAGACCGATTCCCCTTACCCAAAAGGAGAAAGACGAGTATGAATACCAACGCGCAGTTGAGGCGCAGGAGCGAATCAAGAGAATGATGTTCTCTATGATGGAAAGTGATGGTGGTAGTGATGGCTGATGTTGATATTACGAGCTTATCCGTAGAGATTTCTGCGGAATCGCAGGGCGCAGAGCTTAATATCGACAAGCTCACTACCGCCATTTCTAATTTGCGGACAAAAGGCAACGTCACAAAGGTTGTGAACAGCCTTGACAAGCTTGCCGGTTCTATTGCAACGCTGAAACAGGCATCCGCTGGAATGTCCGGGCTAAACAAAATCACCAGCTTTCTAAATGGACTTTCCAACGTTAACCCGACCGCAAGCGCAAAGAGCATCAACACGGTCGTGAATGCAATCAAGAAGATTCCAGCGGCTGTGTCTGGTTTGAACGGCGTGGACTTTTACTCCATGTCCGGGAGCATTACTCAGCTCACTAACGCTTTGGCTCCGCTGTCCATTCTGGACGCATCGAACCTTAAAGCTCTTGGCAGTGCTTTCAATGCGATTGGGAAAGTTCCCGACCTGACCGACAAGCTAAAAGCGACTGACCTTGATTCTTTTGCAAGCTCTTGTCAGAAGATTTCTACTGCTCTTGCTCCCCTTGCATCTCAGCTTGACAAGGTAGGCAACGCTTTTGCGAAGCTCCCTCCGCAGTTGAGTAAGGTGGTCACACAGGCAAACCGTGTGACCGCAGCCAACGAAAAGCAGCGTAAGAGCTATCTCAGCCTGTCCAATCAGATGAACGGCTTTATGCGGAACATGGCAAAGCTGGTTTCGTTGAAAGCTATCGCTGAGTATCTTGGCAACGCTGTTGCGAAGTTCAATGACTTCTATGAAGCAACAGACTTGTTTCATAATGCTATGGGCAATTTGAGCGGTGAAGCTGATACGCTCATTAGCAAGATGCAGGGCTTACTTGGCGTTGACCCGACCAAAGCGATGACCTACATGGCTACCATCCAGAGCTTGGGTACTTCGTTTGGTCTGACCAGCGACAAAGCATACATTCTTTCCAAGAATCTGACTCAGCTTGCCTATGACGAAGGCTCCTATTGGAACAAGGACGTTGCAGAAACCTTTACCGCAATGTCTTCCGCAATTTCTGGCGAGATTGAGCCTATTCGCCGTTTGGGCGTTGACCTGTCTCAGGCGCGGTTACAGCAGGAACTTCTTGCTTTGGGCTTTAACAAGCAGGTTTCTAGTCTGTCTCAGGCAGACAAAGCAGTTCTGCGTTACATTGCCATTATGAAGCAGACTGCCAACGTGCAGGGCAACCTTGCACAGACCATCCAGAGCCCTGCGAACCAAATTAAGATTCTGAAAGCGCAGTTGGATATGTTGGCAAAGTCTGTTGGCTCTCTGCTCTACCCTGCCATGAAATCCATTCTTCCCCCGCTGATTGCCGCCGTTCAGCTCATTCGGGAGTTCGTTCAGTGGGTGGCAAAGCTAATGGGCGTGAAGGTTGTGTTTACTGATTTCACCAAGAGTGCTGACAGCGTTGGTGGCATCGGTGACGCAATGGATGACACGGCCGATTCGACAAAGAAAGCTGCCAAAGCCCTCAAGGACTATACGATGGGCTTTGATGAACTGAACATCATTGACCCCACGCAGGGAAGCTCAGGCTCTGGCAGCGGTGCATCTGCTGGCAACATCTTGGGCGACGTAGACCTGTCCGGCTACGATATGTTCAAGAACTATGTTGGCAACTCCGTGGACGAAATCAAGGCAAAGCTGGAAAAGCTTGCGCCATTGATTGCTGGTATTTCTGCCGGATTTGCAACGTGGGCTATTGGCAACGCTTTGCTTGAAGCTCTCAATAAAATCAAAGGCGATGGCTCTTTAATTGAAGGAATTCTCAAGCTTTGGAAGTCTCCCATTATGGGAGCAGCTGTCGCTGTTGGCATCATGGTTGCTCGTTTTGTTGACCTGTACCAAAACAGTGAGGCGTTCCGAAAAGGCCTTGAACGTGTTCGATCTATGATTTACCTTGCTGCGGAAGGGCTTAGGCAGGGTTGGAATATATCACTCACAGATGGAAAACTCGGAGAATCCATCAAATACCTGAAAGAATCTTTTTCTAACTTAAAGCAAGTAATCTGGAATCTCATTCCAGAAAGTTGGCAGGATGGCATTTCTTCTGCGTTCAAAACAATCTCTGACGTTGTAAAAGACCTTGATCTTGATGTTGGTGATTTAATTACAACACTTATGGGCATCGGTCTTATTGTTAGCGGTCATCCTGTAGCCGGTCTTGCTGTTCTTGGTTTTGAAGCTATCACTGTTGCAGTTCGTGGTCTTGGTAGCGAAAGCCAAAAAGAAGCTTTTGAGATGGAAACGGACTGGTTCAATGCTTTCAAGTCTATGGGCGAAAAAGTTGCTGATTTTGTAGGTGACGCAATTACAGCCATTGGAAACCTTATCAATGATTTCGCAATTTTTATTGGATGGATTCAGAACGGTGTTTCCGAAACTGACAGGCTTGACTTACAGATGAACGGTAACTTCATCGAGAATGCCGTCATGGGCATTGCTCAGCTGATTCACGATATCGGAGTGTTTGTCGGATGGATTACCAATGGAGTGAGTGAAACCGACCGTCTTGATATTCAGATGAACGGTAACTTCATCGAAAAGGCGGTTCTTGGTTTTGCTGACCTTATCAATTGGGTAAAGAATGTTGTTACATGGTTCGTACATCTCGATGAACACGTCGAAAATGGTGCGAGAGCTGTTCGTGGATTTATCGATGATATCAAAACGTGGGCAAAAGATGCCGCAAAAGCTGCTTCCGATATGGTAACAGCCGTTGCAAATGCTATTGTTTCTCTTCCTTCCAAAATGTTTGAAGCGGGCAAAAACATTTGGCAAGGCCTCGTAAATGGTATCAAGAGCGGCATTGAAACCGCAAAAGGCGCTGCGGCAAATCTTGCCAAAGCTATCATTGACAAGTTCACGACCGATACTGAAATTCACTCTCCCTCCGCTCTATTTGAACGCTTTGGTGAATTTATCGACCAAGGCCTTTCAAACGGTATCATTGCAGCACTTCCTTACGTCGAACAAGCTATGACCAATCTGGCGAACGTTGTTCAGCAGAAGGGCAACGAAATGATTGACTATGGCACGACCACCGCAACGAATTTCGTTGATGGCTTCTTCAACGGTCTGGACAGCAAGTGGCAAGAACTTGATTCCGGCTTGCAGAATGACTTCTTCGGCACAGTGCAGAATCTTTGGAATGCTGTGCAGAACGGTGACCTAAAAACGATTGGTACGACTGCTGCTGCTATTATCTGGCAGGCGATGGGAGAGGAGAACCGAAATCAGGTAAAAGCATACGCACAAAGCTTTATTTCCAATATTTCCGGCGTTTTAAAGGACGCATCTAAAACCCTGTTTAACGAAGCGTTAAAAGTTGGCAAGGTCATTTGGAGTGGCATCACAAGCAATTTTGGAAAAATCGTAAAGAGCGTTTCCAATCTTGGAACTACGATTTCTGCATCAATTAGCGCATTGAAGGTGCCTTTAGCCACTACTGGCACTGCAATCAGTCAAGGCCTTTTCGGTGGCCTTGTAAGCTCTTTCCCTGAAATTTTTGCCGCAATGGGTAGCTTGATTGGAACTGTTGGCTCTGCGTTTGTTGGCCTTCTTACTTCTATTGCTGGCGCGCTTTCGTCTACAGTTTTCGGCATTCCTGTAGCGCTTATTGTGGGCGCAGCTGCAATTGCCTTAGGCGCTGCGATTGTTGGCATTGTGAGCAATCTTGGTGGAAAATATTCAACTGACAATTCTTCTTACGTCGGGACCCCTGAATACGATGCTTCTACAGGTTCCACCACTTCTGCAAATGGATACTACAGCAATACATCATCCGGGTCAACAAGCTCTTCCGATCTGCAAGGCGCGGTTTATAACGGCTGCTATAATGCGTTTCTTGATATTTTCCAGCGCTATGGTGACGAAATTACCGGTGGTAAGGAAGTCAGGCTGTTCATTGACGGAAAGCAGATTACTGCTTCGGTCGAAAAGCAGCAGGCTGACCGTGGCGTGCAAATCATGGGTACGGAAGTGTATAGCTATTAAGGAAGGGACGGTGAATTATGCAAGCTCTTGTATCAGTGAACGGCGTAGATTTGCCAGAGCCTTCCTCTTATAGCGCAACGACTTCAACCATCGTTGATTCTGGCCGAAACGTGCAAGGCAAGGTTGTTGGCTCTGTGGTTCGACACGATGTTGCAAAAGTGGCTCTTAAGTGGAAATACCTTACCGCAAAACAATGGGCTTCCGTTATCGGCCCATTCACTACAAACTTTTATTGCACGGTACGATTTTACAATCAAGCAACAGCTTCTTATTCCACACGTCAGATGTATGTTTCCGACCGAACAGCCGGAATGTGGCGAAGGGGTCCAAACACCGGAAATGTGATGGGCTGGACGGATTGTTCTTTGAGCCTGGTTGAGGTCTAAAGGTGGTGATTTTATATGTCTGTAAAGCCGTCCGATAAGTGGCTCTCACAATATAATAATACGCTTGTACCCGAAACTTTTATTCAGATTACTTATCATGCAGCTGATGATGCGGCGCAAACGGACGCTATTGCAAGTTCAGGTTCGCAAACCGTGTTTAGCAACGTGGCATCCATTACTGATCTAGACATTTCCGTTTCCGAAAATTATGCGACTGCTGAAACTAATTTTTGGGTTTTGGATGGAAGTCTTGGTATCGTTCCGGATTCTGAACCGTATCAAGAATGCGGCTATGTAAGTGGTGAATGCGTATCAAGCTCCAATCATCCAACCATCACATTTTCTTTTAGTAAAAGCCACGAAGAAAAAATACCGGGTCTGACAATCGTTTGGTCTGAAATTTTAAATGAATGGGCAAAATCATTTAAAGTTTCCGCTTACAAAGGAACCGCTCTTCTTTTGGAAAAGCAAATTGACAACAACGATTCCGCCGAAACTTCAATTGAATTTGAGATTTCCAATTATGATTTGGTTATTATTGAAATTCTTGAATGGTGTATTCCAAACCGAAGAGCTCGTATCTCGCAAGTGGAATTTGGACAACGTGTGAAATTTAGCAAAACAGACCTTCTGTCGTATTCCCATAAATCAAAGCGAGACCCAATTTCCGGTCAACTTTCCAAGGATTCAATTTCTTTTTCCGTTGATAACAGCGATCAAAAATGGAATCCTATCAACCCAGACGGTCTCTACAAGTATCTGTATGAACGCCAAGCTGTTTTTGTAAAGTATGGCATGGACTTGGACGGACAGACTGAATGGATTAACGGAGGAAAGTTTTACCTTTCTAGTTGGAGTATTCCTTCTAATGGAATTACCGCTTCCTTTGAAGCTCGCGATGCTTTGGCGTTTTTAATCGATTCACTATACACCGGAAGGAAAAGCGGAACTTTATACGAAATGTGTTATGACGCTTTGGAACTTCTTGATGTTTCCGGTATCAGCTATTACATCAACGAATCTTTGAAGGATTATACAACTGATTTTAGCAACGGAAATTCTTCGTATAAAAACGCTGATGTGCTACAGCTTTCTGCTAACGCAGCCGGTATGGCTTTGTATCAGACAAGAAACGGTGAGATTCGGATTGACCGGGTTCCGTACCTTCCTGAAAACAAGTCCGACATTTATGAAATCACTGAAATCAATGATTATCAGTATCCGGAAATCACTTTTTCTAATAAGTTAAAAAACATCTCTTACTCTCTAAATGGAGCTTCGTCATTGTATCCGAATGGCGCTACTGGCGATGGCGTTACGCAAAGTGTAAACAACGCGCTTATCTCTTCTTCCATCGTCTCCCAGCCAAAAAATGTTCTAACTGAAAGCTATAAAGTGCTTTCTAACCGTCGAAAAGCCACCCTGTCTTATCGTGCCAGCCCACACAACGATGCTCTTGATTTTGTCAAGCTCAATCATCAGTTTGGATATTCTTCTAACTTGTTGATTACGGATGTTTCTTACACGTTTAATGGCAGTTTCAAGGGTTCCGTTACCGGGTATATGATTGAAGATGTTGATTCGTTACAAATCAATGCTTCTGAGATTTACTTGCATCCTTCCGACACGATCACGCTCACTGCAACGCTTACCCCTGCATCTGCCGATTCCCCTGTTATTGTTTGGAATGCATCTCCCGCTGGTATCGTTGAGCTGAATGTCATCAAGAACGAACGCGGCGTATCTGTCTGCAACGTTACGTATTTACACAGCGGAAATGCAACGATTACAGCTACAGTTGCGAGCCTTTCTGCTTCTTGCAATGCTACTGCGATTGCGGATGAGATTTCCAACCTCAAAGAAGGCGATACCGTTTACATCTCCGTCGCTGGCGTTTATACCGCTTTTCTTGTCTCAAAGCATAATTACGAGCCAGAATTAAATGGCAAAGGGAGAACGCTTCTTGCTCTTAAAGACGCGAAAACAGAAAACATTGCGTGGGATAGTAAAATGACAACTCCCGCAGAATATTCGACCAGCAGTATTGATGCCTTATTAAACGGAAACATAAAAAATTCTTTTTCTGATTTTATGCAGAAAAAAATCGGCAAAACTACTTTTTATTATACCCCCGCTTTCAAAAAAAATGATTCTAACAATTACGTACCTTCTGCTGTGTCTACTCTATCTCGCAGTATATTTTTACCTTCCGCAAAAGAAATATACTACGGATTTCCCGATAACAGTAGTGGTATTAACGAAATTTGGGGTTATGGATGCAACGCAGAAGGAAGCCCGCTCCCTACAGCAAAAGAACTTCTGAGAAATCCTTTTTTTATGGACGGAAACGTTTACAGCCCGTATGAGCAGTGGACGAGAACTCCCATTACCCATCTTGAATATTGGGGCATGGGCCCTTCTGTTGGGGATATCTATTATCGTTCTATCGTTGTTTCAAAGTATTGGGACAGAGCACATCTTAGTTATGATGACAAAGACGAATTATTTTTTTATGACTGTATCGGTTCTGGCAACGATGGCCGCAATTGCTATCATTACATGTTTACCGTTCCGAGCAATTTGCCTATCGGGTATCAAAACAGAGTTGAGGAAGAATAATTTATGGCTCGTTGGATTACAGACCGAACGCAATCAGATGTTGACAGCGTGAAAGAAATTACCGCAAAGGCGAGAACAGGCACGTGGACAAAAGTCGAACAATCGGAATGGCTTGCCGGAATGAAGGGCGCTTTAAGCTATACGGATTTTAACCGCATAGAATCCGGCATTCAAGAGCTTGGCTCCATTGTTGGCGCGTCTGTTTCTGTTCGGATTGATTGGACAGTCGATGGATATATGAAAATCTCCGATGCAACACGTTGGCTTTCTAACATCAACTCCATTCGCGCTAAATGCTCTGGCCCATCTGTTATTGCAGATACGCCAGAAAGCATGAACAAACTCGATTTTTCAACGATGAATCAAATTGAGCAAATTTTGTTCGACATTGAAACGCTTGCTAAAACATACGTTACGTTTTCCGGTGAATACATGACAGGAGATGGACAATATGGTTTTTGAAGACCGTGTGGCGAAATATCCGGGTCGGTGGACAATGGTAAAATCGGATGGAACATCCGAAATTGTCACTCTTATCCGAAATGACGAGCCAACAAAAGAAGGAACGCCAATCAATGCAGCCACCTTAAACGAGCTGAGTACTGTTGCGGGAGCAATTAACGCAAAAGAAGAAGCCGTTTCAGCAGCGCAGGCTGCTGCATCCGAAAGGGCTAAAGCAGAACAAGCGGCTACAAATTCTGCGAACGCTGTTAAGGCCGATTTGAAAGAATACTTAGATAAAGCAGTCACGAGCGCGTCAAATGCGGCGGAGAGCGAAAAAAATGCGAAAGCGTCTGCAAATGCTGCGCAGGAACACCAGACCGGAGCGGAGGCTGCACAGAAAAAAGCAGAAGATGCCGCCGATCGTGCCGCCGCCATCGTAAGCACCGATAAGACGCTAACGGTAGAAAATGCCCCAGCTGACGCAAAGGCAGTTGGCGAAGCCCTAAAGAATTTGAATATTCGCCCGGCCACATCCACAACACTCGGCGGAATCAAGGTTGGTAGTGGACTTTCTGTGGCCGACGATGGTACGCTGAGTGCTGACATTGTAATCCCAGAAGTGGACAAACTAACCGCCTACCCCGTGGGCAGTATTTTTCAAACAGTCAGCAGTACCAGCCCCGCCGCTCTGTTCGGCGGCAGCTGGCAGGAGATCGCGCAGAACCGGGTGCTGATGGGTGCGTCCTACGCCCACGCAGCGGGCACCACCGTGGAGGCTGGACTGCCGAACATCACGGGCAGCTTAATAGAAGCAAACGCAGATTCCTCCCCATTCCGTGGTTCAAAAGCGTCTTTGAAATCATCGGGAGCTTTAAAATTCGTAGAAATCAATACTTCTTGGGGTGGCTACAGGGGTAATTCAGGTTCGACGTATGATGTTTACTTTGATGCTTCCCGCTCGAACTCAATCTACGGCCGCAGCGCCACCGTGCAGCCTGCCGCCTACTATGTGCACATCTGGAAGCGCGTGGCATGAGAAAGGAGGTTTTGAACCATGAAGATCATTGACGAGAACGGTGCAGCCATTG